>Ga0247608_10005960_pt1 | contig 12998 bp, 8 predicted proteins | sample 176DNAGHGlowgp2_FD_193490 | JGI IMG/M metagenome (GOLD analysis project Ga0247608, IMG submission 193490) | Sheep rumen microbial communities from Palmerston North, Manawatu-Wanganui, New Zealand - 1766 DNA GHGlow gp2 | ecosystem: Host-associated > Mammals > Digestive system > Stomach > Rumen ... | reverse complement strand
GCAGGACATGATGGTGAAACTCTATCACCAGCAGATGCTGCGCATCTCGGCCAACATGATGAATGAACTCCCGAGTGCGGAACGCGATATATCTGCACTGACGTTCAGTATCAAGCGCTCAGATTTCCCCAATTTGAAAAAACATATCCAACTCATGCGCAAAGAACTACTAGATTTCTCCGCAAAGCCTGGCGAAGCGGACGATGTGGTTCAGGTGAACATACAACTGTTTCCGCTTACTCGAGGAGTATAATGCGTTTTGTTTGGTCCATAGTTGTTTGCGTGATGGGTTTGCTTGCCGTCATCGGATGTTCTTCCGGCGGTAACTCCGATCCTATTGCCGGTATCGAAATCGGTAACCCGGCGCTCGCGCTCACTGCGGATTTTTCTGTGGATTATTCCGAAGTTGAAAAAAATGCCCTCTTGAAGTCCGCCGCGAAGGATGAACCGGTGTTGCTGGATTCATTCTCGATGTCTCTGTTCGAGGTGCGTTCTTATTCCAGCTATTACGTTGCAGTTTCCATCGATCCGACCGAAGGCTTGCCGATCTGGCCCGAGGAAGACTCTCCGGAAACTTCCTTGCCCGTTTCGTTCACGGAAGGCTCCTCGGTGGAGGAACCGTTCAAGAACATCAACCTTGAAGATCAGGGCTACCTGAAAGAAATAGGCGTGTCGTTCAAGCCCGAAGGGGCAGAGTCCACTATTTGCGGGCGGGTACTGATTGACGGCAAGTATGTCCCGTTCGTGTACGACCTGAACGGATTCCAGAGGGTAAGGCTGCGCTACCACTTCTCGCAGATTGAACGCGTGTCCGATTCCGTTGCGAACTTGTCTGTGATTTTCCGCGTGCGTTACTTTGTACAGGGCTTGGACCTGACCAAGGCCGAAATTGACGAAGACGGGACAATCTACTTCAACAATGCCAACAATACGGCGCTGTGGAATGCCCTCAACAACAACTTTGTATCGGCATTCCGCCCGCTGCGTTACGACTTCGTGGATGCCCAGGGCAACGAGGGCGAGGATTTTGTCAAGGATATTTGGGACGGCGTTGTCGGTGCCATGAGCGACAATACTATTGAAAACGGCAATTTCGCCGACGGCATGGCTCACTGGATTTTCTTCACGCAGATGAACGGCGTGGCGACGGCCAACGTGATAGAAGAAAAGAGCGGCGAACGCTACCTGAAGGTGGTCGTGACCAATGGTGGCAACAAGTCCTATAGCGTGCAGCTTATCCAGGAAGACGTCGCGCTTGTCGCGAAAAAGAAGTACAAGTGCGTGTTTACCATCTGGTCCGATGTCGAAGGTCAGATTACGGCACGTATCGGTACTTACGATGATTACGAGACCGTGGGCTTCATGGAACATCCGATTGTGAAGACTTCGGGCCAGTCGTTCGAGAAGGAATTTACCCCGAGCGAAAGCACTCCGTTTGCAAGGTTCGAACTGAACCTCGGCAAGATGGAACGCACGTTCTATATCAAGGACGTGAAAATCTACCGTATCGAGGAATAACCGAAAGTTTGGTGTATGAGAAAGCCGGCAGATTTTTCTGCCGGCCTTTCTGTTGTTTTTGATTGACTCGCGCAATATTTCTTTGCGTTATATTTTTTTGCGCAAAGATTCTTCGCGCTGCGTTTCCTCGCTACATATCCTCGAGTTCCTTGCCCTTCGTTTCCTTGATGAACTTTGCCACGAAGAATATGCTGAAGATGGCGAAGAATGAATAGATGGCATATGTCGGGCCCACGCCGATGCCGTCCTTGCCGGTAAGCACCGGGAACGTCCAGGTAACCACGAAGTTAGCGAACCACTGTGCAAGCCCGCAGATGGCGATGGCGATGGTGCGGATGCGGTTGTTGAACATCTCGCCGAGCATCACCCACATGACCGGGCCCCACGTTGCCGCGAAGAAGGTAATGTAGAGGTTCGCCGCAATCAGGGCGATTACGGCCGCAGTTCCCGGGAGGCTCCCGTCGGCACCCGCGCTCATGAAGCATACGGTAAGCGTGCTCAGGGTAATTGCCATGCCTATGCTACCGATTAGCAGGAGCGGCTTGCGGCCAATCTTGTCGATAAGTAGGATGGCGACCACGGTCATCACCAGGTTCACGGCGCTCGAAATCACGCTCGTGAGGAATGCGTCGCTCTCGCCGAAGCCCACGCTCTGCCAGAGCATCGTGCCGTAGTAGAAAATCACGTTGATGCCCACCAGCTGCTGCAATATTGCAAGCCCGAGGCCCGCCCACAGAATCGGGGAAATGCGCTCCCTGCCGTTGATGATTTCGAGCAGGTCGGTGAACTTGGGCTGCTTCTTGTTCTTGAAGGAAGCCTGGATGGCTTCCACTTCATTTTCGACGCCCTCGGGGTTAATCTTCGCGAGCACGTCCCTGGCCTGGTCGGTAAATCCCTTGTGGATAAGGTAACGCGGCGATTCGGGGAGTTTCCAGGCGGCGTACCCGTAGAGTACCGCCGGGATGATTTCGACCCAGAACATCACCTGCCATGCCTTGACACTGCCGATTATCGTGTTGTTTGCTGCCCCTGCAATTTGCACGATGAGGTAGTTCGAAAGGAGCGCCACGAAGATGCCTATCACGATGGCGAACTGCTGCATGGAACCCAGTCGCCCGCGCAGGTGGGCGGGTGCCGTCTCGGCGATGTATATCGGGGCGATGATGCTTGCCATGCCGATGCCGAAACCGCCGATGACGCGCCACAGGATAAAGTCAGATATGCCGAAGGGGATGCCGGAACCGATGGCGCTAATCAAGAACAGGTCCGAGGCGAAAAGCATGCAGCGCACGCGCCCGAAGGCATCGGCGATGCGGCCTGCAAAGAATGCACCGATGGCGGCGCTAATCAGTGCGAGCGAAACGGCCCAGGCGAGCTCGTAATCCGTCGCGTTGAAGTGCGCCTTCAGGGCTCCGTTTGCCCCGTTGATGACGGAGGAGTCGAAACCGAACAGGAATCCGCCAATGGCGGCGGAGAGCGTAATCAGGACGATATGTCCCATATGCGGATTGTCTTTTGACATTGGGTCTCCTTTTTTGAATTGCTTTAAAAGTAAACTATTTGAATATGGGCAAAAAAGCCACTATAAAAAGAATAAATAGCGCAAAACGATATTCCAAGTTGGAATAAGGAAGGGCCTTCGCTGCTAAATTGCTAAATTTGAACCCGAAAATTTAATGATGGGCATGTAATGCCCCTGAGGTTCAAAAATGTTTCGTGAAGTAAAGAAAGAAGAGACCTTCCCGCAGATTGAAGAGCGCGTGCTCGCCCTGTGGGATAAGGATGAATCGTTCAAGAAGTCGCTGGACTCCCGTCCGGAAACTGAACCGTACACTTTCTACGATGGCCCTCCGTTTGCAACGGGCCTTCCGCACTACGGTCACTTGCTTGCCGGTACCATCAAGGATATCGTTCCGCGTTACTGGACCATGAAGGGCAAAAAGGTTCCGCGCGGTTTCGGTTGGGACTGCCACGGCCTTCCGATTGAATCTCTCGTGCAGAACGAACTCGGTCTCGCTGGCGTTGCCGAAATTCAGAAGCTGGGCGTGGACAAGTTCAACGAAACTTGCCGCGGCAAGGTGCTCAAGTACACCAGCGAATGGAAGAAGACCGTGCGCCGCATGGGCCGCTGGGTGGACTTCGACAAGGGCTACAAGACCATGGACAAGAACTTCATGGAATCTGTGTGGTGGGTGTTCAAACAGTGCTTCGACAAGGGCCTCATCTACCAGGGCTACCGCATCCAGCCGTACAGCCCGGCTCTCGCGACTCCGCTTTCGAACTTCGAAACGAACCAGGGCTATAAGGACCGTCAGGACCCGTCCCTGACGCTCATCTTCCCGATCAACACGGACGAAGCCAAGTTCAAGGATACGAGCATCCTCGTGTGGACGACGACCCCGTGGACGCTGTACTCCAACTTCTGCATCGTTGTGGGCCCGGACATGGACTACAACCTGGTGGAACAGGATGGCAAGAAGTACTGGATTGCCGCTAGCCGTACCGCCGCCTACTTCAAGAACCCGAACATCGTGGATACCTGTAAGGGTTCTGAACTCGTGGGCAAGGACTACGAGCCGCTTTCCCGCATTTCCGATGCATTCGTGACGCCGGACCAGCTGTCCCGCCACTACAAGATTTACCCCGCCGACTACGTGAGTACCGAAGACGGTACTGGCGCCGTGCATACCGCTCCCTCCTTCGGTGAAGAAGACTTCCAGAAGGGCGCCGAACTCGACCTCGGTCTTTTCGACCCGCTGGATACCGAAGGCAAGTTCACCGACAAGGTCCCGATGTGGAAGGGCCTGGGCGCAAAGGAAGCCGACAAGGAAATTATCCGCTACTTCAAGGAACAGGGCCGCGTGTTCAAGCAGGACGTGATTGTCCATAGCTACCCGCACTGCTGGCGTACCGGCGTTCCTCTGATTTACCGTGCCCTCAAGACTTGGTTCCTGAAGATTGACGCCCCTGTCACGAGCAAGGACGGTATCACCAAGACTCTGAAGGAATGGATGGTCGAAAACAACCAGACCGTGAACTGGGTGCCGGACCACATCAAGAACGGACGCTTTGGCAAGTGGCTCGAAGGCGCCCGCGACTGGAACCTTTCCCGTAACCGCTTCTGGGGTACGCCGATTCCGGTGTGGCTCAGCGATGACGGCGATATGATTGCCGTGGGTTCTATCGAAGAACTGCAGCAACTCACTGGCGTGAACCTCGACGACCTGCACAAGCACTTTGTCGACAAGCTCACCATCGAAAAGAACGGCAAGGTTTACCGTCGCACGCCGGAAGTTTTCGACTGCTGGTTTGAATCCGGTTCCATGCCGTATGCCAGCCGCCATTACCCGTTCGAAAACAAGGAACTCGTGGAACGTAGCTTCCCGGCTGACTTCATCGCTGAAGGCCTTGACCAGACCCGCGGTTGGTTCTACACGCTGACGGTGCTTTCTAACGCACTGTTCCAGAAGCCCGCATTCAAGAACGTGATTGTGAACGGTATCATCTTGGCCGAAGACGGCTCCAAGATGAGTAAGTCCAAGCGCAACTACCCGGACCCGAACGACCTCATCGAACGCACGGGTGCCGACGCTATTCGCTTGTTCATGATCAACTCCGCCGCTTTGAAGGCCGAAGACCTCCGCTTCAGCGAAGAAGGCGTGAAGGGCATCGTGAAGCAGGTGATGCTCCCGCTCTGGAACGCTGTCGCATTCTTTGTGTCTAACCACAACGCCGACGCCGCCAAGGGCCAGCTTAACTGGAAGCCGGGTCAGGAAGTCAAGAGCGAAAACGAACTTGACCGCTGGATGCTTGCAACGCTGCAGGATCTCGCTGCCAAGGTCGAAGTGGAAATGAAGGCTTACCGCCTGTACAACGTGGTGCCCGCCGTGATTGCCGCGGTGGATGACCTCACGAACTGGTACGTGCGCCGCAGCCGTCGCCGTTTCTGGAAGTCTGAAAACGATGGTGACAAGAACGCCGCCTACGCTACCATGTACAAGGTGCTGGTGGACTTCTCCAAGATTCTCGCTCCGTTCCTCCCGCTCCTCGCCGAAGAAATCTACCAGATTCTCGTTCGCGAAGTCGATGCCAACGCTCCGGTGAGCGTGCACCTCTGCGAATTCCCCAGCGCCGACAAGTCCCTGATGGACGAAAAGCTCGTGGAACGCATCGCCATGGTGCGTGGCATGGTTGAAATGGGCCGTGTGATTCGCGCTACGAACAACGTAAAGAACCGTATGCCGATTGCCAGCATGACGGTGGTTGCTCATGGCACCGAAGAAAAGAACGTCGCCGAGAGCATGAAGGACTTGATCCTCGAAGAACTCAACGTTCGTGAAATGAAGTTCTTGGAAGACGAGACGAAGCTCGTGAAGCTTTCCGCCAAGCCGAACTTCCTCGCCATCAAGGCGAAGGGCCCGGATTACGCGAAGAACATGAAGGTGATTTCCGCTAAGCTCAACAGCCTTACGGTTGATGAAATCAAGGCTCTGCAGAATGGCGAGACGATTAAGTTCGATTTCGGTGAAGTCGGTGCTGACTGCTTGATGCTCAACCGCATCGTTGCCGACGGCATGGCTGTGGAAGCCAACCAGCACTTCACTGTGGCTCTGGACCTCAAGATCACGGACGAACTTCGCCGCGCCTGCGTGGCCCGCGAACTCGTGAACCGCATCCAGAACAGAAGAAAGGATCAGAACTACGCCATCACCGACAAGATCGAAGTGACTCTGTTCTCTGCAAGCGAAGTCTTCAAGCAGGCTGTGGCTGAGAATGAAGCCTATATCGCTGGCGAAACTCAGGCTGTGAAGATTGCTTGGGCTGCCGCTGCCGATGGCTTGGAAGCGAATGACGCCGATGGAGAGGCGTTTGCATTCATGACCATTAAGGCTTAAAAAACGATAAATGTCCCTGAAAATTTTCGTTTCAGGGACATTTTTGTCATAAAATGACGCTTGAATGAAAGTATATTTATTTCACATGGCAATGGAACGATAAAATGGATTTAGGTCAAGTGTTTACATCTTCGGTGGTTGCTGAATATATGGTTTCATTATTTAGTTTATCGCAGCAGCCTAAAGTTTTAGAACCTTGCTTTGGCAATGGTGCGTTTATTGATGCCTTAGTGAAAAATGATATAAAGCAGGTGTATGGATGTGAAATTGATGAAAACTTGTTTAATAAAGTTAAGGAGAAATTTCCCCAATTGAATCTGCTGAAAAAAAATTTTTTTTCACTAAAACAAAAAAATTTTTTTGATGGAGTTATTTTAAATCCCCCATATATACGGCAAGAAAAAATTGATGAAATGGTTTCGTTGGGAGTCAGCAAGGCTATTTTGAAAAAAGACAAAATATTTGAGAACTTGCCAGATAATGCTAATTTATATATGTATTTTATATTGAAGGCTGTTTCAATGCTGAAAAAGGGAGGGGAACTTGTCGTAATTTTCCCGGCTAGTTGGATGCAGGCTAAGAATGGCAAATGTTTTTCAGATGAAATGATGAAAGAGTGCTCGGTCGTCCGAGAAATTCATATTTCTGGTCCTGTATTTGTGAAGAAAGCGCTGGTTGATGTGGTTATTTTGAAACTTTGTAAAGATGGCTTATCTCTAAAGGGCGTACCGGAATATAAGAGGTTGATTGACGGGGTGATCAAATCTGTCAACTGCCGAAAACCGAAAAAAACAAATCTTTTTGCAAGAGCTGATTCTTTTTCTTTTTTTGCTTCGGCGAAAAGAGGTGTTACTACGGGATTCAATACCTTTTTTATTAATCCTAAGGCGGGAAAAACAAGGAAAATTTTAAGTTCTCCGAAACAGATTTCGAATTTTTCTACCGCGAATGCAGAAAGTGATGAAATTCTTGCTGTGAAAAAATGTGATTTGCAAAGAAATGGCAGATTGTTGAACTATGTGAGCGATGCAGAACGCTATATTGTAGAAGAAAAAAAACCGAAGGTCTTACTGCGTAAAATACAATCTGACGAAGCTTGGTATGAACTAAATTTCTTTGATTGCAAGGGTATAATTTTTAGTTATTTTGTTAGAGATGATATGAAGTTCGTTATGAATAAGACTTTCTCTTTAGTTCGTGATAACTTTTATATCATCCAACCCCAAATTGACGAATGGCTCTTTTTTGGATTGCTAAACAATGTTTATAGTTACTATCAACTAGAATTGCTTGGAAAAAAATATGGAGCCGGCTTACTGAAGATACAGCGTTATGATTTAGATTCTTTGGAATTTCCCGCATTAAACGCCATGTCTGAAGAAGACAAAAACAGTATAAGATCTTTAGCTAAAGAACTTGTTGATACGTCAAATGCGACATTGATTCAGAACATATCTGAAATTGTTGCAAAGTATGCTGTAATGCCATTTTACTCTGTACAAAAGAAATACAATGCAGCGAGAAAAAATAGATTGGAGCTGGTATGAAGAAAAAAATATCCGTTGTAAGTCTGTTTTCTGGAGGCGGTGGTCTAGATTTAGGCTTTATTGAAGCTGGATATAATGTCATTTGGGCTATTGATAATAACAAAAATGCTGTTGCTTCGTATAAGGCTAATATAGGAGCACACATAAAATGTGCTGATATAACTTTGGAAAAATTGGAAAGTATTCCTAAAGCGGATGTTGTTATTGGTGGGCCTCCCTGTCAATCGTTTTCTTTAGCGGGGAATAGGCACACTGAGGATAGTCGAGGAAGACTTGTTTGGCAGTATATTCGAATTATAGAGCATGTAAGGCCTCGTGCGTTTGTTTTTGAAAATGTTACAGGCTTGTTGTCCGCCAGAAATTCTGCTGGTGACAAAATATTAGATTTATTAAAAACGACTTTTGAAAATGTTGGGTATACCTTAAAAACAAAAGTTATTAATGCTGCTGATTATGGAGTACCTCAGAGACGTCGTAGAGTTATTATTGTTGGCATGAGGGGCTCAAACGAATTTGAATTTCCCAAACCGACTCACAATGAAACGGGAATAGGTTTGCTTAAGTATGTTTCTGTGGCAGATGCTCTTGGGGATTTACCGTCTGTGTCTGATGACGAGAATGTTGCGGTTTGTTATAAAAAGAAACCGCAGAATGATTATCAAAGGCGTATGCGTAGAAAAGGGCAAAAGATGGTGTCTGAACATTTTATGCATACATTGAGTAAACTCGACAGGTATATCATTTCATATGTGAAACCTGGCGGAAATTATATGGATGTACCTTCTTCAGTGCCATCAAAACGCATTCAACGTCTTCAAAAAGAAGGTGGACATACGACATGTTATGGACGGTTGGAGGCTGGAAAGCCTTCGTATACGATAAATACATATTTTAATAGGCCGAATGTTGGATGTAATATACATTATAAGGAAAATAGACTTCTTTCTGTTAGAGAGGCTTTGAGATTGCAAAGTTTTCCGGATGACTATAAAATTGTTTCATCAAGTAAACAGGGGCGAAATTTAATTGTTGGGAACGCCGTTCCGCCTCTACTTGCTGAAATCCTCGCTAAAGCACTGAAAAAACATATTTAATAGGAGTAATGTATGTGGATTTCTTATACAGATTCGGAAGTTAACGTTTTTCACCCTATTTGTGAAAAAGCGCTAAATGATGCTTTAAAAAATTTAAAGCAAGATAAAAAATATAAAGTAATCCATCATCAATATACCGGTTCTCTTGAGATGGATTTTGTTATACAAAACAGTTCTACAGGAAAATATATTTGTGTTATTGAAGTAAAAAGAACTCCGAATGATGTGCATAGCACGCGCTATCAATTTCAAGCGATGTCCTATGTTCAACAGAATGGTGGTCAAACAGAAAAACCATACTATATTCTTACAAATTTAGAGTGCGCTTACTCGTTTAAATATGATGCTGGTAAACCGAGGACTTTTCAACAAATCTTAAAGCCAGGCTTTCAAAATATAGGAAGTTTTAAAAAAGATGCAAAAGAAATTTTTGAAAAGAAATTGGTTCAATTCTTTCAGGAAAAGATAAAAAATTTTTTGAGTGACAACTTTGAGTATCTTACAACATTAGACAATTTTGCGGTCTTTATGGATGGCCTGAAAGCTGATAAGAAAAAATGGAAATCAGCCCTCGCTATTCTGTTGTATGAGTATATTCGAGGCTCCTTTACCTATGTAAAGCGTAATGATCTTCATGATATTCAGATTTTTCATTCGAATGTTATGAAAATTTGTAAAGAGGCTGCAAAAGTAAATTTTAAGGACATTTTTTCATTTTATGGTGATAAGTACGAAAAGATGTTTCCTGTTGAATCAAGTTTGATTCAAGATATGTTTTATTTTGGCGCACAAAATATTACTGGTGATTCTGTTGCAAATGTCCTGCATCAAATAATATCTGTCGGTCATGAGCATGAGGGCGAAGTGCCGACAGATATGGAATTAGCAGGACTTGTTGCTGAACTGGCGCTATTTGTGAATGGTTCCTTGCGCAAAAATGATTTGATATGTGACCCTGCTGCAGGAAGCGGAAGTTTGCTTAGTGCTGCGATAGATCGTTATGAAATTGAACCTCACCAAATTCTTGCAAATGATTGGAACGAGCAACTTGTTGAGTTGCTTTCGCTGCGGCTTGGTTTAAAATATGCAAAAACAATAGCAAAAGAAAACTCGTCATCTATTTTTGCACAAAACATTGCTGATTTAAATGCGAAATTTTTTGAAAATGTCAAAATTATTTTGATGAATCCACCTTTTGTTGCAGGAATAAATTGCGTTGAACGAAAAGAAAAAATAATTGCGGCTATTCATCGTATTACAGGAAAGACTGCTGAAAGTGATATTGGTCAGATGCCGCTTGAGGTGCCTTTCCTCGAATTGACAGCAAAAATGGTAACTCCAGGAACGACGATTGCATGCATTTTCCCCAAAACACATTTGACTGCTCGCGGAATAGAAGCTAAAGTCATCCGTAAAATTCTTTTGGATACATTTGGTTTGCGAATGATATTTTCTTATCCGGGAACAGAAATCTTTGATGAAGTTACAAAGGATACATGTGTTTTGGTGGGTAAAGCGGCTTGTCCATGCGAAGAAATAACGATACTCTCTAGTTATGACAATATTCCTGATATCAATACTCATAATTTTTCAAAAGCATTGTTTGAAAATCTTGAAAGAAGTTTTAAACCATTAATGCCTGGAATTATGGGTAAAAAACAATCATACCAAGAATTGGCTGATTCTCTTGATAGTGGTTGGCGAACGCTAAACAGTGAAATGTCTGAAGCAGTTGATTTTGTTAATAACACTTTTAGAGATTCAGATTTTTATGGAACGATGGAACACTTCGGCTTTTCGCTGAAACGAGGAAATGCCGGAAATAACGGTGGAAGTGATTTGTTGTTTTTTGATTCAAGAGAAGATCTTTTTAATCAATTCCAAGATAGAAACCTTGTGTTAAGTGCTGGCATGAGAAATGCAAAGCTGAATACATTTGAAATAGAAAAGGGAGATTCTAAATTTTTAGATTATTCGGCAAACAATGTAGATTTGATAAACGAAATCGTTGATTATTACATGGCTCTACCGCAGAGACAAAGTGATAAACAACCGAGAAAACAAAAAAAGAAGCAAGAATGGTTAAAAATACTTGCTCGTGAATGCAGAGCAAAGTTTTGTAAGGATAGCGTTTTGATTCCTCGCGCAATACGTTCTACAGGAAGAGTGTTCTATTCGACAGAGCCGGTTTTTGTTTCTACGAATTTGTTTGTATGTACCCCAAATAACAAGAAAACAGCAGTGTTACTTGCAACTTGGATGTCTACAATCTTTTATCAACTTATTTGCGAGGTTTCTTCTAAGGATAACGAAGGTATGAGAAAAATGGAAAAGGAGGATATTGAAATGACTTTTGTTCCTGATTTTTCCAATTTGAAGGATTCTTTTTTTAAAAAAATTAATTTAGAAAAGAAAAATATTTCGTTTTTAGATTTACGAAATGTGGAAATACGAAAGATTGACAAACTTTGGGCTGAGGAACTATTTGGCGATAAGGCGAATGAAATTTTAGAAGAATCTGCTAGATTACTTTCGTTTGTTGTTGATAGAAGGAATCATCCCCAAAAAAGAAGAACCCAACGTTCGCGAAATGAAGTTCCTCGAAGACGACAAAGGCGTAAGACGCGAGTCGCACAGTAATTGTTCCCGACTTGGTCGGGGATCTCCCTGCTTAACCCGAAATGCTTTATCCCCGGAATCCAAATTCCGGGGATATCTTTTTTTATATTCACAATCATGAAATTTGTTAGGAATCTAGTTCTCGTTTTGGTCTTGCTCTTGCCGGGTTATTCCCTGGCAATTGACTTGGAGCAAGAAAAGGACACGGATTATGTGGAGTATGACTCCCAAAAGAAGCCGAATTTCTTTATGTTTTCGGAAGAATTTGCTCCCAGTCTTTGGGGCATCGCGGTCGGTACTGGCCCGGGGATTTTTTCTGCCGGAGTGGATGTAGTACTTGGCCGGTCCAGCGTCTTGTATGAACCCGCCAGACCGAAATCCGTGTATGGGGCATGGGGCCCTCCGCACATGCTGATATGGATGAATCGGATTAGGTTCATCTACGACTACGACGGACACCAGCAAGGGGGCTTTTTCCAACCTAATTTGCGGTATCTATGGAAAACGGGACTTTATCTTTCTGTTATCGTAGGGCCCGAAATTGGTTGGGAAAAGGAAACCGGCTTTGAATACGGAGCGTCAATCCGTATCGGCGGCATGCCCTCGCTATGGCTTGCGAATTATGAATTTGGGTATTTGGTAAATTCCCAGAAGTTCTACTTCACGCTTTCGTTCTGTATATCGCCGCGGCTGTTTATGGCAGCGATGTCTATTTAAAATTTATCCTTGAAGTTACACTCTGAATTGCATATCGCTAAGTCCGAGTCTATCCATTGTGCGAGCTAATGAATTTAAAGAATTTTCATATTCGTTGTACTGGCTATAGCTTTTGTTTTGAACGACGTCTTCGCCATGTTCTGCAAAATAATCTTCATAAAAATCGTGAGAGTCTTTTAGTTCGTAGGGTTCATATTGTGCTTCGAACTTTGTGGTGCTAGCGTGAATCTTTGAAAGCAGCTTGTCTACCTTCCCTTTGTAATTTTCAATGTCCTTGTTTGATTTTGCAATTTCCTTATTTAGCTTCTTCATCTTTTTCTTCAATCGTCTAAGGGATATTCCAAGACGGATGCTACGGAATACGTAAACAAGCGTTTCTAACAAGACGATTGCTGCGATGCTTATAGAAATGTATGTAGGAACCTCCCAGAATAATTCGTCTGACACTGTGCCGAGATACTGGCATACCAAGCCAATAGGTAGCCAGCATACAATCAAGCAACCAAGTATCATTTTAATGAATTCCGAGCGATCAAGCATCTTGTTTACGAATTTCCATCCTTGTGGATATTCAGGATGTTTTGCAAATTCAAACGCTTCATTGACCA
>Ga0247608_10005959_pt1 | contig 13000 bp, 8 predicted proteins | sample 176DNAGHGlowgp2_FD_193490 | JGI IMG/M metagenome (GOLD analysis project Ga0247608, IMG submission 193490) | Sheep rumen microbial communities from Palmerston North, Manawatu-Wanganui, New Zealand - 1766 DNA GHGlow gp2 | ecosystem: Host-associated > Mammals > Digestive system > Stomach > Rumen ... | reverse complement strand
TCATAGATTTTCCTCCTTTCTTAGCAAAGCGAAACTCATTAAAATTATAACTGCAAAATAAAATGCACCTACATAATTTGAAATGGTGCAAAGATAAATTCAATTTACGACGAATTATGATTAAAATTTTAATTTTAAATTTATATCGTTTTCACTCTTTAATTATGTATAATTAATATAACGAAGGGACTAACAATATGTTTACAGGAAAATTAGGACTAATTACTATTGCAACATTATGCCTATTTGGTGTTTCTTCAGCTAAGATAAACAATAATATTCATGACGAAGTTAAAAAAGTTCATAAGCTTGAAGCAAACGAAATTACCGATTTGTCCTCTGCTACTCAAATTACAGAAGACATTTTGAAAGTTAAAGTTGTCTCATCAAATATTTCTAATGGTGGTCAATCTGTAGGTATTACTTTTTCTACAGGTGGAGATTCTTTTTTAGATAGTTCAGGAACATATAATATCGTTTCCGATGATGCAGACTTTGAAACTTTTTATGAAGAATTTATTGGTTTAACTTTGGAGCAAAAAGATGCTGCTGCTGAAGCAAGAGAAGAGATCCCTGTATTTAGTTCATACATTTATAAATTTAATGGAAAAAGTAATAGACCAGAAATTGTCATTCCTAAAACGTCTTATAGATCAAATTATTTTGCTTTGTCACCAACCGTTATTGGTGAAGGAGCCTTTTCAAAATCTGAAAACACTGACTTCATTAAACAAATAACAATTCCAAATACAATTTCAACAATCACTGCTGATGCTTTTGATGGTATCCCTAGCAGCGTTGTTTTTAATGTTGAAGCACCTAAAGATTTAGATGGTTATGAAGCCGGATGGAATCATGGATGTAAAGTTAATTATAGTTATGATTACGAAACAAAATTTTATCAATATGAAGATGATGGAAGCATTAAATATGGCGGAGCATCAAATAGAGCTTTCCCATCTTTAGCTAACGTTGTCGCTGTTGGTGATATTAATAACAATTTTTATATCGGACACTATTCTCCTGAAATTAACAAACCTTTAAAACTTCAATATAAGTTAAAAGGCGGAGATGAAGTGTATGAATTTTCTTGTGAAAGAACCTCAGTAAATTCTGAATATGATAGCGTTGGCCAAAGAATTAAAGGTTATAGTACCGCTTTGGTTTGCGACATTCCATTAGATGAAGGCAAAGAAATAGATATTTCTTCTATAACTGTCCTAAATATTTATTCAGTTGATTTTTCTTCTGGAAGAGCAGCATTTGATGATTCAACGATGTATTATGCAAAACCTGAAGTAGTTGTTACAGAAAATTTATATTTTAACGAATTTGCTGAAGTTGATTTTGCAGGAATTACTACATTTGGAAATTATAGTAATCTTCAAAGTTACATAAACGTTAAGGAAACAGGAATTTATGAGAAATTGAACTATTCCTTCTATAAACAATATCAACCAAAAATCGAGAATAATGAAGTTTATTTAAGATACCGTGTTACCGGATTAAGTAAATGCGTATTTGATGTTATTTATGACGATAACGGAGTACAAAAAGAAAAAGCAGTTACATTTAGAAGCCCTGTCAATCAAGTTGTTTTAAACAGCACCTCATCAAACTTCTTATCATTTATGCTTGAAAATTCTCAAGTCGATGAGGGATTTAATGGCGGAAAAATCAAGGCAATTACATTTAAGGGTTTATCAATTACTGTTGACTTATTTGGCGAAAAAGGACCTGTTGGAAGAAGTGCAGCAACAACAAGATTTGGTTTCGTTAAACTTATGAAATTTGGCACTGAAAATAAAACTTTTGATGCCGGAATGTTTGTAATTTTAGAAGGAATTACTTATGTCGTTGTATTTGCTGGCGCAACAATGGGTTTATATTTCTTCTTCAAAAATAAGTATAAAAACGACGAATTTAAGAGAGTAAAACCTAAAGAATTCTTTAAAAAAGCTGCTTTATTCCTTGGAGGTGGAGCAGTTGTTCTTTATGCAATTACTTTTATCATTTTAAGACTTACAGCATTAAGTAATTCTGTAGTTTCATTCAATCCTGCAGATGCATTTATTGTCATTCTTGGAATGGTTTCAGTTGTTATTTTAGGCTACTTTATTAAATATCTTGTTCAAGTATTTAAGACAAATAAAGCTCGTAGAGCAATTATTAAATTAAAACTCAATGAAACAATTGAGGACGATGGTACGAGTAAGTAAGGAGTGAACGATATGGAAATTAGAATTAAAGATTTAACAAAAATTTTCCCTGGTGATCCTAAAAAGAATATCCGCGATACAATCGCTGTCAAAGATATGGATTTTGTTGTTCCTGATGGAACTTTAGTTGGTTTATTAGGTCCTTCTGGATGTGGAAAATCGACAACCCTTTATATGATTTCAGGATTACAAGTTCCAACTAGTGGTGAAGTTTGGTTCGGAGATCAAGAAGTTACCAATCTTTCTCCTGAAAAAAGAGGTATTGGTTTAGTTTTCCAAAACTACGCTCTTTATCCTCATATGACAATTTATAAAAACATTGAGTTCCCACTTACAAACTTAGAAGTAGAAGTTCCATTAGTTACATTCTTTGATTTCAACTTAACTTATACGTATGAAATGAAACCAGCAGATATAGCTGATGGAATTAAAAAATCCTGCGAATCTCTCTGCAAAAAAATTGGTTTGAAACAAAAGCAATTTGAAATTGGAGCAGAATTGAACGATAAAACATTAACATTAAAAATTTCTCTTAAAAACGTTTCAGAAACAGTTAATGAATTGTTCAAAGATAATTTTGCGAAAATTATTAGCGGTAAATTAGTTGATGAACAAAAGATTCAAACATCTGATGCACTTTTTGATACAACCTTAAGAGCAACCGTTAATAAAATTGGTGAAAAAGAAACCGTAAATCTTACTTTTAAAGGTAAATTAGGTAAATCATTTGCTTTAGAGCATCTTGATGAAACAATTAATTTATTCAAGAAAACAGTTTCTGAATTTGCTAAACCAAAAGAAGTCGTCATTTCTTATGGAAAGGCAGGATACGAATTAATGGGTCTTGTTTCAGGTCTTCTTCATTCAAAGATGGAGGAATGTGTTTCTGCAATTAAAGCCTCTTATCCATACGAAAACCCATTAGTTTTTGTTACAGAAGTTATAAATAAAGAATTAGAAAAAGAAGTTAGAAATTTCTTTAACGCAAGAAAACTTGTCACTTCTGATTTGAAGATTTATTACGATAAAACACATACAAAAATATTCTTTAAGTTAAGAAGAGCTTCAACTGAACAAGCTGAACAAGCAATTAATGAATTGAGTTCAACTCTTAATTTAAGTGATATTGAAAAAGATACTGTTACAGCAGTTACACATAGAAAATTAACTAAGGAAGAAAGAAGAGATATTGTCTACGACACAGCTAAACTCGTTCAAGTAGAAGATTTCCTTGGAAGAAAACCAAATCAACTTTCTGGTGGTCAACAACAACGTGTTGCCATTGCAAGAGCTTTAGTTAAACGTCCAAGAGTTTTACTTTTAGATGAACCTCTTTCAAATCTTGATGCACGTTTAAGATTGCAAACAAGAGAAGAAATTAGAAGAATTCAAAAAGAAACAGGCATTACAACTGTTTTCGTTACTCATGACCAAGAAGAAGCAATGTCAATTTCTGATCAAATCGTTGTTATGAAACTTGGTGAAATGCAACAAATGGATGCACCTCAAAAAGTTTATAACGATCCAGCAAACTTATTTGTTGCTCAATTCCTTGGTACTCCACCAATTAATGTTTTTAAAGGAAAAGTTGAAAATAACAAGATTTTTGTTGGTGAAGACTTAATTTGTGAAGCAAAAGAAGACCTTGGAGTTAAAGATGTTTTTGTAGCGATTAGACCTGAAGGATTTAATGTTGCTAAAAAAGACGATAAGAATGTTTTAAGAGCAAAGAATGATCAAATTCAAATTTTAGGTCGTGATGTTTCTATTGTTGCGACAAATCCAAATTGCATTAAACCAACATTTAAAGTTATTGTTGCAAGCGAAGAAACTACAACAGATGCTGATTTATTCTTTAAAGTTAAACCAGCAAAATTGTTCTTATTTGACGGAGAAACAGAAGAAAGAATTCGTTTCACAGCTAAGACAGGAGAATAGTTTATATGTTTGAGAAGATTAAGAATTTTCTACATCGAAAACCTTCTTCGTCCATAATGGAATCGAAGTTCTTTGAACCACGTCCAGATTACAATGAAGGCTATAACGAAGAAGAAAACACTGTCGTTAGATTGGTTTCGCCTAAAAAGAAAAACGCAAAACCATATCAAGTTACAGGAATTGAAGATGTAGCAAGCAAAAACAACTGGAAAGCTTGGATTTATCTTGCACCAGTTATTGTATTGATTGTTGTTTTCTTGCTTTATCCATTAGTCAACACAATCTTTATTGCTTTTGCAAAAGATTATCAATATGCAACCGGCACATTTAGTGGCTTAACGCTTGAAAACTTTGGAATTATTTTTAGACTCGTTGAGGTTAACGGGGCAAAAGAGCAGTATTTCATAGAATATGCAATTCCAAATACTTTAATTTTGACTTTCGTTACTGTTCCGGTGTCGATATTTTTAGCACTTATTATTTCTGTCGCTTTGAACTCAATAAAATGGTTCCAAAAATTCTTGCAAACTGTATTCTTCTTACCTTATGTCACTAACGCAGTTGCTATTGGTTTAGTTTTCTCAGTTATGTTTGATGATAAAGGTGTTATTAACTACATATTTGGATCAAATATTACATGGATTTATGGTGCAACTAGAGAAGTAGCTTTAATTCCTCTTTCAATCTATATCGTTTGGCACTCCCTCCCATTTAAAATTCTTATTCTTTTAAGCGGTTTACAAGGTGTCGACAAACAATATTATCAAGCAGCTCAAATTGATGCCGCTCCAAAACGGAAAGTATTATTTAGAATTACCGTTCCATTACTTTCCCCACAAATTTTATACATAATGATTACTTCATTTATTGCGGCATTTAAAGAATATACATCAGTCGTTTCTGTTTTCGGTGGACCAGGTACTCTAGGAAAAGCATCTGTTGTTCCTAATATGGAAACAATCGTTTATTACATTTACTCAAATGTTGAGTCGTTGAATACATCAAGAGCAGCAGCTGCAGCTGTCTTCCTCTTTGTAATTATCTTGCTCTTTACTTTCTTCCAATTCAAAGTTAGTAAAACAAGAGTCCATTATTAAGGAGAATTGTTATGAAAAAGAAAGAAAAAGTAATAGAAAATTCAACCTTCAATAATGGTTTATATCCTGATTTTAAAAATATTAGAGTTAATCCTAATATTGTTCTTTCGATTGCTGAATCAGGAAAAACAGTTGAATCAATTAAAAAGACCGAAAAAATTGGTCGTATCGTAATGACCATTATCACATATTTATTTATTTTGGCTCTTGCTGTTACAGTTATTTTCCCATTCTATTGGATGATTATAACTTCATTAAAACAACGTAATGAAATTATCGCTACCACACAAACATTCTTCCCAAATATTGTTATGTGGTCAAACTATGCATATGTTTTCCAAGTATTTGATTTCACCCAATATATGGGAAACACAATTGTTGTTGCAATTTTCTCAACAATTGGAACATTAGCGACAACAATATTTGCTGCATTTGCTTTCTCGAGACTTCAATTTAAAGGAAGAGAAAGTGTTTTTGCAATATTCTTAATGACAATGATGATTCCGGGCGAAATGATGGTTATTTCTAACTACTTAACAGTTTCAGCTTTTGGATGGATCAGCGAACAAACAAGACTTGAAGCTTATCTTTGTATGATAGTCCCATTTGTTGTTTCTGTTTTCCATATCTATTTATTAAGACAAAACTTCAAACAAATTCCTAATGAATTATATTTAGCAGCCAAAATCGATGGAAAGAGCGATTGGTCATATTTATGGAAAGTTATGGTTCCACTTGCTTCACCAACATTAATTTCAGTTACTATTTTGAAATTCATGGGTACATGGAACTCATACGTATGGCCTCAACTTGTTACAAAATCAGAAGACTTCAGACTTATTTCAAACGGATTAAGAGGAAGCGCATTTACTGATATTGATACTGGTCAAGTTGAATACGGTTATCAAATGGCAGCATCCGTTTGTGTTACTGTTCCATTATTCTTATTATTTGTCTTCTTCCGTAAATACATCATGAAAGGTGTTGGAAGAGCAGGTATTAAAGGTTAAAAATTATTTTCAATGATATATGGAGGAAATCAAGATGAAAAAATCATTTAAATCAATTATTGCTATAGCAGCAGTTGGATTATTAGGTCTTACTGGTTGTGATTCAGCTGTTAAACCTAATGGTGGCGGTGGCAACGCAGGAGAAGGAATTGGTGAAATTGATAAATCTGTTAAAACTAAAATCGTATTTTATCACAACTCTTCAGAAGATACTGTATTACAAACATTTATTGATGAACTTGTAAAAGCCAACCCTTATATTGAAGTTACAAATTTGAAATCAAGTACAAGTTATGCCGGAATTAAGTCGCAAACTATTTCAGATTTTGGTACTGGTGAATTTGGTGATTTAGTCCTTTGCTATCCAGACCATGTTGCTGACTATATGACATACAACAAAGTCGTTAAACTTGATGATTATATGACCGACAGCAAATATGGATTTACTAAAAAAGAAAGAGATGATCTTTTAGATGTTTTCTTAAAAGAAGGCCAATCATTCCAAACCGAAGGAACATATTGTTTGCCATTTGCAAAATCAACCGAAGCTATGTTCTACAATAGGGATAAAGTTATTGGTTTAAATTTAGCCTCTGTTGATCCAACAATTAATAATGGTCAACCATTAACAGCTTCATATATCGAAAATTTAACTTGGGATGAATTATTTGATAAATTGCTCCCAGCTATCGATACATATAACAAGGCTTTACCAGAAGGAAGCAAGTTAGTTGTAGGAAAAGAAGAACACTCCACATTATTTACATATGATAGTGATGACAATTTATTTATTACACTTTGTGAACAATATGGAACAGGTTATACAAAACTTGATGAATATGGCGAAGCAAGTTTATTATGGAACAATGCTGAAATCAAGCAAGTAATTAAGAAATTTGCTAACGCTTATAAAAAAGGATATATCCAAACACAAGGAACCCATGGAACATATACTGATGATTTATTTACCGCGAATGAAAGTTTATTCTGTGTTGGTTCAACAGGTGGTGTTAAATATCAACAATCTGATGACTTTGTTACTGGTGTCGCAAAGATTCCTCAAAAGAAAGTTGGCGACAACATCATGATTTCACAAGGACCATCACTTTGTATTTTAGATCATGGAGACGCTAACAGAAGAATTGCTGCATGGATGCTTTATAAACAAATTTATAATTTAGTTAATAATGTTACATGGGCAACTCAAACTGGCTATATGCCTGTTAGAGAAAGCGCATATGTTCATGAAGGCTACCTATCTTATTTAACTGAAAATACAAAACAAGAAGAAACAGATTTAAATAGATTAAAAGCAAGAACTGGTCAATTTGTTAACGATCATAAAGACGACTTATTCACAAATCCTGCATTTGTTGGTTCATCTGCATCACGTGATCAAGTCGGTGGATTATTTACAAGTTGTCTTTTAGATGAAGATTTAGATAAGAATATTGATTCCCTCTTCAAATCAGCATACGATGCTGCAATGATGGAAATTAAATAACAAATAAATTCTAAGGAGTTATTTTATGAAGAAAAGATTAATGAAATCAGTCTTATTAGTAGGAGGTTTATTAGCCTCGCTAGTAAGCTGTGGTGGAACAGGTCCTAGTGGTGGTGGAAATAGTGGAAAAATTACTATTAAATTTTGGCACACATTTGGAGATATTCCTGAAAAAGCATTAGAAGATAAGGCCGCAACCTTTAAAGCCCTTGTCAAAGAGAACGAAGGTGTCGATGTTGAAGTTGATCTTAGCTATCAAGGTGGATATAATGACATGGTCAATAAAGTCCAACTTGGTATTGCCACTTCAGATTCACCATCAATTGCTGTTGCTTATCCAGATCACGTTGCTGATTACCTCAATTTTGAAGGCGGAAAATATTGCGTTGATATGTATCAATTTGCAAACGATGCCACACTTGGATTTGGTAAAGATAAATATTTAGGCGATACTGAAGGAATTGGTGATTTTGTCAAAGCATTTATTGATGAAGGTAGTCACTTTGCTAAACAAGGACTTTACGTTATGCCTTACATGAAATCTTCAGAAGCAATGCTTTATAATTTAGATTTAGCAACAATTGGCTATAGAATTTGGAAGGGAGACAATACAATTACTCCTGAAAAAGTAGAAGAAGGTATCTCAAAACTTACTTGGGATGAACTTATGGATCTTGGTCAATGCTGCGCAACAAATAAAGATAAAATCAATAACGTTTTAGAATATCCAATAAGTTACGATAGTGATGGAAACTTATTTATCACAAAAATGTATCAAAATAAAATTCCATTTGCTGAAATTGGAAGTGACGGAAAAGGTAAGATTTTATTTGAAAGCGGCGATGCTTCAACAAAAGCACAAGCTTTAGTTAAAGATTTCTATAACAAACATAAAGCAGGAATTTTAACAACAAAAGCAATTGAAGGTACATATGCTTCAAATAAATTTAAAGCTGAACAAACTATTTTCTGTATTGGTTCAACTGGTGGTGTTGGATATTCGTTCCCAAACGAAGGTACATTTAATTTCAGAGTTTGTAAGGTCCCTGCAAGCAACAACAACCCAGTTTATGTCTCACAAGGTCCATCACTTACAATGTTTAACAGACCAGATCTTACTAAAGAAGAAAACGAAAAAACACTTAAATATTCTTGGAAATTCTTAAAATATATAACTTCAACAAATGTAAATATGGAACTTTGTGTTTCGGGTTCACAAGGATATTCACCTGTTAGAGAATCTTGCTATGTTACAGAAGCATATCAAGAATTCCAAGCAGGCGGAACAATGTATGCAGAAACAGCGAAAGTTGTTCATAACGATATTGATGGTTCTTATTTCTATACTCCAGTTTTCCCTGGAAGTGCTGAATTAAGAAAACAATGTGAAGGTATCATAGGTACAGTCTTAAAAGATAAAGATAAATATGCTACTGATAAGGACGTTGATGAAGCTATCGCTGACACATTTGCTAATGCAATTCGTAATGCAAAACTCGTGATTAAGTAAAATGGGAGAAGCAATAATGAGATATTTTAGAAAAGGTTTGATGCTTCTTGCTTTAACTCTATCAGCAGGTGCTTTAGCTTCATGTGATTTTTTAAAGCCAAGCGAAGAAGAAGCTCCTCAAAGAGGTGATAAAAATTGGGTCGAATATGTTGATGATGAAAATGTCCAATTAAGTCTTGATTATAAAAATCATGATTTCTATAAAGACGGAATTGGTGAAGTTACTTTAAAAACTCCAATCGATGGAGATACAGCTCACTTTTATCCAGTTGTCACAACAACTTCAAGAGATCCTATTAAATCAAGATTTTGGGGTATTGATACTCCAGAATCAACTGGTAGAATTCAACCTTGGGGACAAGCAGCAAGTAAGTTTACAAAACAAAAATTAAATAACGCTAAAGAAAATGGAACAATTGTAGTTTCAACAGCAAGTTCAAAATATGGAGCACCTGTTCCTGATTCAACAGGTGATAGATATGTTTCTTTGATTTGGATTAACGAAACAAAGAAAAACGCAGACTTCACTGAACTTAAATTATTGAATCTTTGGATTGTTCAAGAAGGCTATAGTTGGGTCAAAAACGTTGCAGATATGCCATCTTATTCTGATATTTTCTATGAAGCAGAAGCTCAAGCAAAGAAATATAAATTATATTTATTCTCAGATAAAGATGATCCAGATTATCCACCAGAAGGTGAATATACTGTTGTTACAATTCTTGATTTGAAACGTGAAAGAGAGCAACTCATCAAAAATCCAAATTATGAAAGTAAATATGATGGCTTAAGAGTTTGTATTACTGGAACTGTTGCTGGATATGCTGATGGAACTCTTTATTTAGAAGATTATTATTCAGAAGAACAAGGCGGAAACGTTAAAAACGGATATGAATATGCTGGTATTAACTGTTTCTGTGGTATGACAGCTGTTACATCAATTTATACTGAAGTCAACACATATCTTAAAGTTTATGGATATGCAAAAAACGATGAAAATTTCGGCTTCCAAATCACAGGCTTAGAAGGTCACTTTAAAACTGTTCCTTCACTTGCAAAAATGGGTGATGTTGAAATTTTAGCTTCAGCTGAAGATAATCAAGACCAACATAAATTAGAATATTTAAAATATTCAAAATCACAACTTAATACCGTAGCCTCAACCGCATCATTTGAATGCTTCAATTGTGCAGTTGAAGTTACTGATAAGGTCAAAGTTAATAATGTATACGTCAATAATGATGGCGACATCACATTATATTTTGAAAACGCTTCATTTACTGGATATATCAGTGGTTACAAATATAAAGGCAACCCTGATAATCCACAAGAAATTTGGAATACTAAAGAACAATTTATGGGAAAAGAATTCTTAATTTCTGGTGTTTATACAGTTTATGAAGGAGCTTCCCTTAGATGGGAGATCGTTGTACCAAAATCAAGCAATCTTGTTTGGGTTAGAAGTTAATAATAATTGTTTTTAAACAATTAAATTATTAGAATATTATAGGAGTTTAGGGTATGTATTGTTATCATTGTGGTTATCATATTGATGAAAATAAGTTTGAAGAAAAGTCATCAACACACCAAAAATACGCAGAAAATATTAATAATGATACAGAAATTAAGTATGTCTGTCCTCGCTGTGGGCATCTAATTTACTCTGGACACACAGAAGATGATGCCAAGTCTCTATCAAGAGCTTGTCATGCTGAATTACAACGAGGAAGAAACGATTTTGCTAGAGGAATGTGTGCTATTTCACTTGGGGTAATTTCTTTAATTACTTCACTTGTATTCTTCCTTCTTTCTAACAAACTTTCGGATAGTGGTGGAAGAGCGATTTCTTTCACATCACCAGAATTCTGGGTTTCAGTAATTCTTGGCTTACTTTCGGTTATTCTTTTAGTTTATGGCTGTATTAAAACTGTAAAAGGTCTAACTACAAAGAAAACATATACCAATTTACTAAAGGACATAAATAATAGGACTTTTGTACAGTAGTCCATAAACAAAAAATACAAAGAGGAGATTTTATGAAAAAAAGAGGAATTTTAACTGTAGGACTTATCGCAGCTACACTTGCATTAACATCTTGTGACATCAACGAACTTTTACATCAAAATTATGTTAATCCAGTTCCTGGTGAAGATGAACAAGGTGGCGGCGGAAGCGGCGGCGACAAAACACAATATGGTGTTAATATCGAAAACAAATCAGATTTGCGAGTAGAATGGAGAGTAAACGATCCAAATCGTACTATTTCAATCGCTGTTACTCCAAAAGCAAACATTACAACCTTAATTAATAGTGGAGAATTAACAATTAAATCAAGCAATCCAGCCGTTATTAAAGTTGAAGGTAGATCACTTGTTGCTGCTGGAGCAGGTACTGCAACAATTACTGTTGCATATAAAAATGCTACAGATAACGTCCAAATTACTGTTTTAGATAAACTTTCAAATAAAACAAAATTTGGAATTCAACACGAAGGTACATTAGAAGATCCACTTGATAATGCTGATGCATGTAAAGTCGGTGAATATTGTAACGAACATAATATTAAAGCCACAGAAGAATTCTTCTATATTCAAGGTGAAGTTGATTCATTCTATCATTTACCAGGTGCAAGACCAGATGGTGCTGTTTCTTGGTATCTTAAAAAAGGCGCAAACGACAAAACTAAATTTGAAGTTTATAAAGCATATTTCCAAGATGCAGATAAGAAGAAAGTCAATATCGGAGAAGATGATATTTGGGTTGGTGCAAAAACAACTGTTTATTCAAAGATTACATATTATATAGATAGTAAACAACCAGAAACATCTGGTGATGTTGTTTTAACAAAAGTCGAAGGAACAAAACCAGAAACACATACTTATGAAGTTAATGTTGCTCAAGCTCTTGAAGCTGCAGGCAAATTAGAAGAAGGCGAAATGTCAATTGATCAATACGTTATTACAGGTATTATCACCAAAGTTGACACTGCCTATGATTCAGAATACGGTAATATTTCAATTTCAATTGGTGATACAGTTGATGCAACCAACACCTTAAGTGTTTATAGAGGTAAAACAACTGATGAAGTTGCTCCAAAGCTTATTAAAGGTGCTCAAGTCAAAGTATCAGGCTTGTTGCAAAAACGTGTTACATCTAGTGGCGCAATTCAACTTCAAGTACCTCAAGGAAGCACAATTGAATTATTAAAAGAATCCGATATTCCAGTCACACCTGAAGTTATTCATGATGTTACATTTGCTGAAGCTTATGAAGTTGCTGAAGCATTAGAAGCTGGTAAAATTACAGATGATCAATATTCAACAACCGGTTTCGTTACTGAAATTGTTAAAGAATTTGACACTCAATACGGCAATCTCAGCTTCAATTTTGCTGCTGAAAAAGGAGGAACAACTGTTTTACAAGCATACAGATGTAAAGTTTCTGCTGAAGTTGCAGCAAAGATTACAGTTAATGCAAAAGTTAAAGTTACTGGAAAATTGAAAAAATATGTAAAAGATAATGTAACAACATTAGAATTTGATGCAAATTGTGTTGCTGAAGTTTTAGAAGAAGGCGATGAACCAACACCAACTCCTGAAACACAAAAAGTTACTGTTGCTCAAGCATTAGAAATTATTAGCAAATTAGAAGATGGTGCTACAACAACAGAAAGTTATGAATTAACTGGTTATGTTACTGAAATCACCGAACCATATAGTTCA
>Ga0247608_10005958_pt1 | contig 13004 bp, 10 predicted proteins | sample 176DNAGHGlowgp2_FD_193490 | JGI IMG/M metagenome (GOLD analysis project Ga0247608, IMG submission 193490) | Sheep rumen microbial communities from Palmerston North, Manawatu-Wanganui, New Zealand - 1766 DNA GHGlow gp2 | ecosystem: Host-associated > Mammals > Digestive system > Stomach > Rumen ... | reverse complement strand
ACGTTCCACTCGCTCGAGGACCGCGCCGTGAAGCGCGCGTTCGCCGAGCATGAGGGCCGCGAGGTCTCGCTGCCCCAGGGCGGCTCGCGCCACGAGGGCGCCGAGCCCCCGGTCCGCCGCCTCCTGCGCCGTCCCGTCGCCCCGTCCGAGGCCGAATGCGCCGCGAACCCGCGCGCGCGCTCCGCCAAGCTCCGCGCCGTCGAGCGCATCGCCTCCGCGTCGCGCAATGCCGAATGCTGAATGCTGAATGCGGCCCTCCGCCACTCGCCACTCGTCACTCGTCACTCGTCACTCGTCACTCGTCACTTTCCACCCTTCAACCCTTCGATCCTTGACCCTCCGATGAAGAAGCGCCCCCACTCCCGCCACCGGAAATACACGAACCGCAATCGTCCCTGGGACACCCGCCAGCACACCTTCGCCATCACGATGAAGGGCGCGGTGGTGATCATTCTCCTCATGCTCGTCGGCGTCGCCTGGCTCGTCGTCCGCCACGCCAACGAATCCCTCGCCGACGGAATCGTCCGCGAGGAGGCCCGCCAGCGCGCGCTCATGGAGGAGCTGCAGCGCGAGACGGCGAAGTGGAACGCCAAGCGCTCCCCCGAGAACCTGCGCGCGGTCCTGCTCGCCAACGGGATCGCGATGAACGTTCCGTCGAGCCGCCAGCGCATCGCGATGCGCGGCCCCGGCGCCCACCCCGCGGGCGTCGCCGGCGGCGCGCCGGCCGCCTACGCCGCCAACCGCCGCTAGCCGCCGGGGAGCCCGCGATGCGCATGCCCCGGCCGATCGACGCCTGCGGGCGCCTCTTCGCCCGCACCGGCCTGCGGTTCGCCATCGTCGCGCTCGCGCTCGCGGGCGCGTTCGCCGTCGTGACGCGCAAGCTCGTCCAGGTGCAGCTGCACCCGGACCCCGAGAAGATCGTCGTGCCGGGCGTCGTCACGAACGTCATCGCCGCGATGCGCGGCGGCATCTACGACCGGCACGGCAAGCGCCATCCGCTGGCCGAGTCGTTCCCGCTCTGGACGGTCGGGATCGACCCGACCGTCATCGCCGACGACGACGCGCGCCTCGCCGCCTATCGGACGCTTGCGGCGTGCGGCGCGTTCGACCGCGCGAAGATCTACGAGGCGCTCGTCTCGACCAACTGCACCTTCGTCGACGGGAAGGGCGCGGTTCGCCGGAGGCAATACTTCGCGATCGGCACGACGGCCGACCAGTCGGTCGCGGACCTGCTCGCGACGAATCCCGCCGTCGCGCGCTGCACGAGCAAGAAGCGCATCATTCGCCGCAGCTATCCGCAGGGCTCCGCGCTCTGCCACGTCGTCGGGTTCGTGAACGCCATCGAGGAGCCCCTCGCCGGCCTCGAGCGCACGTTCGACCGCCGCCTGCGCGGCCGGCCCGGCTACAAGGCGGCCGACGCCACTGCGGGCCATCATGCGATCGCCTCGCGCCCCCGCGGGTCGCGAGAGCCCGTCGACGGCGAGGACGTCATCCTCGCGATCGATCTCGACGTCCAGCTGGCGGTCGAGGCCGCGCTCGACGAGGCGATGGCCGAGGAGCTGCACCCGCGCGCCGCCTGGGCGGTCGTCATGGACGTCCGGACGGGCGAGATCCTCGCGATGGCCTCGCGCCCCTGCTTCGAGGTCTCCGCCTTCGGCTCCGCCGACGCGAGCGCGCAGCGCAACCGCGCCATCTCCGACATCTACGAGCCGGGCTCCGTGATGAAGACCTTCGCCGCCGCCGCCGCGCTCGACGAGGGGCTCGTCCGCACCAACACGCTCCTCGACGTCTCCCCCGGGCTCTACTGCGGCCGTCCGCTGAGCGACCACACGCACGGCCACGACGAGCTAACCGTCGCGCAGATGATCGCGTGGAGCTCCAACCGCGGCGCCTCGCGCCTCGGGATGATGCTCGGCAAGGCGCGCCAGCAGGCCCACCTCAAGGCGTTCGGCTTTGGCCGCCGCACGGGCCTTCCGCTCCTCGGCGAGAGCGCCGGCAGGACGATCGGCGACGGCTCGGAGCTCAACAACATCCGCACCTCGATCGGACAGGGGATAACGGTCACCGCGATCCAGCTCGTCACGGCCTATTCCGCGATCGCGAACGGCGGGCTGCTGATGCAGCCGATCCTGGTGAAGTCCGTCGCCGGGCCGGACGGAACGATCGTCACCAACTTCGAGCCGCGCGTCGTCGGGCGCGCCTGCTCCGAGGGCACCGCGCGCCAGGTCGCGGAGATGCTGCGCGGCGTCGTCTCCCGCGAGGGCACCGGGCGCCGGGCGCGAGTCCCGGGCTATACCGTCGCGGGCAAGACCGGCACCGCGCAGATGAACAGGGAGGGCGGCGGATACTCGCTGACCGACTACCGCGGCTCGTTCGTCGGCTTCTTCCCCGCGACCGACCCGCGCCTCGCGATCCTCGTGACGTGCGAGGCGACACCGCGGCCGCGCCACGAGGGCGGAAAGTGCGCCGCGCCGGTCTTCGCGCGCATCGCGGCCGACGCCGCCCGCATCCTGCAGATTCCGCCGGACGACCCCGAAGGGCTCCTCTAGCTCCCGCCGCGATGCCTCCCGCCGCCGATCCCGCCGCCCCGCCGCGCCTCGTCCTCGCCTCCGCCTCGCCGCGCCGCGCGGCGATCCTCGCGGAGCTCGGGGCGCGCTTCGTCGTCCGCCCCGCGGACGCCGAGGAGCCGCGCCTCGCCGATCCGGTCGCGAGCGTCCGCGCCGCCGCGCTCGCCAAGCACGCCGCCGCCGCGCACGCGGCCGCGCCGGACGAGGCGGTGCTCGCGGCCGACACGCTCGTCGCGCTCGGCGGCGAGGCGATCGGGAAGCCCCGCGACCGCGACGACGCGGTCGCGATGCTGCTGCGGCTCGCCGGGCGCGAGCATCTCGTCCACACCGCCGTGGCGGCGTCCGCGCCGGGCCGCGGCGCGGAGCCCGAGGTCTTCGTCGAGACCTCGGCCGTCCGGTTCCGCGCCCTCTCGCGCGCGGACGCGGAGGCCTATCTCGACGAGGCCCGCACGCTCGACCGCGCGGGCGCCTACGACATCGCGACGCTCGGCGACCGCGTCGTCGAATCCTTCTCCGGCTCCTTCACGAACGTCATGGGCCTCCCCGCCGAGCGCGTCCGCCCCTGGCTCGCCGCCCACGGCCTCCTGGCGTAGCGCGAGCGCGCGCCCGCGGTTGCGGCGCGCGGCGGGCTGTGCTAGACTCGCGCGCCGTTCTTCCGCAAAGGAGGCATGCCATGGACAAACGCAAGATCGTCGTCACGTCGGCCCTGCCCTACGCCAACGGTGACATCCACATCGGGCACCTCGTCGAGTATCTCCAGACGGACTTCTGGGTCCGCTTCCAGAAGATGCGCGGGCACGACTGCACCTACGTCTGCGCGGACGACACCCACGGCACGCCGATCATGATCCGCGCCCGCAAGGAGGGCCGCGCGCCCGAGGACCTCATCGCGGAAATGCACGCGCGCCACTCGCGCGACTTCGCCGACTTCCAGATCGCGTTCGACAACTACTACACGACGAACTCCCCCGAGAACCGCGCGTTCTGCGAGGACATCTACGCCAAGCTCGACAAGGGCGGCGCGCTCCTGCGCGAGAAGGTCGCCCAGCTCTGGTGCCCGCAGTGCGGCATGTTCCTCCCCGACCGCTTCGTGAAGGGCACCTGCCCGCACTGCGGCAAGGAGGAGCAGTACGGCGACTCGTGCGAGCACTGCTCCGCGACCTACTCGCCCGCCGACCTCAGGGACGCCCACTGCGCCACCTGCGGCTGCCGCGCGCTCGAGACGCGCGAGACGGAGCACATCCTGTTCGACCTCGCGAAGTTCAAGGAGTTCCTGCGCGCGTGGCTCCCGGACCACACGCAGGCCGACGTCGCCAACAAGCTCCAGGAGTGGTTCGGCGAGGACCAGACGCTCCTGCCGTGGGACATCTCCCGCGACGCGCCCTACTTCGGCTTCGAGATCCCCGGCTACCCGGGCAAGTACTTCTACGTGTGGCTCGACGCGCCCGTCGGCTACCTCGCCTCCCTCAAGAACTGGTGCGGCCGCAACGGCACGACCTTCGAGGCGACGTGGGGCGACCCCGCCACGGAGCGCTACCACTTCATCGGCAAGGACATCGTCCGCTTCCACTGCCTCTTCTGGCCCGCGATGCTCCACGCCGCCGGCTACCAGGGTCCGAGCAAGGTGTTCGTCCACGGCTTCCTCACCGTGAACGGCGAGAAGATGAGCAAGAGCCGCGGGACGTTCGTCTCCGCGCGCACCTACCTCGACCACCTCGACCCCGCCTTCCTGCGCTACTACTACGCCTGCAAGATCAACAACACCACCGACGACATCGACCTCAACCTCGACGACTTCGCGCAGCGCGTGAACGCCGACCTCGTCGGCAAGATCACCAACCTCGCCTCGCGAGGCGCGCAGATGCTCGGCAAGAAGCTCGACGGCCGCCTCGGCGCGCTCGACGAGGAGGGCCGCGCGCTGCTCGAGGCCTCGCGCGCCCGCGCCGACGCCATCGCGGCGCTCTACGAGGCTCGCAAGTTCTCGCAGGTGCCCGTCGAGGTCTGCAAGCTCGCCGACGCCGCCAACGAGTACTTCGACCGCCACGCGCCGTGGAAGGCGATCAAGGAGGACCCCGAGGCCGTTCGCCCCGTGCTCACCACGGTGCTCAACCTCTTCCGCCTCCTCGCGATCTACCTCGCGCCGATCCTCCCGGTCTACGCGAAGAAGGCCGCCGCGCTCTTCGGCGAGGACGGCTTCACGTGGGAGAGCCTCGGCCGCACGCTCGAGAACGCGCCCATCGGAGCGTACGAGTATCTCGCCACGCGCGTCGACCCCAAGGCGGTCGAGGCGATGGTCGAGGCGAGCAAGCCGCCGGCTCCGCCGGCGGCGGAGCCCGGCAAATATGCCGGACCACAGCACGGACCATCCGCCAAAGCCCTTCCGGGGCAAGCCGCCCCCGCCCAACAACCAACCGTTGATCGTGCTGTGGGCGGGCATATTTGCCCGCCAAAGGCGCCGATCCAGATCGGCGCCTTCGACGCGTGCGACCTGCGCGTGGGGCGCGTGGAGAGCTGCACCGCGGTGCCGAAGAGCAAGAAGCTCGTGCGCTTCGAGCTGGACTGCGGTCCGCTCGGGCACCGCACGATCTTCTCGGGCATCCGCTCGGCGTATCCGGACCCCTCGGTCCTCGACGGCAAGCAGGTGGTCTTCGTCGCGAACCTCGCCCCTCGCGAAATGAAAGGTGTGGGCGTCTCGGAGGGCATGGTCCTCACGGCGGGCGACCCCGCCACGGGCCTCGCGGTCCTCACGACACTCGCCCCGGTCAATCCCGGCGACCCGGCCTGCTAGGACGCTCCCGGCTTCGTCGCGCGGATGCGGCGCGCGAGGAGGAAGATGTCGCGCAGCTGCTGCGGCGTGCGCGCGCGCAGCCACCGCTTGGCGAAGCCCGGCGCGAGGATCGTCTGCGCCACCATCGCGAGCGAGCGCAGGTGGGCCCCGCGCCGGTCCTCGGAGGCGAAGAGGAAGACCGCGGTCCGGACCGGCTCCTCGGCGCCGGCGGGCGCGTCCTCGCCGAACGGCACGCCGTCCTCGCACTTGGCGATCACGACGAGGAACTTGCCCTCCGCGCCCGGCAGCACCAGGTGCGGCACCGCGACGCCCGGCGCGATGACCGTGCTCGACGAGCGCTCGCGCTCGAGCAGCCGGTCGCGCAGCGCGTCCGCGTCGGCGCCCGTCGCGGACGCGGCGAGCTTCGCGGCCTCGTCGAAGAGCTCGTCCAGCGTCGCGCTGCCCGGCAGCAGGAACGTCGGCGCCTGCGCCACGGCGCGGTCGAACGCGTCCTCGACGAGCCCGTCGCGCGTGCGCACCACCTCGCGCAGCTCCGCCTCGAGCCCCGCCGCCTCGAAGTCCGGCTTGGCCATGCGCCCGACGAGCTGCTGCAGCGCCGTCTCGCGCCTGGCGCGCAGCCCGTAGCGCATGTAGAGCAGGATCGAGAAGACCATGATCCCGCCCGTGACGCCGAGCGAGGCGTCGCCCTGCTTCACGACGAGCAGCGCGAAGAGCATCATGCACCCGAGCGGCAGCGCCGGGTAGAGCGGGGTGCGGAAGCTCGGCTGGTAGTTCATCACGCCGCTCTCGCGCAGGATGACGACGGCGAGGTTCGTGAGGACGTAGGAGAGCATCACGACCGTCGAGGCGACCTTGACGATCGTCTCGAGGTCGAGGAACTGCACCGCGGCGACGACGGCTCCCGTGAGCAGCAGCGCCGGCACCGGCACGCGGCGCGGGCCGACGGTGCGCGCGAAGACCGCCGGCGCGTATTCGTCGCGCGCCAGCGCCACCGGATAGCGCGCGGCGCCCATCAGGCCCGCGTTGCCCGTCGTCACGAACGCCAGCAGCGCGCCGAGCGTCATCGCCGCGAAGCCCGCGCGCCCGTAGTAGTGCCGCGCCGCCTCCGCGAGCGGCTGCTCCGAGGCGGCGAGCGTCCCCGCGTCGATCGCGCCGACGGTGACCGCCATCGTGAGCCCGTAGAGCACGGTCGTGACGCCGAGCCCCGCGAGGATCCCGAGCGGGATGTTGCGGCGCGGGTTCCGCACCTCCTCCGCGACGCTCACCACGCCGAGCAGGCCGCCGAACGAGACGAAGAGGAAGCCCGCCTCCCACAGCACGTCGGACCAGCGCTTGCCCTCCGCGACGAACGGCGCGAAGCGCGCGAGCTCGACGTGCCCCGCCCCGAGCGCGACGTAGGCGGCCATCACCAGGAGCAGCACCGCGACGAGCAGCTGCTGCATCTTCGCGGCGGCGGCGGTGCTGAGGAGGTTCACGAAGAGGAACACCGCGGTGAACGCGACGCCGTAGGCGGGGACCGGGAGCGCGGGGCCGAAGGCGTGGGCGATCTGCGCGGTGCCGAAGATCGCGAAGGCGCCCTTGAGCGCGAGCGCGGCCCAGTTGAGAAGCCCCGACATCGTCCCGGCGAGCGGGCCGAGGCTGCGCGTGGCGAAGTAGTAGATGCCGCCCGCGCGCGGCATGGCCGTGGCGAGCTCGAGGACGGCGAGGATGCCGAGCGTGGCGATGCAGCCGCCGAAGACGTAGGAGACCGCGACCGCGGGTCCGACGTGGGCGAACGCGCGGCCGGGCAGCAGGAAGATGCCGGCGGAGACCATCGCGCCGACGGAGATGCAGAAGACGTCGGCGAGGCCGAGCGTCTGCGGCAGCGATTCCCTTTTCGTCTCCTTCCCGGGCATGCCCCTATCCTACCACGCACGCGGCGCCGCGCGCAAGCGCCTTGCCCCCGCGGGGCGATTCGTGTATCATCCGCACCATCCATGCGCATCCTGCACCGCTACATCCTCTCGAACTTCCTCGTCACGTTCGTGATGGCGATGGCCGTGCTCACCTTCGTCATGATGGTGGGGCTCGTCTTCGAGTCCCTCAAGTACATCGCGCGCGGCATGGACGCGATGCTCGTCCTGCGCTTCCTCTGGCAGAACCTGCCCGGCACGCTCTCCTACTCCGTCCCCGTCGCCTCGCTCGTCTCCTCGCTCCTGGTCTTCTCGCGCCTCTCCTCCGACAGCGAGATCTCCGCGATGCGCTCCTGCGGCGTCCCGCTCGCCTCGATCATGCGCACGCCCGTGCTCCTCGCGGCGCTGCTCGCGCTCGTCTGCCTGCACGTGAACGACAACGTCTCGCCCGACGCCGCCTACACCCGCGCCCTGCGCCGCAAGGCGTTCAAGGCGAAGGACGTGATGGCGCTGCTGGAGCCGCGCACCTGGATCTCCATGGGCGAATACGACGTCTTCGTCGCCCGCCGCGACGGGGAGGAGCTGCTGGACCTGCGCGTCAACCAGCCGCTTCCCGGCGGCCGCACCCGCGAGATCCGCGCCGCGTCCGCCTTTGTCGCCACGAACGGCGACGGCCGCGCGTTCCTGAACATGCGCGACGTGACGATCGACCCGTGGCGCGACGACGAGCCCGGGATGTCCCACGCCGAGACGTGGCAGTTGCCGCTCGCCGCCCTCGCGGGCTACGACGACACGCCCGGGGAGCGCGAGCCGGCCCGCCGAGCGAAGGACATGCCGACGTGGGAGCTCGTGCGCGACGTCGCCGTCGCGCGCGTCTATCCGCCCGTCTCGCCGCAGGCCCGGGCGCGCCTGGCGACGCTCGAGAGGCGTCTTGCCGGCATTCGCGAGGATTTCGCGAATCCGGAGCGGGCCGCCGCCGTTGAGGTCTCGAACGCCGTTGCGCGGGCGGCCGCGGCGGCGCTCCGCGCGGCCACCTCCTCGGCCGCCGCCCTTTCTGGCGCGGCCGCGGTCGGGGAGGCCGTGGGGCTTCTCTCCGCCGCGCGCGACTCCGGATCCGCCGCCGCGCTGACCAACGCGCTCGCCGCGGCGGACGCGGCGGGGCTCACGAACGCCGTCGCCGCAGCGGCGGAGCATCCCGTCGTCGCGCCGACGCCCGCCGTGCTCGCGGCCCGGATCGAAAGCGGCGGGAAGGCGCTTGTCGCCGCCCGCGCCGAACTGGCCCCCGCCTTTCGCGCGGAGAAGGAGCTTTCCCGCAAGAAGGTCGAGATCGGCGTGCGCGCGACGCTCGCCGTCGCATGCTTCTGCTTCGTCCTGGTGGGCGTCCCGCTCGGCATCCAGAGCCATCGGCGCGAGTCGTCCGTCGGCATCGGCCTCTCCCTCGCCATCGCGGGCGCGTTCTACCTCTTCTGCATCACGGCCGAGTCGCTCTCCAAGCATCCGGAGCTCCACGCGCACTGGCTCCTTCCGGTCCCGGTGGTCGTCTGCCTCGCGATGCACGTCTGGCTCATGCACCGCCACGAGTAGCCGTTCCGTCCGCTTCTTCGGCGAATGGCTCGCCCGTTTCTCCCCGCCTTCCCCGCCGCCACCGAGCAAACGCGCCGCGTCCCGTTCCCGCTCCAACCACCGACGAAAGGACACGCTATGAAAACCCTCCTCGCCCTGCTCCTCTCCTCCGCACTCTGCTTCGCGGACGCCGTTTCTCACGCGGAGATCGCGGAGTCTGGCTCCCCCGCTGGGGGATCTGGCGAGCCCAGCGAGCCTGAGGGGGTGCCTCACGCAGAGCCCGCAGAGGGCGCAGAGTTCGCCGCGCCGGGCGGAGACGCCATTCAGCATTCAGCATTCAGCACTCAGAATTCGCCATTGAGCGCGACCGTTTCCCTGTCCGACGGCTCGATCCTCAAGGGCTCGCTCCGTCCGCGCTTCCTCCCCGCCGTCTCCCCCTCCCTCGGCCGCGTCCGCATCGACCTCCGCGCCGTGGAGCGAATCGATTTCATTCCGCCCGATTCCCCCGCCGGGTCGAGCGCCGGAGGCGCGAGATCCGGCCGCCGCGAGGGCGCCAGCGGCGCGGCGGAGCCGGGCCGCGAAGCGACCTCGCCAAGCCGCATCGCCTTCCGCAACGGCGACACGCTCACCGCCGCCATCTCCCCCAAGCACGACCGCTTCGTCCTCGCCACCCTCCTCGGCCCCCTTCGCATCCCCCTCTCCGCGGTCCGGTCGATTACATTCAACCCTTCAACCCCTTCAACCCTTCTCTACCACTGCACCTTCGACGACACGTGGTCCGTCGAGCATCCCGCCGCCGGCCCCTCCGGCCGCTTCCTCGGCGGCTCCTTCGTTTCGGGGAAGTTCGGCAGGGCGCTGCGCGTGGAGGCGGATACGCCCGCGTTCGAGTCGAAGCTCCCGAAGGGATTCCTCGGCCCCGAGGGCTGCCTGGAGTTCTGGGCGAAGATCGAGGGGGACGACCTCCGGTACGTGGAAGGCGGCGATCCGCTGTTCGTCTCGCTCTACGACGAGCGCAGGAGCATCACGCTCCTACAGTTTGCGGCAAACAACGGCTTCGCCCGCGGCGGACTCGGCGGAGCGATGGCCGGCTGGCCGTTCGGCACGATTCCGCACTCTGGCTGGTCGATGGAGTACCGGAAGATCCTTGGCGACAACTGGGCGGACTGGCACCACTACGCGATGTCGTGGAAGGCGGACGGATTCGGAGACGGCTCGTTCGTGAAAGTGTTCGTCGACGGGAATCCTCAGCCGGTCCTCGGCGGCGTGGACGACGAAAAGGTTCCCGCCCGTCTCGCTGACTACGGCAACCATGCCTACGATCTCGGCATCCCCTGGCACGCCAGCTCCACCGACCGGCGTCGTAGCATGAAGCCCTTTCTCGTCGACGACCTCAAGATCTGGTCCGTCGCGAAGACCGACTTCGCCTGTTCCCGGTCTGACAGCCCCATTCCGCATTCAGCATTCCGCACTCAGCATTCCGAACTCCTCTACCACTGCACCTTCGACGACGCGCACTCAATCGAGCGCCCCGCCGCCGGCCCGTCCGGCACTTTCCTCGGTGGAACCTTCGAGGAGGGGAAGGCCGGAAATGCGCTGCGCGTCCGCAAGGGGCTGTCCTCCGCCATTGTTCATTTCGAGAAAGGCGTACTACAGCCGCGGGGGATGATCGAGTTCTGGGCGAAGATCGAGAACGACCGCGAGACCTTCGGCGACGGAGGCGATCCGCGCTTCTTCATGATGGAGACGGCCCCCGGTTCGGAGACGGTCTTCCAGCTCGCCGCGAACGACGGCTGCGGCCGCGGCGGCCTCTCCATCTACCACCAAGGCCTCTCCGCCGCATCCGAGGACCATTGCCTCGGACCGGCACGATACGATTCGGTCGTTCCCGGCGCGACCAAGGGCTGGCACCACTACGCGCTCGTCTGGGACGAAAACGGCGTGCCGGGGCCGGACGGCCCCGTCGCGCTCGCCGCCTTCATCGACGGCAGGCGGATTCCGCTCCACGGCGACACGGGGCTCGCCAAGGCGCCCCGCATGGCGGCACGCTTTCGCGACAACCCCGCCACCTTCTTCTTCTCACTCAACCCGGAGCTCGACCGCGGTTTCAACAACAAGTCCGACTTCCTGATCGACGAGTTCAAGATCTGGTCCGCGCCGAAACCGCCTTTCCGCCCGATGTAACCGACATGCGAGACCTTTCCGACATCGATATCGTCGTCCTGACCTACAAGGGCGATCATCTTCTCCGTGATTGTCTTGATTCGCTCTACCGCACCTGCGGCGGCGAGCCGCACGTGATCGTCGTGGACAACTCCCCGTCGCCGGCGACGCGCGAGCTCGTGGCGAAATATTCCGGCGCCTTCTATCTCGAATCGTTCGGCGATCCCGGCTTCGCGGGCGGCAACAACCGTGCGATGCCGCACTGCTCACGCCCCTACACGCTCCTGCTCAACAACGACACGGTCGTCCACGACCGCGCCTCGATCGAGGAACTTGCCGTGTTTCTCGACGATCATCCGGAATGCGGAGCCGCGCAGGGGTCGATGGTCCTCGCCCGCGGGGAGGGCCGGCTCGGCGGCACGGGGACCTTCCTCACGCCCTTCGGCTTCCTCTATTCGCCGGGCTTCAACGTGCCGGACGCCGAGGAGTTCCACCATCCCTTCCCCGTCTTCTCCACGATCGGCGCGTTCATGATCTTCCGCCGTTCGATCCTTCCCGCCGTCGGCGGATTCCTCTTCCACGACCATTTCAAGTCCTACTACGAGGAAACCGACTTCTGCCACCGCGTGTGGCTCTCCGGAAGCGAGGTCTGGTTCGTCCCGACCGTTCCGATCGACCACCTCTGCGGCGCGACGATGAGTCTCTTCCCCCGCCGCGAGATGATGCGGCAGTTCATCCGCAACTCGTGGTTCTCCCTCCGGACGTGCCTCGGTCCCTGGCGCCGGTTCCGTCTTCTCTCGTCCTACATGGCCGTGATGGCCGGCCACGCCCTCCTCCACCTGCTCCGCGGAGACTGGCGCACCGCCCGCGACGACATCGGCCTCTACAGGACGCTTCTCTCCGACCGCGCCGCCGTCCGTGAGACGCGCCGCCTCCTCGCCCCTTTCCGCAAGCGCTCCGACCGCGATCTCTTCCGCCGCGTCGTTCGCACGCCAACGCTCCGCTACTTCCTTCGCTCCGTCCGCGCCAACGGCTGAACGGACGGCCTCGCACGGCGCATTCGCGCCGGCTTCGGCCGACTGGCGTGGCTCGCCGCGCGGTTCGAACCAAACCGAATAAACATTCGGAATGGTTCAAACCATTCCAAAACATGATTTGGAATGGTACGATCGCGTTCGGCCGTATTTCGGCCTCGCGCGGAGCGTCCGCGCCAGCTTCGGCCGACCGCGCACCATGTTGCATTCCCCATGGCATGGCGAAAACGTGGGTTGACAGTTTGCCCCATCTTGTGCAAGAATTGTTGCCACGAACGGAGGTTCACATGAAGACGCTCAACATCGCGGAGGCCCGGGGCCGGTTCAGCGAGCTCGTGGAGGACGTGCACGGCGGCGGCGGGCCCGTCGTCGTGTCGCGCTACGGGCATCCCATGGTCATGATCGTGCCCGCGCAGGTCGATCCGCCCGAAAAGCCGGATCCCTTCCCGCTCCGCGGAGTGCCGCTGGAGATCCCCCCGGACTTCGACGAACCGATGGACTCGCTCTGGGACGCCCTGTCGGAACCCGCTCCGAAGCGTCGCGGCTCCGTCCGCCGGAGGCCGCGATGATCCTGCTCGACACGAACGCCTGGCTCCGCTGGACGCACTGCCCGGAGACGATTCCGCGGGCCACGAGGAAGCTGGTCGAGGAGGCGTCGGCCGCGGGCGAGCTGCTGGTGTCCGTCATTTCGGTCTGGGAGATCGCGACGAAGGCCGCGCTCGGCAAGCTCTCCCTGCCCCTGCCGGTCGGGAAGTGGGTCGAGCTGGCGAGCCGCGCCCCCGGCCTCCGCATCGTTCCCCTGACCGAGGATGTCGCGATGGACAGCGCCGCGCTTCCCGGCGTCTTCCACAAGGACCCCTCCGATCGGATCGTCGTCGCCCTCGCGCGCCGGGAAAGCGCGGTCGTCGTCACCTCCGACCGCAAGATTCTCGACTATCCCCACGTCATTGCCCGCTGGAACTGACGCCCCCTTCCCCATGAAAAAGTCTACGTCGCCATG
>Ga0247608_10005953_pt1 | contig 13012 bp, 18 predicted proteins | sample 176DNAGHGlowgp2_FD_193490 | JGI IMG/M metagenome (GOLD analysis project Ga0247608, IMG submission 193490) | Sheep rumen microbial communities from Palmerston North, Manawatu-Wanganui, New Zealand - 1766 DNA GHGlow gp2 | ecosystem: Host-associated > Mammals > Digestive system > Stomach > Rumen ... | reverse complement strand
ATAATAAAGTTAAAGAAATTTTAGATGAAATAAAAAGCCCAATAGATATTAATTTGTTTATTGATAAGGATCCATATACCAAAAAAATTACGGAAGATAATGTAATAAATTTGACAGGACAGAGTGGCTCTGGAAAATCTACATATGCTAATGAACACTTTAATAATAATGAATATTTAATAATTGATACAGATAATATTTTTTCAGATGAAAGATATAGTAAAAGCACTGGAATAAATAAAGAATTAGGAGAGTATTTTAGAAATAAATATGAAATTTTACCTAATTGTGGGGAAGATTTTGATTTGATTTATAGCGAGATACTAGACTATTGCAAAAAATATGACAAAACAATTGTTATTGATTGTGCTCAATTTCATTGTATTAAAAATGTAAACATATTAAGAGGAACATTAATAGTTATAAGAACTTGTATTGATACTTGCTATGAAAGAACTATCAAAAGATTTAAATTAAATAACAAAAATTATACCGAAAAAGAAATAAATAATTATAAAGAAAGAAAAAAAGCAATTTATAAATGGTATAAATATTCAAATAATTTTATAGAAAAAATTGATGAAATGAATTAGCACTGACACCGATCAACCATTGCGAGAGTGTCAGTATATTAGAGAGGAGAATTTAAAATGAAAAATAATTATTTTATAATACATGGAAGTTTTGGGAGTCCTTTTGTTAATTGGGTTCCATATATAAGAAGGAAAATAGAAGAAAAAAATGATGTTGTTTATACGCCAGATTTTCCAACTGGAGTTGGATATCAAAATTATGACAATTGGAATAAATTATTAAGCGTTTATTTGGATGTGGGACTAATAAATGAAAATACTGTTATTTTTGCACATTCAATTGCACCTATATTTATATGCCACTTTTTGGTTGAACATAGAGTAAAAATTAAAAGACTAGTTTTCGTTTGTGGTTTTAATAATTACTTAGGAATAGATGAAGAATATGATAATGTAAATGAAACTATGTACTTTGATAATTTAAAAGATGTAAGAAATTATGCTGATGAAATAATTTGTTTTTATTCTAAGAATGACCCCTATGTTAAATATGAGGCAGAAAAAGAATTCGCTGATACAATCGCAACAAAACAAATAGTTATCGATGATGGTGGACATCTAAATTCTGAAAGCGGTTATACTGAATTTACAGAATTACTAAAATATATTTAATAATTGCTCAATATACAATATTTATGGTCATGTAAAGACCCACAATCATATAAAAAATAACATAGCAAAACCAATGGTCTAGCCATGCGAGAGTGTCTGTATATTGGAAAGGAGATATTATGAGAGTATTTGTAATATGTAGTAAAAAGTTTTATTCAAAAATAGATGAAGTTAAAAAATATTTAGAAAAGAAAAATATAGAAGTAATTCTACCAAATTGTTATGATGATCCAACTGCTGAACAAAAAGCATGGAATTTGGGTATAGAAGAACATAAAAAGTTCAAATCAGCAATGTATAAACAAAGTGAAGACACAATTTCAAGTGTAGATGCAGTTTTAGTATTAAACTTTGATAAAGAAAAAGATGGAGAAGTATTAAAAAATTATATTGGTGGAGCAACATTTTTAGAAATGTATGATGCATTTAGGTTAGATAAGAAAATTTATTTATATAATGATATTCCTACCGGTATGTTATTTGATGAAATACAAGGTTTTGGCCCAATAATAATTAATGGTGATTTAGAATTAATTAAATAATACTAGAAAGAAGGCAAATATGAGTAAATTTGTTAGAGTAATGGATGGATTAAAATCAAATGCCGGTGGTTTTGAATATAAATTGGACGAAATAAATGTAACTGATAATTGGAATCCAAAAGAAACCGAACCAGAAAAAGTAGGTGGTTTTAATTTTGGTACAGAAGATAAAATATTAAGATGGCTTCATAGAGGTGATACACTATATGACGTTATTATTCCAGAAGACGCAGAAGTAATTACTGTAAGTAAAGAAAAAGGAATATATAGATCAAATAAAATAATAGTAACAAATCCAAGGCCAATCACTGATGAACTAGTACTAGACTTATATAAAAAATGTACTTTATCAGATAAGATAATTGCCGATACACTCATGACATTAATCTGGAGAGATAGAATAGAAGTAGCTAAATATATTATAAATGACAGAGTAAATGTTAATAACATAGATGAAATATTAGAAGAATTTGAAAAATATGCAGGTGAAGAAAACTTAGCATATGATAAAACAAAAATAATATATAGCATATTAAAAGATATAAAGAAAAATAAAATTATTGAAAGGACATAAATATGAAACAATATAAAATAATAGCAATGGATTTTGACGGAACACTACTTACAAGTGATAAAAAAGTTACAGAAAACACAAAAAATATATTAGAAGAATGCAGAAATAATAATTACATAATAATTGGAATAACAGCTAGGAACTTAGCAAGTACTAAAAACGTCTTAGATGTAAATATGTTTGATTATGTATTACTAAATAATGGTGCATTTGTTTTGGATGCAAAATCAAATAGTATCTCTTCATTCGGAACATTAAGTGACAATGATTTAAGAAAAATAGAAGAAATTTTTAAAGATACAGATGCAAGATGTGAATATGTTTCCCTTAATAAATATTTTATAAAGGGTGCAAATGATCCTAAAGGAATTAGAGTAAATATAAACTCAACTGACGATATAGATGAAGAAATAGCAAGAATGAATGTATATTTAAATACAGCAGAACAACAAGCGCATTATAAAAAGGTTATAACAGATAGTATTGATACAGTTAATGTAGTAGCAATGAAAGATACAGATAACAAAAACACATGGTTATGGCTAACTATAAACGAAAAGGAAACAAACAAATTAAGTACACTATCAAAGATAATTGAAAAAATGTCAATTTCTTTAGATGAAGTAATATTTTTCGGTGATGCCGAAAATGATTTACTAATATTAGAAAATGTTGGTATGGGAGTAGCAATGGGAAACGCTATCGATGAAGTAAAACATAAAGCAAAAGCAATCACCTCAACTAACGACGAAGAAGGAATTTATGAATACTTAAATAAAAATCTTATATTAAGAAAATAAGCATTAAAAGGGGAATAATATGAAAAAAAGAAAAATGCTAATAACATTAATAATTTTATTACTACTTATTATTGTATTTAAAATTGTAATGTTACTATTATGTAATACAAATAAAGATTCCATTAATATAATCACAAAAGGATTACAAAATAGGGAAGAAATTACCATAACATCTAAAACACTAAATGAAGATGAGTATTTTACTCATAACAGCATAAAACTAAAAAATATAATGGACGGGTACAATTTAGATGAAAAAGCAAAAGAGAAATATATAAAAAATAATTCTGACGGAACAACATCAGTTATTTATTTTATAGATGATAATGAACAAAACATGTCACTTGTAGAAGGTTTTAAAACTAATTCTAAAGATATAAACTTCTACGGAGAAACTGATATAAGAACCAATATCTTTTATTTAGCAAATAGAAAAAAGTTTCTAAAAGACAATAACATTAAAAATGACATTGATTTTTATAAGTTTATTGGAGATAATTATCCATTAAAAAATAATATATTTACTAGCACAAGTAAAATGATGCAAAATTGTTCATTTAATTATTATGTTGAAATAGTCATTCCAAAAATTGAATCTATGACTATTATTAAAGGTGATCTAGATGGCTATATATTTAAAATTGGAACTAAAAATGAAATATCAGTATATCAAATAACTATATTAGATAATAATAGAAAATATGGTTTCACGACAAATGATCCTCGTTTTAAAGATGAAAGTTTTCTAAAAGATATACTAAGCACTATTAAAATAATTAAATAAAGGAGTATTATGAGTAATATTACTACAAAATTATATGAATTACAGGACAAAGAATATAGAGATTTTCAAGTTAAATTAATTCCTACAGCTAACAAAGCAATTTTTATTGGAATACGTACTCCAGAACTTAGAAAATTAGCTAAAGAATTAATAAAAACTAATAATTATAAAGATTTTTTAGAGGAATTACCTCATAAATATTTTGATGAAAATCAACTACATGCCTTTATTATTTCTGAATTAAAAGATTTTAATGAATGTATAGATTATACTAATAAATTTCTACCATATATAGATAATTGGGCTACTTGTGACCAAATGTCACCTAAAGTATTCAAAAAGAATAAAGATAATCTATTAAAAGAAATTAAAGTATGGATTAAATCAAAAGAAACATATACTATTAGATTTGCTATAGGTATGTTAATGAGTTACTTTTTAGATGAAGATTTTGATAAAAAATATTTAGAACTTGTATCTAAAATTAAATCTAAAGAATACTATGTAAATATGATGATTGCATGGTATTTTGCAACAGCACTAGCTAAACAATATGATGAAGCAATTAAATACATAGAAAATAATAAATTAGATGTATGGGTACATAATAAAACTATTCAAAAAGCAATAGAAAGTTATAGAATAACTGAACAACAAAAAGAATATTTAAGAACTTTAAAGATTAAAAACTTTTAAGTTCTTTTTATGTTATAATTAAATAGTGATGTATATGAAAAACAAATCAAAGTTTCGTAGAAGTTATATTAGACGTCTAATATTTCGTATAATAATATTCATTAGTATGATAGGCATCTATATAATATATCCCAATACTTTTAAAATAGCTAAAGGATTAAACTTTATAAAAGAATTTTCACCACTACATATCATATGGTTAATATGGATGATTGATATGATACTACAATTATGTAAAGTACCAAAATATTGGCCACTAGGTTCACAAAAATACTGGAGTCATAGATATATACCCAATATCAAAAAGATAGATAGAAATATAGTAAAATCAAATATGAAAGAGATGACTAAGGGTAGCACTTCCGTCGCAATAACTTGGATAATATTATTAATCATTATTAGTACACTATATTTTACTCATTTAATCTCCTACCAAATAGTAATATTAATTTCTGTAGCATTCTACGTATGCGACACTATATGTGTAGTAGGGTGGTGTCCTTTTAAGACATTCTTCATGCATAATAAATGTTGTACTACTTGTAGAATATTTAATTGGGATCATGCTATGATGTTTACACCATTAATAGTAATTCCAGGAATTTGGACTTATAGTTTATTATTGATGTCTATAATAATATTAATTGTATGGGAAATAGCGTGTGCACTATACCCAGAAAGATTTATAGAAAAAACTAATTGTGCCTTACAATGTCATAATTGTAAAGATAGATTATGTGGAAAATAGGAGAGCATATGAAAAATAAAGAAAAAAATGAAAAATACGGTGAATGGACTGCATTAGGAATGTGCATAGGACTATGCATAGGCTCTGGAATAGGGGCAGCAACAAATAATTTAGCTATATATATGCCTATAGGAATGTGTTTAGGGCTATGCATAGGTATAGCAATAGATGAAAAAAAGAAAAAGGAGAAATAATATGTTAATAAACTATTCAGATCAAGAAGTAATAAAAGGAAAAGAATCAATCTTTCTAGCAGGTCCAACCCCTAGAGATAATATCATTAAATCCTGGAGAAAAGAAGCTTGCGACTTTTTAGAAAAAAATGGTTTTAATGGAATAGTATACGTACCAGAATACTCTACATGGAGACCATTAGAAAATTATTTAGCCCAAGTAGAATGGGAAAGAGAGGCACTATCTAATGCCTCTGTAATAGTATTTTGGGTTCCAAGAGAATTACCAGATATGCCAGGTTTCACCACTAATGTAGAATTTGGTTATTGGATTCATACTGGTAAAATCATATATGGTAGACCAGAAGATTCAATAAAAAAAGGATATTTAGACTGGTTATATGAAAAAGATACAGGTAACAAACCAATTAATAATATTGAAGAATTATTACTTGCATCAATTAAAATGGCAAAAGAAAAGGGTATAAATGAAGACAATAAAGTAATTCCAATTCAAGAAAGAAAAATAATGGATAAAGAATAAAAAACAGTCGCATGACTGTTTTTATTATGTTATAATTAACTAAAGTAGGGTGATAATATGAGTAGCTTATATAGTAAAGAATATCTACAAACAGTTAGTAAAACAAAGTTAAAAGCCTATATAAGTGACATAATAAAGTACTATAAAAATAATTTAAATAAAACAAATGAAGATATTACACAAAAATAAAAAATTACTATTAACAAAAACATAAAAAGTGGTATACTATAAAACACGTTAAGGGGAATAACTAATAGAAAGAGTGATTATTTTGAGCAACTTAGATAAGTATGTTGAAGAAAAAACTAAAGAATTAAAAGATAAAAATATTAAAGATGAATTAGAAATAATTAGATATATCTATATAGACTTAGGTAAAAACTTATCTTTTGACAACAACTTTATACCATTTGGAAATAGAGAAACAAGAGCCTATATATATAATCATAGTAAAGATCTAAATGATTTAAATAGATGTATGAATATCAATCATGCTATATGCTTATCATTTTCATATATAATAGAAAATGTTTTAAAAAATTTTGGAATAAGCATATATACCATAGTAGAGCAATGTAAAGATGTCAGATATAATCATGCCTACAATTTTATCAAATTAAAAGATGGTAGAAAGTTTTGTATAGACCTACAAGAAGATATATGTAATATTCAAACACATTCTTTTACAAGTAGTTTTGGTCTAGAATCACCTTTTTCGAATAAAAGAATTATTAGTCGTCAAGAACAAGAACAAATTGACAAAAAAATAGGGTATATCAAAGATAAACAAAGTTATTCAAATGATTATCTATATTTATTACATTCAGTAGCTGATGGAATAGAAGATTTCAGAGAAAAAGCACAATTTATATTAGAAAATATTGATTGTACAGATACAAGTAATATGGGCTATATTGATAGACAATGGCATCATGAAAGAGTATTAGAAGAATTTTTTGATTTAAATGAATTTGATTACATGCACAATACAGGTAACATCACAATACATAATTGCTACAAAGATATTAATGGCAAAAGAAAATACATATGTTTTATACTAGTTAGAGATGAAACTGATGTAGATATTTACGTTTATAATAAAAAAAGAAATGGTTATAGAAAAATGAATATGGAAAACTATATGCATTGCTTAGAAAATGGTCTTATGATAAAAGTAAAAGAAAGAGTACATTAAAGGAGTTTTTATGAAGAAAAAAATATTATTCATAGTAATTAGCGTTATTATTTTATTAATAACAGGAATAAATTTTATAATTTTAAGTAATAATAAAACATTCTTTAAAACTACATATATAGGTGTAAACGGAGAAAAAATATTTATACCAAGGTATTCATACTTTAAAAGCGAATGTTGTATGACAGCAGCTACATTTTATTCATTAAAAAGTAGAAGACAATTAAACAATGAAATAAAACAATATATGAATAAGTTTACTTACTTCGAAAATGATGAAACCTACGGATATAAAAAAGGAAATATGTTTATCCAATCTTATACAGTAGAAGAAAATATATTTTTTAGAAAAATAATAATTACATATTAGGAGATTTATGAAAAAGGATATAAAAGAATTAATAATATTAATAATACAAATACTTATATTTTATCTTTTACCATTAACAGCTGGTCCTGCAGATACTATGGGATTAATTGTACTACTATTAATACTTACATTTACACTAGCAATAGTATTAGGCATAATTTCAAATAAAAAAATCAAATATATCTATCCAATAATAGTTTCTACAGTATTTATACCATCAATATTTATATATTATAATAGTTCCGCATCAATATATATATTATGGTACTTAATAGATTCTCTAATAGGATTATTATTAGGAAGCATAATACATTTATTAATTAAGAAACTTAAAAAAAAGTAATGATATTACTTTTTTTATTGCTTTTTTGTATATAACGTGTATAATTGAATATGAAAATCATTTTCAAATTGGAGATGTCATATGAAAGAAGTATATAAAACAAAGCAAAAAGATATAATATTAAATATTATAAGACAACAAAAAAATTCTTTTACTATAAAAGATATATATAAAGAGTTAAAAGGAAAAGTAGGATTAACAACTATATATAGATTGATTGATAAATTAGTAGAAGAAAATAAATTAAATAAAACTATTAGTAGTGATAACACTACATACTATCAGTATTTAGAAGAATGTACTGAAGAAAATCACTTTTATTTAAAATGTGATAAATGCGGTAATATGACACATATTGATTGTGATTGTATAGAAGAATTAACTTCTCATATAGTTCAAAATCATAAATTTAAACCAAATAAAGATCACATAATAATAGACGGAATATGTAGTAAGTGTATAGGAGGCAAATAAAATGATAGACGTATTGTTAGATGGATTAATAGACACATTAAAATTATTACCATATTTGTTAGTTACTTTTATTATATTAGAATTTATAGAACATAAATTAAGTAAAAAAAATCAGAAAATACTAACTAAAAATCAAAAAATTGGTCCATTAGTAGGATCAGTATTAGGAGCTCTACCACAATGTGGATTTAGTACTATGGCAGCAAATTTATTTTCAGCTAGAGTAATAACTATGGGGACACTTATCGCTGTATTCTTATCTACTAGTGACGAAATGCTACCAATCATGCTAAGTGAAAAAACAAGTATTAAACTAGTACTAGGAATAATAGGATTCAAAGTAGTCGCAGGTATTATAATTGGTTTTATAATTGATCTTATATATAGAAAGAAAGAAGAAAAAGAAGAAATACATGAACTATGCGAACATGATCATTGTCATTGCAAAAAGAAAAATATTATTATTTCCAGTGTAATTCATACATTAAAAATAGGATTATTCGTTTTAATAGCCAACTTACTAATAGGAATAATAATATATAAAGTAGGAGAAGATAATGTATCTAATCTATTATTAAATAAAAATATATTAACTTACTTTGTATCTAGTTTAATAGGGTTAATACCAAATTGTGCAGGTAGTGTAATTATTACAGAACTATATTTATCTAATTTAATCACAATAGGTACACTTCTAGCTGGACTATTAACTGGTAGTGGTTTAGGTATATTACTATTATTTAGAACTAATAAAAATTTAAAAGAAAACATTACAGTTCTTTCATTAATATATTTTATTGGAGTTATTATAGGTATAATTGTTGATTTAGTCATTTAATTGTGTTATTCTTTAATAGTACAAAGAATAGGAGAGAATTATGAGTAAAAGAAGAAAATTATTTTTAACAACATTTATACTATTAGTAATATCTATTTTATATACTTTACTAGTTATGAAATATGATGTTCAAAGTATTGGTCCAAAAGGAAGTAGCGTAGGATTTGCTGGAATAAATGGATTAGTACACAATGCATTACCATATAATGATTTATGGTATAAGATAACTAAATATTTAGGAATAGTACCATTCTTATATTGTGCTTTCTATGGAATACAAGGAATAATCCAAATAATAAAATATAAATCCCTTAAAAAAGTAGATAAAAGATTAATATATTTAGGATTTTTTTATGTAGTAATGTTAGCTTTATACGTACTATGTGACAAGATAGTAATAAACTATAGACCAGTATTAGAGGATGGAGCTTTAGAATCAAGCTTCCCATCAAGCCATACATTACTAGCTTGCTGCGTATGTGCATCATCATTATTAATTAGTAAGTATTATATAAAGAATGAAAATATATTAAAAATATTTAATATATTAACTTATGTATTAATGATAGTCTTAGTAGTTGGTAGATTACTTTCAGGAGTACATTGGTTAACTGATATTATAGGAGGAGTAATAATATCTGCATTCCTAGTATATTTATATTATTCCTTCATATATTCTTATAAAAAAACTAGAGACTAAGTCTCTTTTTTATATAAATAAAAAATATATTTTATTATACTATGTTATAATAATATAAATAAGGAGTATATATGAAAATAAGATGTGAATATTGTAATAATTATATAGATGAATCAGAAGAAAAATGTCCCACTTGTGGAGCGCCAAATAAAAATTTTAAAAGAACAGCAAATCAGACACCTACCACAATAACCGAATTAGAAGAATGGTATAAAGCACATAATCTTCCACCATATGAAATAACTAGATTTTTTATAGGAATCAATTGTCAAGAAGCAAAAGCTTTTGGTATATATAAAGACGATAATACAGGAAAATTTATTGTATATAAAAATAAAGATACCGGTGAAAGAAAAATACGTTATGAAGGCAAAGATGAAAAATATGCCGTCAATGAACTTTATATGAAATTAAAAGAAGAAATTTTAAATCAAAAAGAAATAAATAATAATCGTAATATAAATGGTTCTAGTAAATCCAAATTCGGAACCAACTTAGGAAAATTAATCACAATAATTATTGCAACTATAATAATTATTGGCGTAGGATTTACAGTACTAAGAAAGACCCCTTCACGAGGCTATTACAACATTAATGGTCAAGAGTATTATTATGTCCAAGGAAATTGGTATATATATAATAACGATTGGGTGCCTTCTTCAACACCAAGTTATGAAGGCAATGTTGGTGATTACTATGATGGATATAGTTATGATTCATCAGACTCATCATACACAGACATAACTTCAAGTAGTGTATATGATGAAAGTTGGGAATCAAGTAGTAGTTCAAGTGATGATTGGGATTCAGATAGTAGTTGGGATTCTGGCGATAGCTGGGATTCAGGAGGAACAGACTGGAGTAGTGACTGGTAAAAATAAAGAGACATTTTAGTCTCTTTTTATGATATAATTTTTATGGTGATAATATGAGTAAATTATATTTTAGATATGGAGCTATGAATTGTGGTAAATCAACCCTTTTAATGCAAGTAGCCCATAATTATGAAGAAAACAATAAAAAGGTAATTGTAATCAAATCAAGTATTGATACTAAAGGTGAAGATCATTTAGAATCAAGAATTGGCGTAAAAAGAAAAGTTGATATCTTAATCAATAAAAAAGAATCATTTAAAAAATATCTAAATGATTTTAAATTAGCCGCATGTATATTAGTAGATGAAGCCCAATTTTTAACTGCAAAACAAGTAGAAGAACTATGGAAGGTAACTAAACAATTAAATATTCCTGTAATTTGTTACGGATTAAAAACAGATTTCCAATCTCATCTATTTGAAGGAAGTAAAAGACTATTGGAATTAGCAGATGAAATTGAAGAATTAATTACTATCTGTAGTTGTGGTAAAAGAGCTAAATTTAATGCTAGATACGTCAATGGTAAATTCACTTTAGAAGGAAAAGAAGTAGTTATAGATGGATCTTGTGACAACGTAGTATACCATCCTATGTGTGGTAAATGTTATTTAAATGAATTAGAAAAAAATATATGATATAATTAGGTTAGGTGATTATATGGGAAATAACCTTGTTGATGAATATTTAAACTCAATAGAAAATGAAGAAGAAAAGCAAAAAATAATAGAATTGATATCTAATAATAAAGATTTGCAATTATTACTAAAAGTAATGTGTGATGACCGTACAATCAACTATGATGATACTAAAGACTTTGACATAAACGAAATTAATAAACACTGTAAAAAATATCCAAATGATGCCATTCTAGTAATAATTCCAAATACAAAAGGAATTACTAGCGATATGTTAAAAAATCTAAATAATCATGTCTATATTCGAGTAGAAGGAGCATACGATTTAACACGTATTGGGGCATTAAACCAAGCTACTTTTTCCAATCATAAAAACCGTGTAACAAGTGCAATAAATTTATTCTTTTCTTCTGTCATATATACTAAAGACGAAGCAATCAAAATACTAGAAGAAATCGAAAACATAGAAAGTAAAATAAAAAACAAATGGTCTAATTTCCAAAAACTAGTATATCTTTATACTACACTCAAAACAAAAATAACTTACGACCCAGAATATGAAGACAGTCCAAATTCTGAGGTAAGATCATTAAGAGGTCTTATCACAAAAAAAGCAGTATGCGCTGGTTATTCTCTAATATTCAAAGAATTTTGTGATAGACAAAATATAAAATGTTATTATGTAGGCGGTAATGGTCATGCCTGGAATATAGTAGTTATAGAGGGTAAACACTATGCTGTAGACCTAACATTAGAAAATACAAAATTTAGACATGGTACACACGACTCTTATATATATTTAGGACAAAGTCCTGCAGAATTTAATAAAACACATAAACCATATAAAAATGATCCTTTTAGATCACTTCATAGTAGAATATGCAAATTAAGTAGAGATGCATTAAAATTTATTTCTTCTACAGTAATTAAAGAGGAAGAATTTGAAAAAATATCATTTAGATGTCAAAGACAAAACAATACTGAATTTGTATTAATTCAAATAGGTACTAAAATAATTAATAACGAAGTATATTATACATATTATTATGATAATATGGTTGACGGAAAATTAAATAATTTTCCATTAATATTAACTAGTAAAGAAAATATAAGTGAATATGTCGATAATAAAAATTTCAAAAAAGAAAATATCATAACTAGCGGGGACATAATTAATAAAGTATTTAGTGTTGAAAATATCGCCGATTCATTAAATAAAGGAAGTTCATATGTCGGAGAATTAGTTTCCTATCAAGGAACAAAAGGATATATAAATCAGCTTAGAAAAGAAGAAAAAGACCTAAGACTATTTAATGAATCACCTAAAGTATATCCCAAAAACGATGGAACAGTACTAGTTGTAGAAAAAGATGGAACAGACCCTATCAAAATAGGTGATACCCAAGCATATAAATATAATGTATATGATGTACAATATAAAGAAAATAAACCATTATTAAGAAAAAGAATTATATATAGTGATAACGATATAATTTATAGTACAAAAAAAGAAATA
>Ga0247608_10005950_pt1 | contig 13021 bp, 11 predicted proteins | sample 176DNAGHGlowgp2_FD_193490 | JGI IMG/M metagenome (GOLD analysis project Ga0247608, IMG submission 193490) | Sheep rumen microbial communities from Palmerston North, Manawatu-Wanganui, New Zealand - 1766 DNA GHGlow gp2 | ecosystem: Host-associated > Mammals > Digestive system > Stomach > Rumen ... | reverse complement strand
AGCCCTGTAGGCCCCACTATTTCAAAGATTTTCTTTGAGATAAGCCGATGTGGCTCAATTGGCAGAGCAGCTGATTTGTAATCAGCAGGTTAACGGTTCGAGTCCGCTCATCGGCTCTTTATATGGATGGCTTCCCGAGTGGCCAAAGGGGACAGACTGTAAATCTGCTGCAAATTGCTTCGGTGGTTCGAATCCACCGCCATCCATTCAATTTCATATCGCGGGGTGGAGCAGTCTGGAAGCTCGTCGGGCTCATAACCCGAAGGTCATAGGTTCAAATCCTGTCCCCGCTACTCAATTTGCCTAGATAGCTCAGTTGGTAGAGCAGAGGACTGAAAATCCTCGTGTCCTTGGTTCGATTCCGAGTCTAGGCATCTTTTTTTATTCTTTTTTATCCATTTGTTTATTGATTTATATCTCCAGCCTTATATAATAGAGATTAGGTTTGTTAGCATAAGCTTTCAAATTTGAAATATTAGATTTAGGAAAGATATAAGCTATTTATGACAAGAGAAGAAAAACGCAAAAAGATCAGAGAAGTTCTTAAGAAACATGGTCATGAAATATTAAATTCCCATTCGTTTTTAAAATCCCACGGATTCATACAACATGGTGATATGTCAGTATATGAGCATAGTGTTAATGTTGCGGATAGAGCCTTGAGAATCAATCGTTTTCTGCATGCTAAATGTAGCGAGAGAGAACTAGTACGTGGAGCTTTATTACATGATTATTTTCTGTATGACTGGCATATAGACGGAAAAGATAAAGGAAATATACATCCAAAGCTTCATGGCTTTTTTCATCCCTCTACGGCCCTTAAAAATGCTAATAGGGACTTTATATTAACAGATAGGGAAAAAGACATAATTAAGAAGCATATGTGGCCTTTAACGATTGTGCCGCCGCTCTGTAGGGAGGCATGGATTGTTACACTTGCCGATAAATATTGCTCGACTATGGAAGCACTAGGTCTTCATCGTGCAAGGATAAAGGTTAAATATATTGATATGACAGACGATGCTGAATAAATGATCTAGACTATATATAAAATTTTAATATATTACTATAGGTTTCTGTTTTCTCATAAAAACGAGAAATACTGCTGAACTAAGCATCAAAAAGCGGTGATCATTACGATCACCGCTAATTTTGTTACCTAATTTGGATTTAAATTAAAGCTGAGGGCCTGCTGAAACAAGTGCCTTACCTGCTTCATTTCCTTCATACTTCTTAAAGTTCTTTGTGAATCTCTCAGCAAGATCCTTAGCCTTTGTTTCCCATTCAGAAGCATCAGCATATGTATCACGAGGATCAAGAATTGTAGGATCAACGCCCGGAAGAGATGTAGGAACTTCGAAATCGAAGATCGGAATCTTCTTTGTCTCTGCCTTGTTTACATCGCCGTTAAGGATTGCGTCGATAATTCCACGAGTATCCTTGATTGAGATTCTCTTACCTGTGCCGTTCCAACCTGTATTTACAAGGTAAGCCTTAGCACCAGACTTCTTCATCTTCTTTACAAGCTCTTCGCCGTATTTTGTAGGATGAAGCTCAAGGAATGCCTGACCAAAGCAAGCTGAGAATGTAGGAGTGGGCTCTGTGATACCACGCTCTGTACCAGCAAGCTTAGCTGTAAAGCCTGAAAGGAAGTAGTACTGTGTCTGCTCAGGAGTAAGGATTGATACAGGAGGAAGTACTCCGAATGCATCTGCTGAAAGGAAGATAACATTCTTAGCATCAGGACCTGCTGAAATCTTGTTAACCTTCTGAACGATGTTCTCGATGTGGTTAATAGGATAAGAAACACGAGTATTCTCTGTTACGCTCTTATCATTAAAGTCGATCTTGCCATCAGCAGCAACCGTTACGTTCTCAAGAAGAGCATCTCTCTTGATAGCGTTGAAGATATCAGGCTCAGCTTCCTTATCAAGGCCGATAACCTTTGCATAGCAACCACCTTCGAAGTTGAATACGCCGTTGTCGTCCCAACCGTGCTCATCATCACCGATGAGGAGTCTCTTAGGATCAGTTGAAAGAGTTGTCTTACCTGTTCCTGAAAGACCGAAGAAGATAGCAGTGTTCTTACCTTCCATATCAGTGTTAGCAGAGCAGTGCATTGAAGCCATACCCTTAAGAGGAAGATAATAGTTCATCATGGAGAACATACCCTTCTTCATCTCACCGCCGTACCATGTGTTGATGATAACCTGCTCACGGCTTGTGATATTGAATGCAACGCAAGTCTCAGAATTAAGACCAAGTGCCTTATAATCTTCTACTTTAGCAAGTGAAGCATTGTAAACTACGAAATCAGGCTTGAAGTTAGCAAGTTCCTCATCTGTAGGCTGAATGAACATGTTCTTAATGAAATGAGCCTGCCAAGCAACCTCAACGATGAAACGAACTGCCATACGGGAATCTTTGTTAGCACCGCAGAAAGCGTCAACAACAAAAAGTCTCTTATTGCATAATTCATTCTTTGCAATTTCCTTAACTTTTTCCCATGTTTCCTGGCTCATCTCGTGGTTATCATTGGGATATTCAGGTGTATTCCACCATACTGTATCTTTGGAGTTCTCATCCATAACGATGTACTTATCTTTAGGTGAACGTCCTGTGTAGATACCGGTCATAACATTAACAGCGCCGAGCTCTGTGTTCTGACCTTTCTCATAACCTGTAAGCTCAGGTTTCATTTCCTCTTCATATAAAAATTCATATGAAGGATTGTGAACGATCTCAGTTGTACCTGTGATACCGTACTGTGTTAAATTGATTTCTGCCATCTTTTTAACTCCTTTTCTTTTTCTATTGTGATAGCATGTGATAACAAATATCAATGCTAAACGCTCATGTAGATTATTATACAATAGAAATTCAGTAAAAAACTATAAAATTGCTATAAATTTAACAAAACGTTCAGAATTTTCTTAATTTATGGGTAAGATAAAATAAATGTCCGTCTCTTATATATATGACTGTAGGAACTACAACATAGGGAAACCTTGACGTGTTAGATCAGGTGTCATAAAGTTAGATTTAGCACTTTGATCGATTGCGTGAGGGAATATTTTGAGATATATCATTTTTCCGGAGAACAGACAATTTAAATATGATTACACAGGCAAATTTGAAGCTTTGTCCTCAGAATGGAAGCATGAACAGTTTAATCTTGAGGATTATGAACTGATCGTAATGACAGAGGGGATTTTGTATCTGGGATATGGAGATGACAGATTTACGGTAAAAAAGGGTGAATACCTTATTTTGCCTCCAAGCGATGGATACAGGGAAGGATTCAAGGAAGCATATTGTTCTTTTTACTGGGCTCATTTTTCAGTAGGGAAAACTAATCTTCCGCTAACGGTAAATATTCCAAGAGAAAACTTTGATGATCTGGATGGTAAGGAGTATATAGCAATTCCGCAGCATGGGAAGATACCAAGACCGGAGAAGATGGTTGTGCAGATGAAGCAGCTGCAGGATATAGTCAAAAATGAATATCCATCTATGTCTATAAATGCGATGATAACGAGCATCGTAGGAGAATTATACGGGCAGTTATCGGTAAGAGAGCCTTTCTATAAGGATCTTGCAGGAAGAAAACAGATTTACATGGATATAATTGATTATATACAGACAAATATTAACAGAAATTTGAGAATATCGGAGATAGCGGATGTATTTGGATATAACCCTAAATATTTATCGCATCTGTTTGCTGAGATCAGAGGAATTCCGCTTAAGCAGTATATTTTGAATCAGAAGATTGATGCGGCAAATTTTATGCTCTCTGACAATGATAAGGCTGTGACAGAGATAGCATCTGAACTTGGCTTTTCGGATGTACACAATTTCGCAAGAGCATATAAGAAGATAACGGGGCTTACGCCAAGTGAGTATAGAAATGCATACGCTAAGAGAATGCTTTTTCATGTATAACGCGCTTATGAAGAAGGGACAGAGTTGGAGAGTTTAAAGAAAAAATTAGAAGAATTAAATGAAAAAAACATATATCCGTTTCACATGCCGGGGCATAAGAGAAGTAATGAAGCAGGCATAATGGCCGGGTATTTTGACATTGATATAACCGAAATAGATGATTATGACAATCTTCATGATGCTGAGGGAATAATACTTGATGCGGAAAAGAGGGCAAATAGGCTGTATGGTGCAGACGAAACACATTTCCTTGTAAATGGCAGTAGTTGCGGAATACTATCTGCTATATCCTGTGCGGTTTCTGATGGAGGGACAATACTTGCAGGAAGAAATTGTCACAGATCGATGTTCAATGCAGCTTATTTGAAAAATCTAAGCATCGATTTTCTGATCCCGGAAAACAGGATAATCAGTAAAGATAGAAATATTATGGTTCCGGGCATCATCACACCTGACTTTGTCAGAAAAGCTTTCGAAAAAAACAGGGATATAGAAGCTGTTTTTATTACATCACCAACCTATGAGGGATTTTCATCAGATGTTGAAGAGATTGCAAGGATAGCACATGAAAATGATGCAATACTGATAGTTGATGCTGCGCATGGAGCACATTTTGGACTTGATAAGAGGCTTCCAAGGAATGCGGTTAGCCAAGGGGCAGATATAGTTATTCATAGTGTTCACAAGACTCTTGCTGCGATGACTCAGACGGCACTTATCCATGTAAAAGGAAACAGAGTTAATATTGATAGGCTTCGCAGATATCTGCGTATTTATCAGTCAAGCAGTCCATCATACGTATTAATGGCATCAATAGATTCAGCTATGGAAGATATTGAAAAAAGGGGAGAGGAAGTATTTTCAAAACTGCTTTATTACAGAGAAAAAGTAGAGAAGCTCCTAAATGACACTGAATATATTAAAGTGTATGGAATTGGGGAAAATGATGATCCGGGTAAGCTCCTTATATATTCAAAGGAGCCTGGTATTACAGGGCAGATGATATATGATATACTCAGAATAGAGTATGGGCTTGCACTTGAGATGGCAGGAGATGGCTATGCCCTTGCTATAATTACAGGCTATGATTCTGAAGATGGAATTATGAGACTGATTGATGCGGTCAGAAAAATAGATGATGAAATAAAAGCAGGATCATTAGATAAATACTTAGATAAAAATAATGACAAATGCTTTGAGAATAAGACGATTTCGGAAAAGAGTAAGGATCCGGAGTTTTCAGACTTAGGAGCAGGCGGTAAGATAACTCTTCCAAAGAAAGTAATGTCATTAAAAGCAGCCTGGGACAAAGAATCTGAAAAAGTGGTACTGGATGAAGCTTCAGGGAGAGTAGCAGGTGATTTTGTGAATTTATATCCACCGGGAATACCACTTATAATACCCGGAGAAGAAATCAGTAACAGCCTGATATTTGAGATAAAAAGGTACATTAATGAAGGGTATAATGTTCAGGGTATTTGTGAAGATAAAGAATATATGATTACCTGCGTGAAGAAATAATTGTTGGAGCATAGAATGGGTAAGATTTTTATAATAATGGGACGAAGCTCTTGTGGGAAAGATACGATATACAAGCATCTTCTTGAAAGGGAAAACGTAGACCTGAAAAAAGTAATAATTTATACAACAAGGCCTATGAGAGAGAAGGAAAAAGAAGGTGTTCAATACTTTTTTCGCAGTATAGAAGAATACGAAAAGCTTAAGAGTGACGGAAGGATAATTGAAGAAAGAACATATAATACCATGTATGGACCATGGCATTACTTTACGGTTGATGACGGACAGATAGATTTGTCAAAAGGAAATTATCTGATGATCGGAACCATAGAGATGTTTAAGTCAATAGAAGCATATTTTGGAAAAGAAAATGTCTATCCGGTAATGATACATGTGGAGGATGGCAATATTCTTAAGAGAGCATTACACAGAGAGCTAAAGCAGGAAAATCCAAAATATGATGAGATGTGCAGAAGATATCTTGCAGATCTTGCAGATTATTCCGAAGAAAACTTAAAGGATGCGGGCATAGACAGAAGCTTTTCAAATGACGAAGACATTAATACCTGTATTGAAGAAATAGAAGAGTTTATAAAAGAGGTAGAATCCAAGAGGTAACCTTATGGATATCAGGATTGATAACGTACAGCAGACTCAGCAAATTCAGCAGACACAGCAAAGTCAGGAAGCCAGCGGTGACTTCAAATTTACATTGACCAGTAAGATTGAAGATTCAGCACTTGCGGAGAGACTTAATCTCATGATGGAGGATATTGTTCAGCAAGGCAAACAGATAGCCAAGAAGAATGATATCAGAGACATGCAGAGATATCGATTCCTCATAAAAGATTTTTTAAATGAGATTGTAACGAGATCCCATGCTTTTTCGAGAGAAAACTTCCTGGACAGAAGAGGAAGGCACAGGGTTTACGGAATAATAAGGCTTGTTGACGAGAATCTGGATGAACTTGCAAAGGAACTTGTGAAGGATGAGAAGGATAATATCGGTATCCTTGCAAAAATAGGGCAGATAGAGGGACTTCTTCTGGATATTTTTACATAAAGACTTAATAAGAAACGAAAGGAAATGCCATATATGGCGCATTTTTCAGATATATTAGATCAGGATCAGATAAAGGATCACATGCAAAATGCCATAAAGACAGGGAAACTCTCTCATGCGTATATAATTTCCGGAGAGTCCCACAGTGGCAAAAAGATGATCGCAAATATTTTTGCTAAGACCATTTTGTGCGAAAACAAGGTGACATCAGGAGACAATATAGAGAGTTGTGATGAATGTCATTCCTGCAAACAGGCAGAGAACTTTTCGCATCCGGATATAAAAATCGTGACACATGAAAGACCAAGGCTTATTCGAGTTGATGAGATTAGGCAGCAGGTGTGCGATGACGTATATATTAAGCCATATTCTGACCATAAGATTTATATAATACCGGATGGGGACCTTATGAATCAGGCTGCGCAGAATGCTATATTAAAGACATTGGAGGAGCCGCCTTCATATGTCGTCATTATCATACTAACGTCAAATATTGACGCGTTTCTTCCGACAATCCTTAGCAGATGTATAGTATTTCCCATAAAGCCTGTAAGAGATGACCTTCTTATGAAATATCTTATGGAAAAAAGGAAGGTTGTTGATTATAAGGCGAGATTATGCGTGTCTTTTGCGCAGGGAAATGTGGGAAAAGCAATACTGCTATCCGAAAATGAGGAATTTGAGAAGCTAAAGAATAATGTTCTTGATTTTATTTCAAGACTTGAGAGACTTCAGGTTAATGAAATAGCAGACAGGATAAATATGATGCTCACCTCGGAATCGGATGGGGCTGATGATGAAGATGGCCAAGAGGATGATGGCGAGGAGAAAAAATCAAAGAAAAAGACAAAGAAGCTTGATCCGGAGCTTATCGTCAACTTTTTCGATATAATTACTTTTTTTATAAGGGATGCCCTTGTTTATAAGGCGGAAGGGGTGCCAAATCACTTGATTTTCGCTGATAAACTGTCGTATATTAGTAGTGTTACGGATAAATGCTCATATGAAGAATTAGAGACAATTTTAAAGCAGATTGAGATAGCAAGAGCGCGAATTAATGCCAATGTAAATGCGCTTCTTACGCTACAGATGCTTATGATAAATGTTAAGGAGAATTTATGACCACTGTTATAGGTGTCAGATTTAGAACAGCAGGAAAGATTTACTATTTTGATCCTGCGAATTTCGATATAAAAAAAGGCGATCATGTTATTGTAGAGACTGCTCGTGGTGTGGAATTCGGAACTGTGCTTACCGGTCCAAAGGAAGTTGAGGATGAGGAAGTCAGTAAGCCACTTAAAGCTGTACTTAGAATGGCAAATGAAAAAGATGAAGAGCAGGAAGCTGCAAACAAGCTAAAAGAGAAGGACGCTTTCAAAATCTGCAAGGAAAAGATAATAAAACACGGGCTTGAAATGAAGCTCATCGATGCAGAATATACTTTTGATAACAACAAGGTTCTTTTTTATTTCACAGCTGATGGAAGAATTGATTTCAGAGATCTTGTAAAGGATCTTGCTTCAGAATTCAAGACAAGAATTGAACTAAGACAGATCGGTGTAAGGGATGAAACAAAGATAATCGGTGGATATGGCATATGCGGAAGACCGCTTTGCTGCCACTCATATCTGTCAGACTTTATTCCTGTATCAATTAAGATGGCAAAAGAGCAGAGTCTTTCACTTAATCCGACAAAGATTTCCGGTGTGTGCGGAAGACTTATGTGCTGCCTTAAAAATGAAGAAGAAGTATATGAAGAACTCAATCGTAAGATGCCCGGAGTTGGTGATATCGTTCAGACACCGGATAAGCTTGAAGGAGAGGTTTCTTCAGTTAATATACTTAGACAGACAGTTAAGATACTGGTCGATGTTGATGATGAGAAGGAAGTTCATGAATGTCATGTGGATGACCTTACTTTCATAAGGAAAAAGGCAAAGCACAAGGGCAATGCTCCTAAGGAGAAGGATGCTGAGGAAGAAGCTCTTGAAGCATTGGAGGAAAAAGAGCAGGAATTGCTGGAGGAGAGTCTTGAAGGCGATCAGAACAGCCAAAAACCTGCAAACAATGGTCAAAGGAACAAGAACCAGAACAGAAATAACAAAGGTCAGGACAGACGTAAAAACTTCAATAATAAAAATAATAAGCCTGAATCAGACACAGGCCGCGTAGATGAGGAAACTGTAAAAGAAGCAGAAGGCGGCGAAGGACAGGGGCCTCATAAAAAGAGAAATAACTTCAAAAAGAAGTTTAACAAAAACAATAAGAACAAACATGGAAACGGCGGAAACAAGGATAATTCCGCAAAAGAGGGCGGCAATGGAAATAGCCAGGGATAAGAGCTTATTCCTTAAAGAAGGCGAAAGGCTTGACGATCTTCAGAGAAACGGGTATCAGATAATTCAGAATCCTGAAAAGTTCTGCTTTGGAATCGATGCGGTTCTTCTGTCAGGATTTGCTACTGCAAAGAGAGGGGATAAGGTTCTGGATCTGGGATGCGGAACCGGGATCATCCCTATTCTCATGGCAGCAAAAACAGATGCCGAGGTGTTCTATGCGCTTGAAATACAGGAAGAAAGCGCGGATATGGCAAGAAGAAGCGTAGAAATAAACGACCTTCAAAAAAGAATACATATTGTCAGCGGAGATATTAAAGAGGCAGCGAATATTTTTGATCCTGCCTCTTTTGATGTTGTAACAACTAATCCTCCATATATGATAAGTGGGCATGGGATAAAGAATCCGGATAGTCCGAAGGCGATAGCAAGACATGAAGTTCTGTGCGATCTGTCGGATGTATGCAGGGCAGCCTCATATTGCCTGAAGAACAGTGGGAAGCTATATATGGTTCACAGACCATTCAGGCTTGCTGAGATCATCAGATGTATGAGCGAGTATCACATTGAACCAAAGAGAATGCGCCTTGTTTATCCATACGCTGATAAGGAACCTTCAATTGTGCTGATAGAAGGGGCAAAGGGTGGAAAGCCTAGGATGACAGTTGAACCGCCACTTATAATCTATGAAGATAAAAACAAGTATTCGGCTGAAATAGTTTCAGATTATGGTTTTTAATATGTTATATAAAGTCGAAGAAGGCAGGATTAGACTATAAAAACTATAAAGACAGAGTACACGATATGAGGCATGAATGTCTATAATGACAGGGCAGACGTGATCAGGTAAAAAGCGGAGATAATTATGGAAGTTAATGAAAATAGCGCAGGCGGACAGGGAATGCTATATCTGTGCGCAACGCCTATAGGGAATTTAAAAGATATTACACAGAGAGTGCTCGAAACATTAAGTAGTGTGGATGTAATTGCAGCGGAGGATACAAGGAACAGCATTAAACTGCTTAATCACTTTGACATACATACTCCGCTGACAAGCTATCATGAGTATAACAAAGTTGAGAAGGCAAAGTATCTTATTGGAGAAATGCTTTCAGGTAAAAAAATAGCATTGATAACAGATGCGGGTACTCCTGCTATTTCAGATCCTGGAGAAGTTCTTGTTTCTATGTGTCACGAAGCAGGGATAACTGTCACATCGCTACCCGGACCGGCTGCATGTATAGTTGCGCTTACTCTTTCCGGACTAAATACCAGAAGATTTGTTTTTGAAGGCTTTCTACCGGGACTTGATGAAAAAAAGGAAAGAAAGAAGAGACTGGGACTTTTAAAGGACGAACACAGAACCTTTATCATATATGAAGCACCTCACCACTTAAAGGGGACTTTAAATGATCTGCTAGAAACTCTCGGGGACAGAAGGATATCCATTTGCAGAGAACTGACAAAAAGATTTGAAGAGGTTATGCCAACTACCCTTGAGGCCGCAGTAGCATATTATGAGGAAAATGAACCAAGGGGAGAGTACGTACTTGTTATAGAGGGCGTAGATATATCGGACCTTGATAAGAAGGAGCAGGAAAAGTGGAGTGAAATGAGTCTTAAAGACCATATGGCTTATTATGAAAATGCGGGAATGAGCCATAAGGATGCAATGAAGCAGGTGGCTCAGGACAGGGGAGTAGGAAAAAGAGAAATCTATAAAGCGCTCCTTGAAGAGTAAAAATATAGTGTTAACGCAATAAATAAAGTATTTTTCGCAAGTATTGATATGCCATATATCGCTAAAATTCGTAGAATTAAAGTGATATATGGCATTTTTGCAAATTAAACCAATTATTTTGCAAACTATGTGCAGGATGTAGCAAATTAAAATGCATGAACTTATTTGAATTAGCGGGAGGAAGAGAAAGTGAGTAATGCCAAGTGGACACAGCTATGGCTTGAATATCATAAGGTAGAAGATATAACAAAGCCTTTTGCAATAGTAATTGATGGATTTAAAAAAGAAAACAGGATCATAAAGAGCCTTATTTGTGAGCTCAAGACAGGGCTTGAAAAAATGACTGGGGCAAAATGCACTGAAGAAGAAAAGACAACAGATGGGGCATACGTTGTAAATATAAGAAAAAAAGAGGATCTGGCTAAAGAAGGCTATAGAATTAGCAAAAACGGCCTTTCTATTAATATCGATTCATCCGATGAAAGCGGCGCTCTGTACGGAGTTTTTGAATTCTTAAGAACGATAGCTCTTAAGAAATTTGATGAGAATTTTGAAAAAAAATGCGTTCCGGATAATCCGCTTAGAATGATGGATCATTGGGATAATATGGACGGAAGCATAGAGAGGGGCTATTCAGGAAACTCTTTCTTTTTTGTTAATAATGAAATAATTGTTGATGATAGAACGAGAGACTATGCAAGATTTCTTGCAAGCGTAGGTATTAATGGAGTAGTTATTAATAATGTAAATGTCAAACAGTGCGCAAGCCTTATGATAACAGATAGGTATTTTGATAAGCTTAAGGAGCTGTCTGATGTTTTTGCTGACTATGGAATATCAATGTACATGTCTCTTAACTTCGCATCACCAATTGAAATCGGAAATATGGATAACTGTGATCCACTGAATGAGGATGTCATCGCATGGTGGAAAAAGAAATGTAAAGAAGTATTTGAAGCTCTGCCGAATCTTGGAGGATTCCTTGTAAAAGCTGATTCCGAAGGACGCCCGGGACCTTTTACATACGGAAGGACACAGGCCGACGGTGCAAATATGCTTGCGGATATCGTTAAGGACTACGGGAAGATCATAATCTGGAGATGCTTTGTATATAACTGCACCCAAGACTGGCGCGATACAAAGACAGATCGCGCAAGAGCAGGATATGATCACTTCAAGGGACAGGACGGTCAGTACCACGACAATGTAATACTGCAGATCAAGAACGGACCTATGGATTTCCAGATAAGAGAACCCGTTTCACCACTTCTTGGCGGACTTAAAGAAACCAATCAGATGCTTGAAGTTCAGATTGCACAGGAATATACGGGACACCAGATAGATCTTTGTTATCTGATTCCAATGTTTAAAGAGGTTCTTGAATTTAAGACTTACTGCCAAAAGGAAAATGATACTGTAGCAGATGTAATAAGCGGAAAAGCATTCGGCAATAAAAACTGCGGAATTGCAGCTGTGATCAATACGGGAAATGATCTTAACTGGACAGGAAATGACTTGGCAGCAGCGAACTTTTACGGATTTGGAAGACTAGCTTTTGATATGAGCTTATCCTCTGAGGAGATTGCCAGAGAGTGGACCATGCTGACGTTTTGTGCGGATGAAAAAACTACGGATGTGATTGTGGATATGCTCCTTCGATCAAGGGAAATATATGAGAAATACACCTGCCCTCTTGGTATAGGCTGGATGGTAACACCCCAGACTCATTATGGTCCAAGCATAGACGGATACGAATATTCAAGATGGGGAACTTATCACAGAGCTGACCATTTAGGACTTGGTGTCGACAGAAGTAGTAGCGGCACGGGATATGCCATGCAATACTATAAAGAAAATGCGGATATGTATAATGATCCCTCTACTTGCCCTGAAGAACTTCTGCTGTTTTTCCACCACATTCCTTATACGTGGAAATTAAAGGATGGAAGGACGCTTATCCAGTATATTTACGATACACACTTTGAGGGAGAAGAGGAAGCAGAAGAAATTGCAGCAAACTGGAAGAAGCTGGAAGGAAAGGTACCGGAAGGCACATTCAATACAGTATCTCACAGATTTGAAATGCAGATTTATAACGCAAAAGAATGGAGAGATCAGGTTAATTCATATTTTTATAGAAAAAGCGGAATTCCCGATGAGAAAAACCGCCCAATCTATTAATATACTAAAATACTAACATGCCGGGAGAGACCATGCACCCGGTATGTGTAGTTTTAGTTGATCAAAGAGCATGACAATAATAAGTTCAAAGTATCAGTGTTTGACGAAATAGTGTCTGCCGAGCCATCTTGATAAGCCGTCGAGACCTGGATATACAATGCGCTCAGAAATATTCTGGTGATCGAGCATATCACGGATCTGCCAGCGGAGCTCCTTTTTTATAACGTATTTCACAGT
>Ga0247608_10005949_pt1 | contig 13021 bp, 9 predicted proteins | sample 176DNAGHGlowgp2_FD_193490 | JGI IMG/M metagenome (GOLD analysis project Ga0247608, IMG submission 193490) | Sheep rumen microbial communities from Palmerston North, Manawatu-Wanganui, New Zealand - 1766 DNA GHGlow gp2 | ecosystem: Host-associated > Mammals > Digestive system > Stomach > Rumen ... | reverse complement strand
GAGGACTTCTGCTACAAATACGCCGGTGACGAAAAAGGCTACGGCACCATGAATGCCGCCGGTTACCATGTCGGTAACGTGTGGCAGGCCCTGAAGGGTTATGGCCCCACCATCGCCTGTGAGACTACCGGCCGCGGAAACGATGACACCGCCGGCCAGTGGGGTTACTGGAACTATGACCGCATCCGTGAGATCAACGTGATGATCGAGAAACTTCCCCAGTACAAGGATGCCTGGGATGAGGAGCGCTATAATGAGATTATGGCCGAGGCCCGTTTCATCCGCGCCTACTACTACTTTGCCATGGCAAAGCGTTATGGCGGCGTTCCTATCATAGACAAGGTGCAGGATCCAACCCTCCCGCTGGAGGAACTGCAGGTTGAGCGTGCCACCGAGTACGATACCTGGAAGTTCATCTATGATGACCTCAAGTACGCCATGGAAAACGGCGTGGCCGACAAGACAGCCGTCACCAGGGCCAACCGTTACAGCGCAGCGGCCCTGATGGCCAAGGCCATGCTTTGGGCAGGCTCAGTGGCCAAGTACAACCAGTACACCGGTATCACCGGCCCGGCTACCGACGCCGGTCTCATGGGCATGGACCCCTCCGACGCCAAGGAATTCTTCCAGTACGCATATGATGCCTGCAAGATGATCGGCGACGCCGGATTCAGCCTTCACAAGGGAGCCGACAAGGAAAAGGCCTACACGGAGATTTTCATCGAGAATCTTGCCGGTGAGGAAGATATCTTTGTAAAGACCTTCGGCACACATACTACTACAGTGCCTTGGAACTCCACGCTGTACAGCAGCTATGACGACATGGTTCTGCCAAAGGGTACAAACATGGCCCAGAACGTAGGCGCGGCCATCCACGCCACCTGGGACCTGGTGAGCCTGTACGAGACTCCGGCCATAGTTGACGCCGCCGGTTATCCCGTGCGCTTCAATTCCTATGACGACTTCTGGAACACGGACGAGATGGAGCCGCGCTGCCGCGCCAACTTCTTCTTCTCCGGCATGACGGAGCCCGTCTCAGGAACCAAGCTGGATATCCAGCAGGGCGTATTCACAACGCTTTCGGCCAAGGCCGAAGACCTTACACCCGAGGACAACAACTTCATTGCCGAAAATTGCATCAAGGAACAGGATCCGGGCAAGACCCAGACCGTGGGTGCATACGGGGCGGTGAAGATTACCGGAGCCAACGGCATCAAGCGCAACGGCGACGAAGGATACAGCACCACCGGAATTTTTGTTCGCAAGTACATGAATTACAATGCCGATCCCGCCACCCGCGTACTTCACGGTTCCACCCAGAACTGGAAGGTGTTCCGCTATGGAGAAATCCTCATGGACCGCGCCGAGGCAGCCTATGAACTGTATCTTGAGACGGGCAACACGGCTCTCCGTGACGACGCCTTCGACTGCGTGGCCCAGATCCGTGACCGTGCAGGCGCCCACGCGCATACCTTTGCCGCTTCCCCGGCCGATATCGGCACGGCGAAATACGGCTTCCCGCTGGACGAGAACCTCCAGTACATCCGCGACGAGCGCAAGCGTGAGCTTTGCATCGAGAACCAGGGAGAGTGGGACCAGCGCCGCTGGAGGATCGCCCACATCCTTCTGGAAGCCAATTACTGGCCCCGCACCCTCATGCCCTACAAAGTGCTGAGCGAGGACAAGTACATCTTCCTCAATGAAGTTGAAGTGTACGGCCGCCGCCTCACCTTTGACAAGCGCAACTACTACGAGGCCATCCCCGGCGACCAGATTAACAAGAACCCCAAACTGGTCCGCAACGACGGTTATTGATTTAACATCCATCGAATATGAAAAAGATTATATATACGATTTTGGGTGCCGCCCTTCTCATTGGGGCTGCCTCCTGTATGAAAATCGATAACTTCGCCGGTCCTGAGGCTCAGGTTTCGGGCAAGATTATCGACAAGACCACAGGGGAGCCCATGCTGCTGGACCACGGCGTGAATCACATCCGCATCTGGGAGGTGAGCTACTCGTTGGATCCTACCCCTCAGGACCTCGCCATCAAGGAAGACGGAACCTATCAGAACACCAAGCTCTTCTCCGGCACATACAACATGCTGCCCCGTGACGGCGCCTGGTGGCCCTGCGACACCACTTACAACGTTGCCATCGGCAAGAAGGGAACTGTCCAGGACTTTGAGGTTACCCCTTATCTGCACGTGATTGATTTCAGTGCCGACCTTTCCGGTACGGACCTGACGATGACCTGCAAGCTGCAGGCTCCCGTGACGGATAACCTCCCCCAGATTACCCAGGTGAGGGCTTTTGTGAACAACAACATGCACTGCGGCCCCGGAAACCAGATGAACTACTACAATACGGATGCGTACCGCGTGAATGTCCGCAAGATGTGGAATGCTATAGGTGACGCCGACGGCAACCAGACTGTGGATCCGTACGTGGTAACGGTTCCCGTGAAGCCGGGCTACACTTATTGGGTAAGGATGGGGGCACAGCTGAACGACACCTTCAACAGCTGGAACCTTTCCAAGGTCATTAAAGTAGAAGTACCTTCAGAATAATGAAACTTCATTGTCAGTTATTTCTAACTATGGTAGCCGTGATTGCCTTCTCCTGTGAAAAGGAGGAGGTAATCCCCGGCGCCGTCCAGAAACCGGAAAACGAGAAACCTGCCGCTTCTGAATATGCCGATCCCGGAGTTCCCGCCCATAATGACGGAGACCCCTATGACACCTACCGTGGCCTTATTATGGCAGGGTATCAGGGTTGGTTTGGAACCCCCGGCGACGGTTCTCCCATGACGGCCGTTCCCAACCAGGGATGGTACCACTACCGTGAAAGCGAGCAGTTTCGTCCCGGTGTGCTCAGGAATTCCATAGATTTCTGGCCCGACATGAGCGAATATGAGAAGAAGTATGTGGTAGGTGACGGAGACGCCACCGGCTACAGCTCTCCCTTCATCATGCCGGACGGCTCCCATGCTACAGTGTTCAGCTCCTACGACGAGTCCACCGTGCTCACGCACTTCAAGTGGATGAAGGACTACGGCCTGGACGGCGTGTTCATGCAGCGCTTTGTGGGAGAGATCCAGGATGCCAAGCACAAGGACCACTTTGACAAGGTGCTTGCCCATGCCATGAAGGGCTCCAACGAGTACGGAAGGGCCATCGCCGTCATGTACGACATGGGCGGCGTGGTGCCGGAAAATCCCTCCATGGCCACTTCCATGGTGGCCGATGCCCAGCGCCTCATGGACGAGTACCAGCTGAAGGACCGTTCCAAGCAGAAGTACTACCTCTACGAGAACGGAAAGCCGCTCCTGGCCCTCTGGGGCATCGCTTTCAACGATAACGGCCACCCGAAGCCGGTATACCTGGAACCGTTCATTGACCAGCTCATAGCCCAGGGTTGGGCCATCATGCTGGGCTGCCCTGCCTACTGGCGGGCCGGTGGAAACGACTGCGTTACCGGCAATGAGCACAAGAAACTCATCGAGCTCATCAAGAAGTGTGACGCTTTCATTCCCTGGTATGTTGGCCGATACGGCTACGACAACTTTGAGAACTCCGACTGGCAGAGCCGCATCAAGGACGATATCGCTACGGCCAGGACCTATTCCACGGACGGGCACGTGGTGGTTTATGCCCCCCATGTGTTCCCCGGCGGAAGCGACCGCAACATGCATCCCAACAACGGTTATCCAGGCGGCGACGCCTCCCAGACCGGTTTCCGCTTCGGCGGCAAGTTCTACTGGAAACAGTTCTACCGTGACCTCCAGAACGGCGCCCAGGCCATCTACGTGGGCATGTTTGACGAAATAGACGAAGGAACGGCCATCTTCAAGCAGCTGTGCGTAGGGGATGTCCCCTCCAATGTGGCTTACAAGAAGTCCTCCGTCCCTTCATCCTTCGACTACACCACTGACGACGACTACTGGGTAACGTATTACAAGAATGGCAATTACCGGATGAACGGGAGTGAGCAGACTTCTTCCGATGTCCAGTGGAGCCAGTTGGCCTCCACGTTGGCCATCCAGTTTCAGGGCATTGACAGAGGAAAGGGTACTGACTACTATCTCTGGCTAACCGGACAGGCCCGCAAGATGATGAGGGCCGAGATTAAACTCACCGGGGAGATCCCTTCCCGCTAACGAACGAAGACTATGACTGTGAAAAAGACGATAACGCTTCTGGCCGTTCTGGCGGCGGCATCCATGGCCTTGTCCTGTGCCTGCAATAAGACGCAGGACAAAGAAGAGGTGGTGGAGCTCCAGATGCCCGGCAATCCCTTCATTACCAGCCTGTACCTGGCCGATCCATCGGCCCATGTATGGCAGGACGGCCGCCTGTACGTATATCCGTCCCATGACAACGAGCCGCCCCGCGGCTGTGACCTCATGGACGGCTACCATGTCTTCTCTACGGACGACATGGTCCACTGGACCGACCACGGCGAGTTCCTCCACTCCAGGGATGTGACCTGGGGAAGGGAGGAAGGAGGCTTCATGTGGGCTCCCGACGCCGCTTACAAGGACGGCAAGTATTACTACTATTTCCCTCATCCCAGCGGTTCTGACTGGAATAGCACCTGGAAAGTGGGCGTTGGCGTTTCCGACAAACCCACCATGGAAAACCTACAGCAACTGGGCTACATCGAGGGCCTCGGAGACGCTTTCTCCATGATAGACCCCTGCGTCTTTGTGGACGATGACGGCCAGGCCTACTTCTACTATGGCGGCGGCGGCCGCATGATAGGCGCGAAGCTCAAGGATAACATGCATGAGATTGACGGCGAGATTCAGGCCATGACCGGCATGAAAGACTATCATGAGGGGCCGTGGGTTTTCAAGAACGGAAGTAAGTACTACCTCATGTATGCCGACAACCATGTGGAACCCGGAAACCGCGGGGCGAACCAGCTCCGTTACTGCTGGAGCGACTCCCCTCTGGGCCCGTGGGAGTACAAGGGGATAATCCTGAAGCCCACTGACTGCGACACTTCCCACGGAAGCATTGTGAAGTACAAGGGACAGTGGTACCTTTTCTATCACAACTGCTCCATTTCCCATCAGGGTGTCCTGCGTTCCCTCTGCGTAGACAAGCTCTACTTCAATGAAGACGGAACCATACGTGAGGTTCAGCAAACTTTGGCTAAATGAGAAAACTAGTTTTATTGCTTTTATCGGGTTGGTTGGCAGGTTCCGCCGCTTTTGCGGTGGAACCTGTTAAATCAACAATCAGCTACGATTCCTACGACGGCCTTGTAATGGCCGGCTACCAGGGCTGGTTCAACGCACCCGGAGACGGTGCCGGACGCGGATGGCACCACTATGAACGGGAAGGCCGTTTTGAGCCCGGGTGGTGTACAATAGACCTTTGGCCGGAGGTCTCCGAGTACCCGGACCTCTATGATACCGCTTTCACTTTCGAAGACGGCACCGTGGCCAGGGTCCCGTCGTCACACGACTACTCCACCGTAGACACCCACTTCCGCTGGATGCAGGAGTACGGCCTTGATGGCGTTTTCATGCAGCGTTTCCTTGCCGAAATAGCCAATCCTTCCGGCATGGAGCATTTCTCCACGGTACTTTCAAACGCAATGGAATGTGCCAACCGTTACAGCCGCGCCATTGCCGTCATGTACGACCTAAGCGGCATGCCGGCAGACGGTCCGGAACTACTCCTTTCAGATATAGATGCCATTGCGGCCCGCCACCATCTCTTTGACCATGAGGCCAATCCGTCGTACCTCTACCACAATGGAAAGCCGCTTGTGGCGGTTTGGGGCGTAGGATTCAACGACAACCGGCGCTATGGTTACGACGAAGCATCCAGAATAATCGAAGGCCTTAGGGAAAGGGGCTACAGCATTCTCATAGGCGTTCCCACCCACTGGAGGGAACTGAGGGCCGACACCCTCCCCGACAAACGCCTTCACGCCCTCATCGGCCGCTGTGACATTGTAATGCCCTGGTTTGTGGGCCGATATACGGAGTTCACATACCCGCAGTACCATAACCTTATCAAGGCCGACATTCGCTGGTGCAAAAAGCACAAGGTGGATTATGCGCCGCTTTGCTTCCCCGGTTTCTCCTGGGCCAACATGATGCGTCACGGGAAAGGGCTCCAGATTCCGCGTCAGGGTGGCGCTTTCTTCCAGGCGCAGCTGGATTTCTGCGTTTTGGCCGGGGCCAGGATGCTGTACATAGCCATGTTTGACGAGATAGATGAAGGGACGGCCATTTTCAAAATTGCCCGGAAAGTACCGGTCCCTGCCCCAAGAAGCGAGTTTGTTCCCCTGGATGAAGGCGTTCCGTCAGACCGCTATCTTCGGCAGGTCGGAGAAGTTTCCCGGCGGCTCAAGCTTTCGAAGTGATTATTCTCTCATTGTCAAGGTACAAGATTCTTTTTTAATTTGTATTTTTGTACCATGTCCTTGAAAAAAGCGATACTTGCCTTGCAGGCAATTCTTCTTTCTGCAGTCCTTGTGGCCCAGCCTCTGGACTACGGACTTTCCGTGGTGGCATATCCTTCCCCACAGGAACTGCATACGGGCATGGCCCTGGAAGGCGGCCGCCCCATTCCCCTGAAGGGTAAAACCCTGGAGATGTCCTTCGACGTATACAACCGCCGTGACAATGTGTTCGGCTGCGTGTTCCGCATTCTCACGGACAAAGGGGAGAATGTGGACCTTATGTACACCGCGGATTTAAAGGACGTCCGCCAGCCTATCCTGGTTACGGGAACGGAGGTTCATACGCTTGTGAATCCCATCCGTACGGATGAATGGATTCACGTTTCAATTTCCCTCAACCCCCGGGACGGCCAGCTGGAACTGGATTACGGAGGAGAACTCATGAAGGTGAGGGACGCAGGCACCAAAGGGGCCCAGTCGTTCCGCATAGCCTTCGGCCTGTGCCCGTTTGCCGGTTATGTCCTCTCGGACGTCGCTTCCGTAGACCTTCGGGACATCCGGATCTCAAGGGGCGGAAAACCGCTGAGGCACTGGGCGCTTGCCCGGCATGCCGGAAACAGCTGTTATGACGAACTCGCAGGAGCGCCGGCGTCGGTGAGCAATCCGGTCTGGATAATAGACAATTACGCCTCTTTCCGGCCTGTCTTTTCACACAGTTTCACGTCCACGCCGTCTGTTACCTTCGACGACGACGCCACCTTCTATATGTCTGCGCCCGGGGAGCCTATCCACGTGTTCCACACAGACGGGAGGTCTCCCGAAGAGATTCAGATAAAAGGCGGCCAGAATCCGGCCAACTACCCCAACCAGCTGTTCTATGTTGCCGGCGGGCACAACTGGCTCACCGCATACAACCTGGACGAAGACCTTTTTTCGACCTTCGATTTTTCGACGGGCCGATGGGACAACGACGTAGTTCCCACGCGTGACCACTACTACTGGAACAACACCAACGCCTGGGAGCCGCGCATCCACGCCCTCTATTCTTTCGGCGGATACGGGCATTATCATTACAGGAACGAGCTTGTGGTGAGCTACCTTGAAGACAAGGAGAAAAACACCCGGGTGACAATAGATGACATCACTCCGCGCTATGCGGTCACTTCATACATCGTGGACAGCCTCCTGTATGTTTTCGGCGGCCGCGGAAACCCTTCCGGAAAGCAGGAACTCTCTCCCAAGAATTACTACGACCTTTACACCATCAACACCCGAACCTTCGAGGTTAAAAAGCTCTGGGACCTCGGCAGTTCTCCTTTCGGGGATTTCTTTTCTGGGGAGAATTTCGTGTACAACTGGTCAAACGGAGACTTCTACATGCTGTCCAACCTTGACGGTTTCACGCTCCTGAAGCTTCGGCCGGAGTCTCCGGGAATCGAGAAGATGTCCCTTCCCATCCCGCCAAAGCGCAATGCCCAGTATACTTACGTGAATATCTGGCACAGCTACAGCAAGGAGAAGATTTACGCCCTCATCCTTCAGTCTCAGGTAGACCAGCGCACGGATGTGGATGTGTACGAGATTAACTATCCGCCCGTTCCCGTAAGTGAAGTCCTGCAGGAGGAAAAGCCTCAGGCAGCAAGCCGCCTTCCCCGGAATTTCTGGTGGTACATGGCCCTGGCACTGCTTCTCCTTGTCCTTGTTGGCGGAAACGTGTATTCCCTTGTGAAGCTTCGCAGCCGAAAGTCCCTTTCCTCTCATGAGGCCGACCACCCTGAAGAAGATGAGCCGCGCTACTATGACTTCTCCCGCTCCAGCGTCAATTTCTTTGGCGGGTTCCATGTGACAGACCGCAGCGGCACGGATATTACCGCCCAGTTCACTCCCACCCTGAAGTCGCTTCTTGCCCTGCTGGTGCTTTACACGGACCGCTCCGGAGGCATTGCGTCCCATAAGATCAACAGCCTGCTGTGGTCTTACAAGATGGACGACACCGCCAACAACAACCGTAACGTGTACATGTCAAAGCTGCGTGCCATCCTTGAAGAGGTGGGTGACATCCGCATCCAGAATTCCAACAGGCTCTGGAGCATCGAATTCGGCCCGGGTTCAATCTGCGACTATCTTGAGGCTGCCAGGCTTTTCAAGGAAGGAACCGGAGAAGAAGATGTAGACCGCCTTCTGGAACTGTTCCTGAGGGGGCCTGTGCTGCCCAATACAGAGCAGGACTGGATAGATGATTTCAAGAGCTCCTTCTCTTCTTCGGCCATTGATTTCCTCAGCCGTCAGCTTTCCAGGACAGACCTTTCGGACCGCACCCTCCTGAAAGCGGCCGATACCATCCTCCAGCACGATTTTCTCAGCGAGGATGCCCTGAAGGCCAAAGTAAGGATTCTTGTGCGCCAGTCCAAGCCCGGCCTTGCCAAAACCATCTACGACAACTTCTGCAAGGAATACCGCAAGTCCCTTGGAATAGATTACGGCATCTCCTTCAAGGAACTCATCAGTTAAAATCTTCCCGGTTGATTTTGTGGTCAAGCCAGTCCAGGCGCTCCAGGTAGAAGCGTTTCAGAAAGTCGTATTCTTCCCGGTAGGTCGGGAAGAAGTAATAGTTCGGCCACACCTTTACGCCAAGGATGGGCCAGCGCTCAAAGTTTCGGTTTTCGGCTCCGTCCATGAGGGCAAGCTGACGGTCCAGGAACTCCGGGACTTTACGTAATTCCGGAAGGAGCTGGTTCCAGCGGTCTTTCACGGCGGCCTTGAAGTCGGGGTCGTGGAAAAGCTGGTTGTACCACTTCACGTAGCGCATCTGCCAGCCGTCCGGCTTCTCGAAATTGGTGTAGTCGCAGTTTCCGAGGGTGATGTCAAAGTCCCAGACGTGGTACATCTCCAGGGGCTTCCCTTTCTCTTTGGTGAGGTAGGTGCTCTTGCGCACATTTCCGTCGGGGTTCTTGGTGATTTCCTGGATAATGTAGTAGTTGATGAAGGAAGGGATGTCTATGTAGGCGCGGTAGTCCCTGTTGTCCGACCCCTGCACCTTTTCCAGGGCCTTTTCAAAGCCGTCGAACCAGTCTTTCACGTACTTCTGCTGGGCTTCGGTGGGCCGTTCGGGCTCGTGGAACATGACGGGGGTGTCCCATACCGTCTTGAAGCATACGGGTTCGTCCATAGCTTCTTCTATTTCCAGGTAATAGCCCCCTTCCAGGGTGTTTTCGTCGGCCACTTCTATGTTTACGCGGTGGCCGGCCACTTCCTTGTGGTCGGAGAACGTGTAAACGCCCTCATACTCCTCGTTGAGGTATACTTCCACGCTGAGCATGTCGGGGGTCCAGGACATGCCGCAAATCCGGGACACTTCCATGGCCATGATGTTCCTGAGGAGGGTTTTGTCCGAGTAGTTGGCAAGAAGGATCCAGTCTTTGTTGCTCCACCGGCCGAAAACAGCGACGTCGTCGTCAAGCTTTATCCGGTAAGGCTTCTTGGGCATGCCCCAGGTGGTGTTGCCGCGTCCCCTTATGCGCCCGGTGATTTCAACCAAGGACTGCTCAGAGTAAAAGGCCGAAGGGTCTGAGAACGTGAATTTTGCCTTTACCCATTCCTGCTTGCTCTCAATAGGGCCTTCCGCTTCAATGTACACGGTTGGAATCCTGTAATCCCCGGGGATTTCCTTTTGGTGGAGAGGGTCTGTCCACTTTGGAGGCTCGGGCTCGGGTTCCGGTTCCGGTTCCGGTGTGGGCTTTTCAGTACCCTCCGGAGGCGTTTCCCTCTGGATTGCCGGAGGGATTACTTCGTCTTTTTCGCATGAAAGGACTGCAAGAAATGCGGCCAGTATGAAAGATGCTTTTTTCATATTCATGGCAAAAATAACATTGTTCCCTTAATAAACGCTTAATATGGGAGTGGCAAATGATATTAATCTTGAAATTAAGGAGTTTTTAAGCAGATGTTGCTATATTTGCATTATATGAAAAAACAGATTCTGCTCCTTCTTTTGCTGGCCTCATGTACCGTACGGCCGGCCGCCGTGGTTCCTTCACTGGAATATCACAATCCAATCATCCCCGGATTTCACCCGGATCCTTCCGTGTGCCGTGCGGGGGATGATTATTACATAGTGAATTCCTCCTTCCAGTATTTCCCGGGCGTTCCGGTGTACCATAGCCGTGACCTTGCCAATTGGGAGCTCATAGGAAATGTCCTGGACCGTGAGTCCCAGCTGCCTCTACGGCAGTCCGGGTCCTGGTCCGGCATATACGCCACCACCATACGGTATCATAAGGGGCTGTTTTATATGATAACCACCAACACCACAATCGGCAAGAATTTCTACGTGACGGCTGAAAATCCAGCCGGGCCGTGGTCGGAGCCAATTTATCTGGATCAGGCCGGGATAGACCCTTCCTTTCTCTTTGAAGACGGCAAATGCTACTTTGTGAGTAACCCCGGCGGGCAGATAACCCTCTGCGAGATAGACCCTGCCACCGGGGATCAGCTTACCCCTTCCCGTCCCATCTGGAACGGCATGGGAGGTCGTTTCCCGGAGGGCCCGCACATCTACAGGATAGGGAAATGGTACTATCTTCTTATCTCCGAGGGCGGCACGGAACTGGCCCATTCGCTCACCGTGGCCCGTAGCCGAAGCCCTTACGGCCCTTATGAGGCGTGCCCTCACAACCCCATCCTCACCCATTGCAGCCATGCCGCAGAGAATAACCAGATTCAGGGAACAGGGCATGGGGACTTTGTCCAGGCTCCCGACGACTCATGGTGGGTGGTTTTCCTTGCATACCGCAATTTCGGGGGCAGTTATCACCATCTGGGCCGGGAGACATTCCTTGCCCCGGTCACTTGGGAAAAGGGCTGGCCCGTGGTAAATGGGGGCAAGCCCATTACAAGCGGTACGGTTCCGTTCCCGGAGGTCGAAAGGGAATACGCCTTTGATGCGCCTCTCGGCCCGGAATGGATCTACATCCAGAATCCGGACTCTACCCGTTATTCCGTCGGGGACGGCTGTCTTCGGCTTGAAGGAGGCTCGTCTCTTTCGGCCAACGACCATTCCACCTTTGTCGGCGTAAGGCAAGAGGGCGAGAAACTGGAGGCTTCGGCCCATGTGAAAATAGAGTCGGACGGCATGGCGGGAATCTCCCTGTACCAGATAAGTGACGGTCATGCCGAACTTTCCCTTGTCCGAAGCGGCGGCCGCGTGCGTGCTGCGGTGCGGTATACCATCAAGAGCATAGACCATGAGGCGGCGTCGGTGACGCTTCCGGGGGCGTCGGCCTGGCTTAAAATAACTTCCGACGGCAACCTTTACAAGTTCTATGTTTCCGCAAACGGAAAGGATTGGCAGTATCTGGACGCCATCAGCTGCCAGCTCCTGAGCACGGAGGTTGTGGGAGGCTTTACGGGTGTCGTGGTGGGGCTTTATGCCCAGGAGGCTTCGGCCGAAGTATCTTCATTCAGCATCAAGTCATGAAAAGACTCATAACTGTCATATTCATTGCCCTGGCGCTGGTTCCCGCCTTTGCGCAGTACGTTCCATCCCCGGAAAACCTGGAGGCCCGCAAGGCCTTCAAGGAGCGCCGGCTTGGCATTTTCCTCCACTGGGGTATCTACAGCGCCTATGCGCAAGGGAAGTGGTATCTCTCGGAGCACAAACTGGATTCCACGGCCTACATGGCTGCCGCTGGAGGCTTCTGTCCCTCAAAGTTTGACGCCGATGCCTGGGCGCAGGCCTTTGCCGATGCCGGGGCCGGGTACGTAACCCTGACATCCCGTCATCACGACGGTTTTTCCATGTACGGAACCCGTGAGAGCGCTTTCAACATAGTGGACGGCACTCCCTTCGGCCGGGATCTTCTTGCCGAACTTACCGCCGCCGTGAAGGCCCGCGGGATGCGCATGCAGTACTACTATTCCCTCATAGACTGGATTCGCCCGGACTATCCAAAGGGCAGCAGCGGCATCCAGAAAGACTCCCTGAAGGTATCCTAGGCCATTATCTGGAGTTTGAGAAGGCCCAGATACGGGAGCTTATGGCCCTTAAGCCCGGTGCCATGTGGTTTGACGGCCTTTGGGAACAGCCTGGTGGCTTTGACTGGCGCGTGACGGAGCTTTATGAGCTCATACATTCCATAGACCCCGCCTGTCTCGTGGGCAACAATCACCATCACGCCCCGATTGACGGAGAGGACTTCCAGATGTTCGAGAAAGACCTCCCCGGAGAGAACCAGGGTGGTTTCAGCGCCGGTGCTCCAATATCGGCCCTGCTGCCCGTCCCCGGTATCACGCTGTATGCGGCCACCAAGGCTTATCTGCGCAGCTTCGGCCGTTCGCTGTCTTACGAGCTGCGCCCGTACGGGGTAGGGGTGACCACGGTGAGCCCGTCGGCCATGAACGTCTGGCTCCCGGCGCTCATCGCCCTCCTTCCCGGCCCCCTGGTCCAGTGGATATGGAAGCGCTTCAAAACAAGGATGACAGGGAAAGGCGAGGGTATTTCCCAAAAAATTGCGTAAATTCGCACTATGAAAAAGACACTGCTGATAACCTTCTTGATGGGTATGGGGGCAATGGCCCTGGCCCAGCCGGCTGGCCGGCA
>Ga0247608_10005947_pt1 | contig 13022 bp, 8 predicted proteins | sample 176DNAGHGlowgp2_FD_193490 | JGI IMG/M metagenome (GOLD analysis project Ga0247608, IMG submission 193490) | Sheep rumen microbial communities from Palmerston North, Manawatu-Wanganui, New Zealand - 1766 DNA GHGlow gp2 | ecosystem: Host-associated > Mammals > Digestive system > Stomach > Rumen ... | reverse complement strand
ACCGATGGCCTGTACGCCGCCTATCTTGAATATCTTGCTCACTCCCGCTATGCGTGCGGCCACCAGGATGGCCGGGTTCACGCGTCCCTCGCTATTGGGAGGAGTGCACAGCACAATCTCCTTGCAACCGGCTATCTTGGCCGGCGTAGCCAGCATCAGCACAGTGGAGAAGAGTGGGGCAGTGCCCCCCGGGATATAGAGTCCCACACGCTCAATGGCCACGCTCTTCTGCCAGCACGTGACACCCTCCTGCGTCTTCACCTTCTGACCCACAAAGCGTTGCGAGATGTGGAACACCTTGATGTTGTGGTGCGCCAGAATGATGGCGTCACGCAGCTCGTCCGTCACCTGCTGCTCAGCCTCGTCCATCTCGGCCTCAGTCACCTGAAGACGCTCCAGTCGGGCCTTGTCGAACTTCAGCTCATACTCCTTCACAGCCTCGTCGCCACGCTGCCGGATGTCGCCCAGCACGGCACTTACCGTAGCATTGAGCTGCGTCAGATCCAGTCGCGGACGCTCTGTTATCTCGCCCCAAGCCGAACGCTCAGGATACTTGTACGTCTTCATATCACTTAAAGAATCATTTTCTCTATCGGAGTCACCAGGATGCCCTGAGCACCCATCTCCTTCAACTTACCAATAATCTCCCAGAAGCGCTTCTGGTCCAACACCGTGTGGACCGAGCACCATTCCTCGTCGGCCAGGGGAATGATGGTGGGGCTCTTCAGACCAGGCAGCACATTGATAATCTCCTTCAGACGGGCCTTCGGCGCGTTCATGCGCACATACTTCTTGTCCTCGGCATCCTTCACGGCCTTGAAGCGGAACAGCATCTCATCCAGCGTCTCACGCTTCTCACCCGCCAGCTGCTTGTTGCCGATGAGCAGCGCCTCGCTCTGCATCACCACCTCCACCTCGCGCAGATTGTTCGACACCAGCGTCGAACCACTGCTCACAATATCAAAGATACCGTCAGCCAGTCCAATGCCCGGGCTTATCTCTACACTACCCGTTATGACATGTATCTCGCACTCCACACCCTGCGACTGCATATAGCGGCGCAGAATATTGGGATACGACGTGGCTATCTTCTTGCCGTTAAACCAGTTCACCCCCCGGTATTCTATCTCCTTCGGGATGGCCAGCGACAGCCTGCATGCCGAAAAGCCCAGCCGCGAGATGATGTTGCAGTCCTCACCGCGCTCCACAAACTCGTTCTCGCCCACCACGCCGATGTCGGCAACGCCTGAGGCTACCGACTGGGGAATATCGTCGTCGCGAAGGTAAAGCACCTCCAGCGGAAAATTACTCGACTGAACCAGCAGCGTCCTCTTCGACGCGCTAACCTTGATGTCGGCCTCAGCCAAAAGATTCATAGTGTCATCAAACAGACGACCCTTCGATTGTACAGCGATTCTAAGCATTTTCTTCTTACCTTAGTTCTTGTTTAATACCATGTTCGGCCTGCAAAGTTACGAATTATTTTCCTAATTCCCTCCTTTATCTTCATTTTTCTTTGTACCTTTGCAGCCGTGAAACACCTCATCGCCCTCCTTACAGCCCTTCTTATGCTCGCTGCATGCGAGCAGAAGAAGCCAGAGCCCGTAGTAACACCCTGGGGGCAGATTACCGATACCATACCCGCCGGCGACGACTTCGACCTGGACGACATTCAGCGCAACGGCGAACTCATAGCACTCACACTCACCGGGCCCGAGACCTACTACGACTACCGCGGCCGCCACCTCGGCACACAATACATGCTGGCACAGCGCTTTGCTGACAAGATAGGCGTCAGCCTGCGCATGGAAGTCTGCCGCGACTCTGCCGAAATGATACGCCGACTCCTCGATGGCGAGGCCGACCTCGTGTGCTATCCCGTCAGCGCCGACTCTCTCTCCGCCGACGACATCACCCACATGAAAGCCCTCGGATGGCTCGTCGGAGCCGATAAAGACGACCTGCGGCAGGAACTCGCCGGGTGGTTCAACCCAAAGCTCATTGACGAGGTGAAAAAAGAAGAAGCCTTCCTGCTCTCCTCCAAGAGCGTCCGACGGCGCGTCTTCTCGCCCATGCTCAACCGGGCAGGAGGCGTCATATCACACTACGACGGCTACTTCCAGCGCTACGCCTCCACCATCCGGTGGGACTGGCGACTCATGGCAGCACAATGCTACCAGGAGTCCACCTTCGACCCACAGGCACGTTCATGGGCAGGAGCCTGCGGACTCATGCAGATTATGCCCGCCACAGCCGACCACCTCGGACTCTCGCGAGCCAACATCTTCAACCCCGAGCAGAACATTGCCGCCGCAGCCAAGTATCTCGGCGAGCTAGAACGCAACTTCTCCGACATACGCGAACGCTCAGAACGCACCAAGTTCGTACTCGCAGCATACAACGGCGGACACTTCCACATACGCGATGCCATGGCACTGGCCAAAAAGAACGGGCGCAACCCGCATCGCTGGGCCGACGTCGAGCACTACGTCCTCGGACTCGCACAACCACAATACTACAACGACCCCGTGGTACGCTACGGCTACATGCGTGGCAGCGAGACCGCTGACTACGTACGCAAGATACACGAACGCTACAACGGCTACCGGGGCGTACGTTCACCACGTGCCGGTTACGCGCCCTCCACCACACCACAGAAAGCCACCCACCAGCGGAAAAAGAAATACCAGATACAGCAAGACTAAAGTATTTCTTCAGTATTTGTTCAGTATTTCTTCAGTATTTGTTCAGTGATTGACTGAAGAAATACTGGACATATACTGGACATATACTGGACATGAACGCTTGTCGGAGGGTTAAACTATGTTGAGGAAGAGGGTGATGACGGCCGTGTTGATAAGGTCGGCAAACATGCCGCCGCTGACCGGCGACGGCACACAGAAGCGCTGCAAGAAGGCTATCCTGCGCGTCATCGTCATGCCGGCTATCAGCGCCAGGGCGCCCACACCGGCGGTTTGTATCATGTCCAGTTCGATATGTGCCATACGCTTCTTCTGATTAATTGTAGAATCTGTACTGCACCTTCATGTTGACTGCATGACGGTTGACTAACGCATCGCTACAGAACGCATCAAACATGTCGTGCCAGTCGACACAGAAATGCCATCTGCGGCCAAGTTGTTTGTTTACAGAGAGACACCCATATACGGGTACGGCAGTCACCTCCCGCCTGGGTGATTTCTTAGTGTAATATACCACCTGCGCACCTATCTGCCATTGTTGAGGAAGATAGACGGTGGGTGCCAATCGGAATGAGGCATAGGTCCCGCTCTTGGCTGTGTACAGGTTGGAGCCGCCCGTCAGACTCATCCTGTTGTTTTTCCAGTAAGCCGATGCGCCCAGCTCCACGAAGTTCTCACCATCCTCAATGATGTAATAGCTTGCCTCCGTCTGCACCGTCAGCCGCTGACGGCTATAAGCATGCGACAGCTTCATCTGATGAATGGTTCGCTCGTCCAGCTGTCCCTTGGTAATGGCCCACTGCTCATCAGAAAGCATGTTAGCTTCCATGGCGATGGCTTCATAGACGGGGTTGTAGTATTTGCGGAAATAGCCCAGCTGCAACTGGTTCCGGTTGTCAGGCGTATAGATGATGCCGGCATTCGCATTGTCACGTACACCAGACTGCCTCTGGCCAGTGCTGGCATCCATCAGCTTGTAGTCGTAGAACATCACGCGATTTCCTACTGTCAGCTTCCACTGGGGTAGGGAATAGGTGAACTGCAGATAGGCGTCATGGTTATAGACCTTCCAGTTCCATTCCGTCTGTTTGAGGCTTGCCATGAGGTAGCTTGCCTCAAACCCCAGCATCATGGTGAGCCGGTCGGACAGCAGAGGCGTGTTCAGCTCAGCGATATACATGGGCTGCTTGTTTGAGAAGAGCGGGTCGCTGGCATACTGGTAGCCACCCACCAAGAGCAGCTCCGTGCCCAGGTCGTTGAAGGTATGGAAGAATCGCGCTCTGCCCATCACCTTGCGCGACGTACCATTTGGGCGGTCCAGATATTGTTGGGTGAAGAAGGTCAGCAGCCTGTTCCGTTCGTCAAACCGGTTGGTCATGTGAAGCGAGAGGTACTCCTCTTTCACATCGTGGTGACGATAGGAGATATTGGCGTAGAGGTCCGTGTGCTTACTGCCGTATAGCGCATTGGCGGAGGCAATACCTTCAAACTTCTTTGCTGCGGCTCCCTGTCCTTCCACAAAGCCCTGCCACGCATCGGGCATCTTCATGTAGATGTCCAGGACGCGGTTCATGCCGACGGTACCCTTCGCCACGCCCGTGTTGTCGCAAACCTGTATCCTGTCGATGTCCTTGGCCTTCATCTGGCTGATAACCAGCCTCGTGTCGGCGTTTATCGGACAGTTACCGATACGGAGGTTATAGCCGGAGATGACGTCCTCATAGCCCGCCATCATCAGACCGGGCATCATCTGCAGGACGTCCATCAGCGTTTCTTCTCCCGTCAGCTCCATTCGCTGCGGATAAATCACCGTCCTGTCTGCCCGCACCTCGATGACGGGCAGGCCGTCTGCTGCCGACACCGTGACTGATAACAGCCAAATGCTGATAAGGATGTTAATATAGCGAAGCATGTATAGCCCCTACATTTTTATTAATAAAGGAACGTCACGATGAGGTAGCCCACACCGATGCTGACAACGGTGGTAATCCAGCCCGCCAGTTGGAACGAGTGGTTCAGCACATAGCGCCCTATGCGCGTGGTGCCGGTGGTGTCGAAATTGATGGCAGCCACCTCGGTGGGATAGTTGGGAATGAAGAAGTAGCCGTTGACGGCAGGGAACATCGCCACCAGGGCCAGCGGCGATATGCCCAGAGCGATGCCCAGCGGGAACAGTGTGCGAACGGTGGCTGCCTGTGAGAAGAGCATGATGCTCATGATGAACAGAGCCACGGAGAAAAGGAGTGGATACTGCGTCACGATGTCGGCGATTTGGCTCTTGAAGAACTCGAGATTGCCGTTGAAGAACGTGTCGCCCATCCATGCGATGCCGAAGATGGCTATCATGGCGCTCATGCCGGCATTGAAGATGTTGCCGCTGACGGCATCCTTCACATTGGCTTTACCCACGATGAGAATCAGTGCGGCTACGGACATCATGATTATTTCAATGGTCTCGGGCATGGAGAGCGTTGTGGTGACTCCGTCCACCTGGAACGACGGGCGTAACGAGGGGACGCTGCCAAAGAGCACCACGAGGATGACGCCCAGCAGGAATGCCAGCACGGCACGCCGCTGATGAAGTGAAGAGTGAAGAGTGAAGAGTGAAGAATTTGCTGCCGCCCTCCCTGCTTCGGCAGCAGCGGAGCCAACTTCGGCGGTAGCAAATTCTTCACTCTTCACTCTTAACTCTTCACTCTTGATGAGTCCCTCTTTAACGCGGCGCTGGTATTCCGGGTCGTCCTCCAACTCCTTGCCCACGCGGTTCTGAACGAAGGCTGCCACCAGGATGGCAATCAGCGAGGCCGGGATACACACCAGCAGAATGTCCTTCAGTTCAATGCCCAGTCCGCCCAGAAGGTCGGTACTGATGACGGCGGCGGTAGCTGCCGACATTGGTGAGCCAGTGATGCCCAGCGAGGCGGCTATCGTGGCCACCGACATCGGTCGTTCGGGCCGGATCTTCGAGTTCCTGGCAATTTCGGCGATAATCGGCAGCAGCGAATAGGAGGTGTGGGCCGTACCGGCAACGAGACAGAAGAGCCAGGTAACGAGCGGTCCGTAGTAGGTGATGTGGGCCGGGTGTTTCCGCAGGAACTTCGCGGCCAGTCCTACAAGGTAGTCCAGACCGCCTGCAGCCTGCAGTGCTGCCGTTGCCGTGATAACCGACGCGATGATCAGCATCACGTCGATGGGTATCTTACCGGGTCGCATCCCAAAGATAAAGACGAGGATGAATACGCCTACCATGCCGTAGATGCCCAGCGCGATGCCTCCCACCCTGGCCCCGATGAAGATTAGTGCCAAGACGATTGCTAACTGCAATAATACCAGAAATGTAACCATAGGTGCTTTATTTTCCACTAACTTCTTTCTTCCCGTCGCTGATATAGATGCCTTTTCTGGCGGGCTTGTCATACACTCTGCGACCATCGAGGGTATAGATGGCTGCCCGGCGGCTGTCGCTGGACGTGACGGCCTGTATGGCCGATGGGGTCGTCGACTGATACTCCTTGCGTGCTTCCTGCATGAGTGTCTGGAACTCGGCATCGCAGTGCAGATAGGCCTTGCCACCCGCCTGACTGCAAACCACGCAGCCGCCCGTCACTGCCAACACACACGGGCAGAAGCGGCTGCCGTAATCAACACATAAACCATTTATAATCATAATTCTCGTTTGTTACGCACATTGGCCAGAGGAGGTTAGAACAGAATTTCTCTCACGTCGGGGTCCATGTCAAGCTCTTGGAATGGGGACAGGGCTTCCCCTGTTGAACCATTCGGATTGTATGGGACATTGGTCAAGGACGCGCTGAGTAGTGTCGTTGCGGGAATGACGACGACGTGGGTGTCGGGCGTGATATATGTTTTCTTCTCCATAAGCTTATCTCATGATTACTTTCTTACCATTTATAATATACAAAGTACCCTTCTGCATGTCCGACGGGTCTATGCGCACACCCTGCAGGGTGAAGACCTGTAGAGAGTTGACGGTTGACCATTGAGAGTTGACAGTGTTTGCAATATCTGTGACGGCATCGTCGCTGAAATCCATCAGCAGCGGTGCTTCGGCGGGGATATCACTTTTGGCAATCCAGGCCACGTACGACGGCAGCACATGGTTCTTGGGATGATACAAGAAGAAGCCCAGGTTGTCGTAGGTATTATCGTCTTTCGGACGACCAAGGGTAAGGAAATTACTCTGCATCTCAGAGTCGGTCATCTTATGACCGCCCGGGTCTACACTACCCTTGAAGAGGTTGTTCTCGAATTCGGTGGCAGCTCCAGGGTTGGGACCGTCGTAGCGCGTCAGATAGAGCGGCCCGGACCCTTCGTAGGTCAGCAAGACGGGCGTCAGCGCAGGCACTATCTGGGTGCCCAACCGTTGCAGGGTGATTAGCCCGTTGTTCAGCGACCGTGCCCACCAGGCCGTCACGCCCTCGGGCAGTTCCACGGGATAGCCGAGTATCAGCGTAGACATGTGGCCGGCATTGCGACTGACGGGGAAGTAGCTGAACATATGGTTGGGGACGTCCTGATAGTCGGAGTAGAACTGACTCCATATTGGGGCATTGCAATAACCATATCCCTTCGGGCCCTGTTGGCCATATACGAGCTGGTTGGAGGTACCGTCCTTAATATAGACGTCGAGGTCGACCGGACAACCGCCAAAGACCGTTTCCTTGGTGCCATGAATCGTCATCGTGGGTGCCTTGTTATCCTTATCGTCCACCAGCGTCCCTGCAGGTGCGTAGGTGTCGACATAGAGCGTCTTCAGTGCCTTCATATTCTCGAAGGCGTAGTCCGCGATGTCGTCTGCCAGTTCCTGATGGATGGTCATCGTCGTCAGCGTCTTCGGCGCCGTGAGGAGGTATCTTGTCTTCAGGCTATAGAGGACGTTGTCCTTGACAGCACCCTGCGATGCATTGCCGTTGAGGATAAAGGCCTCCTGCACCAGATGACGCTGTGGGGTGGCTACGGAATCGACGGCAGCAGGTATGGTGACAGTGTTCACCTGACCCAGATTCTCGAAGACGTTGCTGCCGAGTCCGACCGTCTTGAGCTGCTGCTTGTCGTTGAAGTAAGGCGTGAAGGTGTCGTTGATGACGAAGTCGGTATTCGCCGTAGCGGCACCAGCCTTCTCGAGCGTGACGTCAAAGGGACTTTTGTCGTTCGTCACGATTCTGACATGTCCGGGAATGGAGTCGGCGGTATTCTCGCCCATGTGTCCCGCATTGGTCACGTAGAAGCTGTCGCCTACATCATAGCGTAGGAACACCTTCAGTTCTGGATAGCCGTTGAAGGGATAGACATACTCATCGCTCTCAAGGGTGTATTTATCATTATATATACTAAACAGCAAGGGTTGCTTCAGCTCTTCCTCCGTGCACGGCTTGATTTCGGCACCGCTAGGGTCGCTGCTGCCGCCAGCACTTTTCCCGTTACCGGTGCCTTTCACACCATCATTACGGTAGAGGTAGAAGCAGTTCTGCATCGGCTGACCATAGCGCTCACCGGCAATGGAAGCGAAATATTCGTTGCCATGATGAATGACTGTTCCGCTGAAGTAGCTGTGATAGATGCCTGAGGTATGGTCGTCGCCCTGCTCTATCTTGCCCACCAGTCCACCGACCTGAGTGTCTGCCTCCACGGTGATGTTGCTATAACAGTATTCTACCTTGTTGTTGTTGTTGGTCATGTAGCCGCAGATGGCACCAAACTCGTCGTTGTTATTTTTATCGTACCCTATCACACTTCCACCCACTACAGCACAGTGGCTGATGGTGCTGTGGTTGTACATTCTGCCGCATATAGCGCCGATGTGACAGCCGTTGTTATTGTCGCCGCAACGGATGTCCACATTCACCAGTTTGAGGTTCTTGACAGTGCCCTGGTCCATCTTGCCGAAGAGTCCACGATTGTTGTCCTTTCCTTCAATTTTCAGGTTTCGGATGATGTGCCCTTGTCCGTCGAATGTTCCGCCAAACTTGTGGCCGTCATCCCATCCGATGGTATAGCCGTTGAAGTTACGATTGTTCATATCAAGGTCGGCCCTCAGCTTGATGGTCCATCCTTCATAGCCTTGGTTGCCATCATCATAATCATTCCACAGCTTGTTCAGTGCAGCGAGGTCGGCTGGACAATCAATAAAGATAGTCTTCCCCTCTTTCTTGAAACTACCCGATATCGACCCGTCCCAGGGTTCGGGCTGGGTCTGTGCCATGATGGCAGTCGTAGCCAGCAGCCAGCATCCGGCAGCAAACAGTATTCTTTTCATATTTCTTCTTTTCATCATCTTTTTACTTAATAAGCAAATTTCACGGTTTCCTTGTCGGTGGAGATCAGTCCTACCCCGCTGACGCCAGGTGCTGTGAAGGTAACGCGTCCGTTCTCGTCAGCCTGTTGGCGGCCCATGATGGCACCGTTGGCCTGATAGAGGCGCACCTGCTGACGCGGCTCGGCACCCGTTACCACCAGGTTGCTTCCCTGACGGCTAACACGCATGTGGACGCCTGCGTCGTTGTTGTCATAGACATTCTTCACAGAAACCACCTCCGCTGACGGATAGAGTGTTACCGTACCATTCTTGCTGCCTGAGTTGTAGTCTGGGGTGAGTTGCATATACCAGCCCGACTTAGGATCCTTATAGACCAACGTGGCACCTACGAACATTTCCTTCTTCTCCGTAACATTGGGCACGGTGATGGTGACATAGCCAGCGTGGTAGCTGCCGAAGTCATTCATACATCCACCATCTCCCTTTACCTCTTCAGGCGTGTTGAATATCATCTTGGTGTCGTATTGGATGTGGTCTTCACCACCGCCGATGTAGACTACGGGGCTATGAGCATTCTCCTTGAGTCCCACAATGTAGGCGAAGTCGCTCCTCGACATGCGTCGTGCGTAGTTGCGTACACAGATGGTGATGTGGTTGTCGCCATTCTTGTCTACGCGCTGAGCGGCCACGAAGCACTCCAGACGCGGATGATAGGGATAGAATGTCTGGGTCTGTTGCTCGTAGACACCATCCTCGGCCTTTTCCTCAGCCGTACGGCGAAGGGTACCGTTCTTACGTGCACGGCGGCGAGCCAGGAAGCGGGCATAGCTCTGCTCCTGAATGCCCAAGACGTCGTCGTACTTCACGTTGAGCACCGTATTCACGCCCGTACCTATTAAATAAGGTATGGTGACGCGCTCCTGGACCGATTCTCCTGCCGAAACCGTCATTTTGAGCGGATACTGCTTGTCATCTATCGTCAGTACACAGTCGCTGATGGTCGATGTACCGTAGTTGTTGACGGTGACGAGCAGGTTAATCTCATCCTTGCCGCACTGGAAGCCCTGGTTGTTGTCGTTGTCGAACGCAATGGTGTAGTTGAAGGCATTGCCGAAGTAGGCTGCCGTCTTGTTCAGCAGTGAGTTGCCCAAAGAGTCAACGGCCACATAGCAGACCTGAATTTTCTCCTTGGTCATAAAGCCGTCGAAGCCATAGATGTCGTTGTTGTCTTTGATCTGTACGGCAGTGATGGGTGTGCCGATACTAAAACTGCCGTCCTTCATGGGTACCAGACGTGCGGTTCTGAGCTTGATCAACGTACTGTCTTGGGCGAACTCCGTCTCACGCCACAGCAGCGCCACATTGTTCAGCGATTTGGCCTCGAGGTCGGGGATGATGCGGAATTCCTCTACGTCCGTATTATTCAACATGAGCGAGGTGTTGATGCCCTGATCAGGCTTTCCGCTCATATCGTAGCTCTTCACTTGGAAGAACGTGTTCTGCGACAGCGAGTCAGGCTGGCTGGTCCACGCCAGGACGTTGTGGTTACCCACACGGCGCAACTGCATCATGACGTCGCTCTGATCCACGTCGTGCATCGTGATATTGTTGCCAGCATCAACAGTCATACAGACGTTCTCGTTCTTCGTACCGTCGGCCTTGCGGACGATGACGAATGCCGTCGTGCCGTCGTAGGTGACACGATAGTCCTTCAGCATGCAGGTCTCGCCGACAGCCATCAGCGGCACAGGTGCAGACCACGTCTCGTTGCCGTCGAAGCGCGACATCATCAGCTGACCGGTCATCACGAGGTCGGCAATGTCTGTGGTGTCTTTCTCTGTCACCCAGCTACCCTTGTCGAGGAGTCCTTCCTGCCAGACGGCCACACCTGTTCCGTTGTCGGCCAGAGCCACACGGGGACGATAGGATGTGGTATTCGGAGAACTGTAGACGGGTTTGGGTCTGTACCACTTTGTGCCAGTCTTCTTCTTGGTGTAATAGAGGCCATAGACACAGCTGGCACGCTTGACGGTCTCGTCGAGATGCAGGCTGTCTTCCAGGTCCTCCTGGGCAATTTTTCCTTCCGCCTGCTCCAGCACCACGAGGTCGGTGCCAGGAATGGAAGCAGCGTCGTAGTCGGTGCATCCTCCCTGGTTGTAGTCGGACAGATAGATGGCCGAACCCGATGATGCCACATTTACGCGATAGTCGTTGGGGTTTTCGTAGCTTTCCTGATAGATGATGCTGTCGCCTCCCGAAACGAATTTCACGGGCTGGTCATAGTCAACGTAGTCGATGACGAACATGCCCGGCAGTTCCGTGTTGGCTCTGCGCATGGCTCTGAACATGGCTTTGCTGGCAGGCTTTCTCGGGTCGTCAAGGTCGCTCAGGAAGTAGGTGAAGTACGGGTCGTACGGATTCTTGAAGCTCTTCGGCTTGATGAGTATTTGCTCTGAGTTCAGGCGACCGAAATTGCATTCTCCATGCTTACTCCATCCTAAGAACTTCACCTTGTAGTAGAGTCCGGCACCGGCATACCAGCTATAGGCACTGCCGGAGAAGCCGTTGCGGCCGTCCGTGCGGCTGCCTCCCGCCCATTTGAAATTGATGCCGGCACCCGCATTAAAACCAGCTTCGGCACCTGCTGCAATAGCGTCAATCTTGGCCTTAACCTTAAAGTTGACGAACGCCTGTCCTGAGAATCTGCCGCCCATGATATGGCTCCTCAGCGGATGCAAAGACCCTTTAAGGTTGTGGAACCCGTAAACACCTGCCGACACGTTGACCATGGCTCCGGCGTTAACACTCATAGAAAGACCGAAGAAATCCCTGAAGGCTTTCGTTATCTTGTTGCTGCCGAGCCAATTTGCCGCTTTGGTAGCCCAGGATTTTTCGCCGGTTTCTTTGTTTTCGGGACATACCTTTCCCAAGAAATTCATGGCGTCGACATTGCATGTAAATCCGAAACTGGCAGCTCCGCGAATGCTTGCCTCATCCCAATATTCCCAACCCAAATAATACTGTGCCCAATCAGACAGATTGGTTGTTGCAAACAAGGACAAAGGCAAGCCAATTTGGCCGTAAACCTCAGCATAGGCACCGACTGTGCAACTCTTGGAAAGCGTAGCAGTAGGATCCTTCTCTTTTTTATTTTGGGGCTCATAGCCTAAGAACTCGGCTATCGGGGTAGCGTCAGTGTTTTCATATCCTACTTCCTCGTAAGTGGACGAAGTCAACGTAAACGACTGCGGCGCCTTATCTGGTGCATCAGGATCTTTGGCTTTTGAGCAAAAGTCTTTTTCAGCACCGATACCGTATGCACAGGACATGCTGACTTTCTTAGCCTTGAAAAGATCTACCGAAAGGCCCCAACGTACGTAGAACGGTGGCGTCAGTGGGATTTTCAAATTCAAATTCATGCCTGCAGCAGGAGCCTTTTCTGTTACCCATTCCTTGCCTTTCTTTCCCGCATCTTTTCCGTCCAAACGGTCGTCTCTGGCATTATCCATCTGCCTCTTCATGTCCTCGGTATCGAGGAAGACATTGGCGAGAATAGGCAACTGACGTACCTCCGTACCGTCGAAAGCCACAGCGGGACGTCCCGATGTGTTGACGTCCAAATACCCGCACAGGTTGAAACGCGTGCTCCAGTAGCTGTAGTCGAACAAGGGGCTGTAGATTACCCTTGAGTTACCCTTCAGGTTGTCGGACAGGATTTTGTTATCCTCGCCGTTATCGACTTTTTTCAGCGAGACGACGCTGGTGTGCGGCACGTTATTCGGTGAAACGATGGCCACTTCCATCTCCGCATAATTGTCGTACTCTATGCCATTCGCTATCTTGGCGGTGTCCTTGTGCGAGGCATATTCGTCGTAAAAGACGGTCTCCGTCAGCGGTGTCGGGAAGATGTCACTCTGCTGGATGTCACAGATATACTTGCCACCACGAAGGTCGATGGTCGGTGTCAGCGTGGAGAGTACTGCGGTGGTTACCGTAGGCGACGTGATGGGTGCAGCAATCGGTTCCAGGTAGATGTCAACCTC
>Ga0247608_10005944_pt1 | contig 13033 bp, 12 predicted proteins | sample 176DNAGHGlowgp2_FD_193490 | JGI IMG/M metagenome (GOLD analysis project Ga0247608, IMG submission 193490) | Sheep rumen microbial communities from Palmerston North, Manawatu-Wanganui, New Zealand - 1766 DNA GHGlow gp2 | ecosystem: Host-associated > Mammals > Digestive system > Stomach > Rumen ... | reverse complement strand
TAAAAAGGAAGAGTTTACAAATAAACTAATCAACATGAGTAAAGGTGCACGCATATCTGTAAAAGGTAAAGTTACCGATATGGGTGAGGTAATGGGCTATAAAGTAGCTATTGTGGAACTTCATTAATAATAAACATGTTCAGAGAAGAAAGGTTTTTCACAAGTCTTTCTTCTCTAATATAGATATAGACTCAAAAACGTCCTCAGAATGACTCCATTGATAGTCTCTAATGTTATGGAAAAAATTCTTAGGACAGCAATGTAAAAGTAAATAAAAATATAAATTATGAAAATCTGGAGATTGGTTTCTGGCGTTTTGTCAATGGTAGCATTCTTGATTATCTTATTCCAATCATTTGCTGCTGGACTATATAATTTTTGGGAAAACAACGATGATAATAGTGATTCTGGTGGAGTCTTTGTTGCTTTTGGCCTATTAGTGGCAGGAATCGTGACTACGACTCTATGGAAAAATAAAAGCAAAGGTAGTGACATCGCACTTATTGTACTTTACTCATTAACTGCTCTTGTGGGATTTGTCAATTTAGGCACTTACCGTGATTTGGTTATATGGTCTTCATGGTCATTGTTATGTGCAATTATTGCAATTATATCTTTGGTTATTAAGTTTGTAGAAAACAATGGAAAGGAAATTGAATATGTTGCACCTCGTGCAGCAGCCTTTTCTGTAAATAATGCCAAAAAGAGAGTATGTCCACATTGCCATGCAGAAATAGATTCTGATAGTACATTCTGTAGTTCGTGTGGTAAAAAAATACCTGAAAAGAGTTTCTGTAGAAGTTGTGGCAATCGAATAGAAATAAGTGATGAGTACTGTCCTTTTTGTGGGTCAAAACAGAATGATAATATAAAGTCTGCACATTATACTAACTTTGCTACAGTGGAACAGTCAAGACTACAAAGCAATGTACCTGAAGAACAAAACTGTAACTACGTTATCACAGAAAGTCAAGACGTAGTTAGTTCATCACAGACAAACCAATATGATGGGAGCTTAATAAAATGGATAATAATTGGACTCATACTGTTTTTAATAATTGTTGGTGCTGGAATTTTCTTTGTAATACAGTACAATTCATCTGATAGAAGTAATAGCGAAGGTAATAGGGGTAATATCGAAGAAAAGGTAACGCTCACATCAAACAAAAAGACTTATAACATGAGAGGAGCGATTTCGAAATATCCAATAACCATGCAGATTGAAATTAATGGTTCACAAATAAATGGATACTATTACTATAATAGACAATATGATAAAATTGGTACAAAGGCATATTTAAATGTCACAGGGACATATGAAAATGGTTACATTGATATGAATGAAACAAATAGTGAAGGGACTCCAACAGGACATTTTCAAGGTTGGTTGAAGAATAATTTCTTCAAAGGGAATTTTATCAACACTAATGGAGAACAAATGCCATTCGTTGTATCATCACAGTAGTAATTGCTTTTGTGAAGAGGACTCATATCGGAATCAATGATGACGTTTCTGCTGGACATTAATAACATTGTTGGCTTCAATAATCGAATTTATCCTTATCTTGCTTACTCTTGAATCGGAATTTCATGAGATGTATGACAAGTAAGTGGAATATTTCCGATGATATGACAGCATGGATTTGAACCAGTTTTATGCACTGATTGCCAAGAATGTGCAAAATGGAAGGAATGAACAGCAGAAAAATTGCATTTAGCAAGGTGATGTGGGATGATTTTTGTATCTTTGCCTTCGGTTATTAACTCAAAACGTATTATGCCAATGGAATAAAGATAGAGAAGTGTCAATAAAGATATAAAGGCGTTAGCTTGTATTCTGGTTTCGGAAAAATCAGCAAAATTTAAACGAAGCACCTAGAGTATGAAGTTAACGCCCATGTCTGCAACGATGCAGCGTGGGCTTTTAACTCGTATATGGTGCATGGGTTTTGCAGATACCCTCCGAAACGTAGGCGAAGTTATTAGTCCACGTTTTTGTATGCTATCAAACTATAGAGCAATCGGTAAAACAAACTGTAAACAATTAATATTAAAACAAGTAAGTTATGAAGAAATTAGCATTATTATTTGCAATGGTGTTGGGAACAATCAACATGAACGCACAAGATTATGACCTTCAAGGGTTGGCAAAAGTGGTTAATCGTTACGATTATATGGGAAAATTTCATGAAGGTGTTGCTGTTGTCCGTAAAAACGACAAATATGGAATAATCGACAAATATGGAAGAGAGATAGTTGCTTGTAATCTTAATTACTATATAGTTGGCGATTTCCATGAGGGTTTGGCATGGGCAAAGCATAACGATAAATATGGTTACATCGATAAATCTGGAAGGGAGATTATTCGATGCCAATACACTTATGCTGATGACTTTGAAAATAGTTATGCAAAGGTTACAAAAGAAAGAAATGGTTTGATAAACAAGTCTGGAAAAGAAGTTATTCCATGTGATTATGACGGGATTTTTTATGCCTCTGATAATTATGTCGCAGTAAAACGTAGTTACCATTGGGGATTTAAGACTGTTAGTAATACTAGTGCAGTACCTTTGAATTTTGGTTCTGTAAGTAGGTTTGTAAATGGCCTTAGTGCAGTTATGAGTTTGGATAATTTAAGATATGGCTACATAGACGTAACTGGTGCAACTGTGATACCTTTTGTATACCAGAGTGCAAATGTGTTTTCAGAAGGCTTGGCATTGGTTAAAAAGGATGGAAAATATGGATTTATAGATACGAAAGGTGGTGTTCGTATTCCTTTTATGTATGATGACGCAAAGATCTTTTCACAAGGGAAGGCGGCTGTCTGTATAAATAAAAAATGGGGGTATGTTGACAAGTCTGGAAATGTTGTGATTCCTCTGTCTTACAGTTATGCGTCAGAATTCAAGGACGGAATAGCAAAAGTTTGTAAGGGTGGCAAATATGGATTTATCAACAGGAACGGAGAGGAAATAATACCTTGCATTTTTGAATACGATGATGTGGAAGAAGAAATTTCCGAGGGGCTAATAGCTATTAAAAAAGGTGGCAAGTACGGATATTATGATGCAAGTGGCAAAAATATTATCCCTCATATCTATGACTGGGCAAGTCTGTTTTCAGAAGGTCTTGCTTTTGTTGGTAAAGATGGGGAAAAGGGTATTATAGATAAACTAGGAAACAGCACATTCAATCTACCAACAACCGCTAATACACCCCAAAATACAGAACAAGAGACATTCGATGTAATAGAAACATTACCTTCTTTTAAAGGAGGACAAGAAGCATTGAATCGTTGGATAAGTGAGAATATGCAATATCCACAAGATGCCTATAATGATGGCATCCAAGGAAGAGTAAAAGTTTCTGTAGAAATAAATTCTGACGGTTCTATTGGTGATGTTTCGATTGTTAAATCAGTCCATCCCTCTCTCGACAAAGAGGCAATTAGATTGTTCAAGAGTATGCCCAAATGGAACCCTGGTACTCAGAATGGCAATCCCGTGTCTGCCAAGATGGTATTTCCTTTGAATTTTAAGTTGGAGTAATATACCCTAATGTGTTTAAAGTGCTTAGAAAACATATCGAATTGATTATTAACAAGATGTTGTAAATATCAAATAATAGAACTATGGCATACTGTAAGAATTGTGGAACAAAGTTAGATAATGGGGTTAAGTTCTGCCCCAATTGTGGAACGCCAAGCGGTTCTGAAACCAACCAAAATAGCAATATGAATCAGAAGAAATCCTCAAAGAAAGGTTTTCTGATAGCAGCAATTGTTTTGTTGACTTTAGTTGCTGTTTTTTTGGCTTTGGCTGCTTTAGGTGGCGCATCATGGTATTTCTTGAGCAATCAACAAGACAAGTATTCGTTGGAGGGCTTGGCAAAAGCGGCTGTCAATTATGATTATGTCGGAGATTTCCAAGATGGAATGGCTATTGTCAATAAAGGCGAAAAGATAGGCTTTATTGACAAGATGGGAAATGAAGTCATACCTTGTATCTATGATTTCATGGAAGATGCCGATTGCTCATTCCGTGAGGGTCTGGCATTTGTCCGTCAAGGAGATAAGTATTTCTTTATTGACAAAGAGGGCAAGAAACCTTTTGATTTCAAATATGGTTCAGCAAATAATTTCTCAGAAGGACTTGCAGTTGTTTGGAAAGATGGCAAGTGCGGCTATATAGACACAAAAGGAAATGAAGTAATTGCTCTAACGGACAAACAGTTTTACAGTGATTTCTCCGATGGCTTAGCCGCTGTGTCAAAAGACGGGAAATATGGATTCATTGATAAAACTGGCAAATTGGTTATACCATTTGATTATGAGCAATTGGAACCTGAAGAAGAACCGAGTTTCCATGAGGGTTTAGCAGCGGTCGGGAAAAATGGCAAGTACGGCTATATTGACAAAAATGGCAAAGAGATTGTACCGTTTAAGTTCGATTCAGCTTTTGATTTTAGTGAAGGGATGGCTGTTGTTGCACAAAATGACAAGTGGGGCTTTGTGGACAAGAACGGCAATATCGTTATTCCTTGTGAATACGAAAGTGCCAATTCTTTCTCAGAAGGTTATGCAGTAGTCTCAAAAGATGAAAAGTATTTCTTTATAGACAAGAATGGTAAAAAGGCGTTGCCGACAATCTCTGATAACGGGATAGGCAGTTTCCATGATGGCCTTGCAAGCTTTAACAAGTATGCGGATGGTGATATGAGAGTTGGATATATAGATAAGAGCGGCAAAGAGGTTGTGCCGTGTATATATTCTGGCTACGGCCATGATTTTTCTGAGGGTTTGGCAGTAGTTCAAAAAGATGGAATATTCGGATTTGTTGATAAGGAAGGTAATAGTACCTTCGACATTCAAAGTGAAGAAGTGAAAAACGTAGTCCAAGCCAAGATTGAGGAAAAAGAAAAGTTGCGTAAAGAAGAGGAAGAGAGACAAGCGGAAGAGGAGCGGAAGAGAATTGAGGAAGAAAACCAACCTCAAACTAAGCTTTTCAATATAGCTCAAAGTGGAAATTTTGTTTGGGTTAATCATTGGGCATATCACGATGAGGTTTTATATTTTTATCCAATTGACAAATATTCTGGAATGGTTTCATTTGTTCATTATGAAGATAATTTCAAAGTTTATAGTAAAGCTCTCTCATTCAAGACAAACTACACCGTTTCTTCAAATCAGATATTATTCTCATTTACTAAAGAACATTGGAGTGGTATTATTGCTGTCAATTTTAAAGGAATTATTCAAAATGACGGAGGTACCGTAAGAATAATAAGAGACAATGAGACTAATGACAAAATAAAGCAACATTATGTTACTAGACTTAGAAGTGACATTGGGAAAGACCCACTTTAGAATGTGTGTATTAACAAATTAATGTTTTGTCAATTTATGAAACAATGTCCTAATTGTGGAGCACAGATAGCAGACGATAGCCGCTTTTGTGCTGAATGTGGAAAAGAATTGCCGCAAGGTACTGTTTGCCCCCATTGTGGGGCAAGCGTTGGTGAAGGTGCTTCCTTTTGTCAGAACTGTGGAAAGAACTTAAATGATACTACAAACTCTGAACTGATTGCCTACGAGGAACAACAACCAAAGAGTGGATTCAAGAAGTATCATACCATTGTTGGCTCCAATAATAGTTTTTATTCTTATCTTGCTTACTCCTGAATCGGGATTTCATGAGATGTATGACAAGTAAAAAGGGCATTCCAGAGATAGAAAATATTGGAAAATTATTACAAATCAATTCATTATTAACAATAAAATATCAGAAGCCAATGAATAAGAATATTATTTTTATTATAGTGATTGCATTTCTTTTCGGAGTAATCGTAGTCGGAGCCTTTATCTGTGGCGGATGGTGGTATTATAATTCTACAAAAACTAACCAAGCCCCGAGTGAAGTAGTTGCGACTGATACTGTTGCTACTACACCTGTTGTTGCAGAAAGAGTAGATGATGTGTTTATGAATTTGTGGGGCTCAATCGGTGATTCCCAAGCTCAAGATTTTGTGGTAGAAGGTAAATCAGGTTGGTACACCTTAAACAGTGACTCTCTGAAAAGGACATTGGAAGTAACATCATATAACTCCGATAGTGGCCGTTGTGTTTTAAATGCGTATTTAAATGGTCAGTATATAGGTAAGTTTTCTGGAGTCTTCAAATCCGAGGATGTAGAAATTGGCGATGGTGAAATGAAGACAGTTCAGTCGTATTCCGGAACATTTGAAAGTGCGAAAGGAGCAAAGCTGGAGTTTTATCTATACATAGATTAGTACTTAATTAATGCAAGAAACCAAGATAAGACAGAAGAAATCCTCAAAGAAGGTTGTGTTAATTGTGGCAATAGCTGTTTTTTCATTTTTTGCAGCACTTGCTTTTGGGGGCATTTTAGGTATGTTGGCATACTATAGTTTTAAAGATGGAAACATCGCTCGGTCAGAAGTTGTAGATTCGTTAGTTACACCTCGTGATATGATATCTCCTGAACAAGAAATACAAGCCAAGAAGGATTTTCTTGAAAGTTTCTATAAAGGGATGGAAAAGAGCAATGATGTTGATAGCTATGTACTGAAGTTCATAACCAGTAATGCTAAGAGAATCTTGAAGAATATTTTCTTCAAAGGGAATTTTATCAACACTAATGGAGAACGAATGCCATTTGATGTGTCACAATAGTATTTGCAATTATGAAGAGGGTTCATGTATGGGGTTTGGCAGTTGTTATGGCTTTGGTTATAACTTTGCTTATCTGTATGAAGTGCGTTTGGGGTACTGGAACGGGTGAAAAACCTGTTCCCCATGAGGAAATCAGGGATAGTGTATTTACTACCAAAGCACATAGAGGTTATAAAGAGATAAACTATCCTACCCCTAAATATGACCATGACCAAATAAATGAAGTGCAAGGTGTAATTCTCCATCATACAGCCGAACCAACTGTTGAACGTTCTTTAGCTATTCTAACAACGAATGAAAGAAATGTAAGTACACATGTGGTTATTGATACTGATGGTACACGCTATATCTTGGCAGAGCCAGAGCGCGTAACTTACCATGCAGGCCTTTCTGTACTAAACGGACGAGAGAGTTGCAACAAATTCACTATAGGCATAGAGTTCCAAGGGAATACATTGGAAAAGCCTTTGACTGAAGAACAGATATATAGTGCTATAGAGTATTTGAAGCCTCTCATTAAGAAGTATGACATTCCTTTAGAAAATATCGTGACACACGAGATGATCCGTATGGCTTATAAGAAAAAATACCCGAAAAAAAAGTGTAGTGGAAAGGTGGATATAACACAAGAAGAGTATATAAGATTTATGGATGTTTTAAAGTCAACGTTATAAAAATGTAATTATGAGAATCTATTTTGTCAGTGACAGTGATTAACAATTCAAGAATAAAAATATGAAAAAATGTCTTAACGGTCACGAAGTCAGTGACAACGTGAAGTTCTGTCCTAAATGTGGAGCAGATATAGTAGAAAGAGGTGCAAAGTTTTGTGCCAAGTGTGGAAATGAGCGCAAGGGAATGGAGATGTTCTGTTCCCAATGCGGAACTCCTTTTGACCGAATAAATACTGAAAATAATAAAGTTCTCAGAGAAGTGCAAAACAGTCCAATAATTAAATATTTGCTTTATTTTATTGGAGGAATTATCTTGTTGGGCACAGTAGTTTTTTTCTCTATACGAGGCGTTACGAACAGTGGTCAGAGTCCAGTTGCTTTAGCAAACGATTCTGCTTCTATTAATTATATAGACTTAGATACTATTAATTCTATTGTCCTAGATAATCAATCAGCAAAAGAGAAGATAACAAAGAGATTGGAAGAGATATTTGACGATGTGGTTAAAGGTAGAGCCCAAGATTGCGATGAAAGGTTTTTCTCGTCTGATTTCAAACGAATTTATAAGGAGGTTGAGGACATTGATGAACGTTACAATCAAGGAGGGGTAGGTTTTTGGGATTCTGGTTTTTGGGATATGTCACAAGACAATATTGGCATGAGCATAGTGGTAAACGATGTGTATGACATCAAAGACAATGAGGCAATTGCTAACGTTACATTCTCAATTAAATATTACGGCGGAACTACTGAACCCCATAACGAAGATATTAAGGTCATTCTCGAAGATGGCAAATGGGTGTTGGACGATTTGCATGGGTATAAAAAACAGATGAAAGAGTACATTGAAGGAATCAAGAAAACCTCACCTGCCCCAATAGAATCATCAACAAATATTTCACCAACAAGAACGTTTACAAGTGAGCAGATGGTAGTTGGCTATCTTGCAAATCAAACGTTCCGTTCTAGTGACGGATTCACCATTAGGTTTGATGGTAGTGGAAGAATGTATGCAGAAGGTGACTTCGCTGGCGTAGTATCGGTCTTGCACTATAATTCCACAAGCGCTATGCTCAGATATGGTGGCGGTCAATACACAGAAGGACAGATTAGAGTTGACATTGTTGGCGATAAATTCCAATTGACTGATCCCGTGGACGGTACTGTGTATTATCAGCGTTAATAGCAAGAAACAATAATTCAAAAACAGCATTATGAAAAAACTGTATTCAACGATTGTGATTCTTGCAATGATAGGTGCAGCATTGAGTTTAACCGCTTGCGGTGGAAGTGATGATGATGAAATTGGTGGTGGTGGCAATTCAAGTGATGATGAAGAATATGTTTGTAGCGGAAAGTTTATGTTGGAAGTATAATCAAAACTTTCACTAAGAACATAAGGAAAGTGCTAAGATCGTCTGGAACCCCTGTGTTTATAGGGGTTTCAGACGATCTTTTTTGCGATGTCAAAGTAAACTGGATTAATTTGCCATTTTAATTGGATTAATTTGGCATTTAAACAGGATTAATTTGCCATTTAAACCGCTTTCATTTTTTTTACGATTTCGCGTGCACGTTGCAGTGCCAAGTCTATGTGGTTGCAGATGTTTTCTTCGCCGAGCAGTTTGTTGAAGTTGTTGCGCTTGAGCACGGCTTCTACCTTCGGGTTGACACCGGAAAGGACGACGGTAATGTTCTCTTTCTGCGACATGAGGCACATGTTCTCGAGGTTATGAAGACCAGTGGAGTCAATAAAAGGAACCTTACGCATGCGGATGATGCGTACCTGGGGGTGACTGCCGTAGCGGGCCATGATGTCTTCGAAACGGTTACCTGCACCGAAGAAGTATGGACCGTTAATCTCATAGACCTCTACGCCCTTAGGTATGGTGAGGTGCTCCAGATTACCACGCTCCATATCGGCATCCTCATTCAGGTCAATCTCGTTGAGTACGGCGTGAACGTCGGTTGTTTCGGCCATGCGTCGCATGAAGAGCAGACAAGCGCAGATGAGTCCAAACTCAATGGCAATGGTGAGGTCGAAGATGATGGTGAGGAAGAAGGTAAGCAGGAGTACGGTTATGTCGCTCTTGGGGTTGCGTAGCATGGCCAGGAACGAGCGCCAGCCACTCATGCCATAGGCCACGATGACCAGTACGCCAGCCAGACAGGCCATAGGAATATATTGCGCCAGGGGCATGAGGAACAGGAATATGAGCAACAGTACTGCAGCATGGATGATGCCGGCTATGGGCGTACGTCCACCGTTGTTGATGTTGGTCATGGTGCGGGCAATGGCTCCCGTTGCAGGAATACCACCGAAGATGGGTGAGAAGATGTTGGCAATTCCCTGGCCGATGAGCTCGCTGTTAGAGTTGTGATGGTCGCCAATGACACCGTCGGCAACTGTGGCTGAGAGCAGTGACTCGATGGCTCCGAGCACGGCGATGGTGACGGCCGGTCCTACAAGGCTTTTAATGACGTCCCATGTCAGTTCAGGAACTACGGCTCCAGGCAGCGTGGAGTTGATGCTGAAGCGGTCGCCGATGGTCTCGATGGTGGTAACGCCGGCATACTGCTTAAGCAGCAGGGCAGCAACCGTCATAAGGACGATGGCAACGAGAGAACCGGGAATTTTATTGAGCGTTGATAGTTTAGAGTTGAGAACTGGCAATTTCGTCACTGTGGGCCATAGTCCGATGAGGATGACGCTGCCAATGCCGACAGCGGCCGACCAGGCGTCGATGCTGCCTATATTATATATGTACGCGAGCCACTTCTCGATGAAGTCAGAGGGCACGCTGTCCATGGTCATACCCAGCAAGTCCTTCACTTGCGTGGTGAAGATGGTAACTGCTATACCGCTGGTGAAGCCCACGACGATGGGGTAGGGTATGTACTTAATGATGGTGCCCAGGCGCAGCACGCCCAACAGAATGAGAAACACACCGGCCATGAGCGTGGCAATTGTGAGGCCCTGCAGGCCGTACTGTTGGATGATGCCATAGACGATGACGATGAAGGCACCCGTTGGACCACCTATCTGGACCTTCGAGCCACCGAAGAGCGAAATGCAGAGTCCGGCCACGATGGCGGTGATGATACCTTTTTCGGGGCTTACGCCGCTGGCTATGCCGAAGGCGATGGCTAAGGGTAGTGCTACGATGCCCACAATGATGCCAGCCATGAGGTCAGCCATGAAAGTCTTTTTGTCGTAATGCTTAAGGGCCGAAAGAATCTTCGGCTTGAAATCAATTGTCTTTACCATTTCTTTGTACTATTCTGAAAACGTCGGCAAAGGTACTAAAAATATATTAGGAAGTCTCTGTGACTACCATATATAATAAGAAAAAAGCTGATTTCTTGATTTACTTCTTCTTCAGCAGGTCATTGCCAAAACAATAAAAAGACACGAACCTATGTTCGATGGTAGAAGAATATTTTTTTGTGTTAAATGTTAAAAAAGGTACTCTGCCAACCTTTTTTTTAGCTCTGCCAACAATCTTTTATGTAAAAAAGTAGTATATTTGTGACCGATTATTTATAAAAAGCAGAAGAGAAGTTGATGACCATATTCGTAACCTTACAGGTTTTAGTGGCTGTATGTTGCTTCTTGTTGGCTGGAATCATCTTGGTTCATGGCCACAAATTGGCTATGACTGCTAAAGCATTCCGTATTCATCGTCGTCTGATGATGTGGTTTCTTGTGGCATTAGCTGCAAACTCGCTTAGTTCTGCTTTTATTGTCAGGGGCGATGCCCTTGAGGTCTATGCCACTCAGCCGCTCACGTTGCTTTATGTTTCCTTTGCCGTGCTCACCATGTGGGGCTCGCTTTGTTTTGACCGTCGGCATCATGTCCAGTTGTCAGCATGGGTGCTGATGTTGCAGATTCCTGCTGTTTTGCTGGTGGTTAATGCTCTGATGCTTGGCTCAGGAAACTATCGCCAGCTGATGAATACCGCCGATCTCTTGGTCTATCATGCCGATGCACCCATTGTTTTTGCTGGTCGCTTGCTGTTTATGGCACTGATCTTGGTCTTCTGGCTCATGGCCTTAGGCATGCTCATTGAGGCCTGGTTGCACAGTCGAAAGTCAGTTAAGTCAAAACAGTCTCTTAATAATGTTGCACCATCAACCTCAAGTCATTTGTCTCCCCTCTCTCTTGGAGAGGCTGTGGGTATGGAGTATCTTCTGGGCTATTGGGCCTTTGTCTTGATTTTGGCCATTGTTCCCTTCTGCCAGAATTCTGCCGTTCCCCATTTTATAAAGAATACATTATTTATAATAGGTCTGCTACTGACAGCTCGTGTCTATGTGCAACAGGTACGCTTTACACGTGAACGCCTTGATGGCAGCATCACGGGGCGTCTCGTGTCTGAGCGTCTGCACCATGTCTTAGCTTTAGAACAGGGCGGCACTACGCCGTGGGGCAGTTACATGCCACAAAATCCCTTTTACTGCAAGGGCAATCCCGAACTTGACGATGTGGCTTCAGCCCTGTCCATTCCGCGGGACGAACTGTCGCAGTATGTCCATCAGACGTTGAAGACCAACCTTGTGGCGTGGGTCAGTGAGCAGCGCCTGCGTCACTGTGCAGAGGCCATCGCCCTTGCTGATCGTAAGATTACCGAGATAGCTGCCGCTACGGGCTACAACGACGTGCCCACTTTCACCCGTGCTTTCAAACGCCAGTATGGTGTGGCACCGAGTGAATATCGGAAAAAGGAGAAAGATTCTTAAACAACAGAATAATTGTCGATAGTAATCGGCACCAATCGTTTTATTATTATTTTATTTATTAACCAAAGAATTAAAAAGATGAAAAAAATGAGTGTGATGGCTATTGCAGCCAGTGCTATGATGTTTGTTTCTTGTGGAAACAGCATGAGTCCTGAAGCCGCTAAGGCATGGCAGGATGTTAAGGACAAGTCAGTAAACCTGCTTTCACCTGAGGATGCAGACAAGTTTGAGTCTGTTGAAGCCTATCAGGCAGCAGTTCAAGAGTTCAACGCTGCTGTTCAGGAAATGGGCAAGTATCCTACTGAGTATTCCGAGGCTATTGCTGACAGTTTCACAAACATTACCACTAAGTTTGCTGAGACAGCTAAGGTAGTGAAGGATATGACTGATGCTGCTGCTGCTGTTGACGCTACTGAGGCTGCAGAGGGTGCTGTCGAGGAAGTTGTTGAGGAGTAAAAACTCAGCATGATTCTTAACCAGAAGAGGATGTGTAAAAAAATAATCACATCCTCTTCTTTGTTTCTCTTATTCTTTGTATCTTTGCACCCATGAGGAAACGATTGTTTTGTGAGATAAGCCCATTGACATACGCCATATCGCTGAAAAAGGAGATTTTGCGTCGTCATGTGAAAAACTTGCTGAGCAAGGAGAAGTTTGCTACTGAGCGCCAGCAGGAACAGTTGCCTGTAGTGGTGTCGGCAGAGCATAACGATATGATAAAACGCGGACCGGGTATCAATATGGAACACCAGCAGAACAAGGCAGACAACATCCGTTTGGCTTGTAGCAAGATGAATGGTGTGGTGGTCAGACCCGGCGAGACGTTCTCGTTCTGGCTCTTGGTGGGAAAGACCTCACGACGAAACGGTTTCTCCGAAGGGCGTGTCATCGTAAATGGTCGCTTGGTAGCTGGCGTTGGTGGTG
>Ga0247608_10005937_pt1 | contig 13038 bp, 10 predicted proteins | sample 176DNAGHGlowgp2_FD_193490 | JGI IMG/M metagenome (GOLD analysis project Ga0247608, IMG submission 193490) | Sheep rumen microbial communities from Palmerston North, Manawatu-Wanganui, New Zealand - 1766 DNA GHGlow gp2 | ecosystem: Host-associated > Mammals > Digestive system > Stomach > Rumen ... | reverse complement strand
TCTCTTGACTCTCGGAACGCTGATAGTGTGAGGACCTACTCCGTGAACAGCTTCCAGGTGCTCGGCATGCATGAGGAGTCCTACGAACTCGTACTTATAGAGTTCAAGACCGAAGAGAACGCCGAGTCCTACATCATCGATACCAGCATCCATGGCGCGGTCGTGAGCTTCCGTATGGTAGTTGTAATCGTGCTTGGGTCCCGTGGGATGGAGCTTCAGATAGCTCTCCTTGTGGTATGTCTCCTGGAACAGGATATATGTACCGATGCCTGCATCCTTGAGCTTCTTGTAGTTCTCTACGGTAGTGGCTGCGATATTGACGTTAACACGTCTGATATCGCCGTTCTTGTGGTGAACGGAATAGATCGTATTGATGCACTCCAGGATGTATTCGATCGGGTTATTGACCGGGTCTTCACCTGACTCGATCGCAAGTCTCTTGTGTCCCATGTCCTGCAGGGCGATAACCTCAGCCTTGACTTCCTCCTGTGTGAGCTTCTTACGCGGGATCGTCTTGTTCTTCATGTGATAAGGGCAGTACAGACATCCGTTGACGCAGTAGTTCGACAGGTACAAAGGAGCGAAGATGACGATCCTGTTGCCGTAGTAGGCCATCTTGATCTCCTCGGCGATCTTGAAGATCTCGTCGTTTTTCTCCGGGATGTCGCATGCCAGGAGCACTGCTGCCTCCCTGTGTGTCAGACCCTTGCAGACGTAGCCCTTGTCACCCTTGACGGGGCGAGCTTTATCCAGGATCTCATCGATCAGTTCTGCGTTGTGCTTGTTCTCTTCGGCATATGCCAAAGTTGCCTTGATCTCCTCATCATTAATGAACTCATCAGCGATGAGTGACTTAGGATCATACTTGTAATTACTCATAAACTTTCCTTTCTAATATCGCCTCTGTCAGTGACGATCTTATATCCTGTTCTTTCCATTCTGGCCGTCAGGCATCTGATGCATTCTGCGGCCTCTTCGCCGGTACATATCTTGCCGTCGTAGAGCTCGTATTTCTTACGGACCCTGACCGGCGAGAGATTCGGCATGATAACGTTAGCTCCGGAGAGGATACCCTTCTCTCGTCCTGCTGCATCCGAGGTTCCAAGTGCCGTGGTGGCAGGGAGGAGTATGTTCGGATATATCAGTCTTATGATGCTCAGCAGGTAGCAGGTAAGTTCTGCCGTGCCTGCCTCCATATCCCTGAAGGGAGTGTTCTTGTGGGGGATAAAGGGACCTATTCCGCACATGTCGGGCTTGAACTCTTCAATGAACTTCAGGTCTTTGGCAAGTTCCTTCTCAGTCTGATAAGGGGAAGATACCATGAAGCCGCATCCGACCTGGTAGCCAATGTCCCTCAGGACCCTAAGGCATCTCATCCTGTTATCGTAACTAATCGATGCGGGGTGGAGCTTGCCGTAGTGTTCCCTGTCAGCTGTCTCATGCCTCAGCAGATATCTGTCAGCACCTGCCTCATATAGCTTCCTGTAACTCTCATCAGATCTCTCGCCCATCGACAGCGTTACTGCGCAGTCATCGTGCTTATCCTTGATGTCCCTGATGATCTTACTCAGCACTTCGTCAGTGAAGAAGGGATCTTCACCCCCCTGCAGAACGAAAGTCCTGAAACCCAGCTTATAACCGGTATCTGCACATTCGAGGATCTCTTCACCTGTCAGCCTGTATCTGTCACACTCTTTGTTGCTGCATCTTATTCCGCAGTAGTAACAGTCGTTCTTACAGATATTGGATATCTCTATGAGGCCTCTGATGAATATGTCAGTCCCGTAGATCTTCCTGCGTTTGGCAACAGCCAGTTCAGTAAGTCTTGAAGCCGCTTCCTCCGTTCTCTCCCTGATCAGGAAAGCATACTCTTCTTCAGTAAGACTCCCGGTCAGATCGAGCCTGGTTATCAGTTCATTGATATCAGACATTCGAATAAGCTGTCTTCACGGTTACATCCGTGAGATTGCCGATCTTGCCGGACAATGCAGCGATATCATCCTGGGGAGCATCAAGAACGACACTTATGATGTTGATCCCTCTGGAACGGTAGGGGATCCCCATACGTCCGATGATGAGATCTCCATATTCATGAAGGGTGGCATTCAGCTTCTCGATATCTCCGTCCTTGCCGACGATAATACTCATTACTGCAACTCTTGTTTCCATATGAGCCTCCTAACAACAAAAAATGCCGTACCTCAAGGGCCGGCATCACATGACATTATTAATGATGATCCCTTGTTGTCAGAATCGGCCGGACAGGGCCTCATCTTCTTATCAGGTACCGCATAAGATTACCACAGAAACATGCAAAACTCAATGATCACAAACCTTTTGCCTCTAATTCCCGGACAAGTTCAAGATAAAAATCAACCATATCTGATATCCTGTTCTCCTCAGCCTTTTTGGAGGTGAACCTGAACCTTCTCATGTCAATCTCATCGCAGTGGGATATCCCCCGGTTGGTGGAGCCTGTATATACACCGCGAAAATTAGTCCACGTGGCTCCCTCAGGTGTCAGAAGACCGTCGTTCTCACCCTCGACCATCTTGACGATCAGGTGCGGAAACCACATGAAGACGTCGCTGAACATGGAAGTGAACGTGAACGCATATGACTGATAATAGATCCCTGGAACGTCCGGATTATTCTCATTGAATTCTTTTGCCCTTGCCGTTGTAAAACTCCTGTACACCTCGAAAGCATCCGGCTTCTTATCGCCCCTGATCCTCAGCATGAGGTCGGAGCATTTCGCCGCGAACTTTACGAGGGGAGTGGAGATGTCCATGAGCTTGTCCATCGTCCTGGATCCGTTGTGCGGTGTGCAGATGGTGGACAGGGATGCAATGTATCCGTCAAGGCCCAATGTGGAGATCACGTACCTCATGTCGAGGCCGCCCTTGGAGTGTGCGATGACGTTGAACTTGTCTATGTTGTTCTCCCTTGCCAGTGTCCTGATCCTGTCGGCCAGGAATGCACCGTTATCCTCAACGGTGGCGTTGCTGTCCTGTTCGCCGAACATGACCTTGACGCCTTCCTTCTCGAGGGCCCTGGGTATCCTGCCCCAGTAGCAGAGCACTTTGCTGTCGCGGAAACCGATCCCGTGGACGAGCAGTACGGGGTATTTAAGATCGATCATAAAGGCCACCCAAGTATTCAGTCGCGAACTGGATCTTAGTCGGACTGAAGATGCCCTTGCTCTCCTCAGTCGGATAGATGAAGAAGGTATCGTCCAACGTCGAGAGCGTTATGCACGGGCCGAACTTGCCCCTGTAATCGTATTCTGTGTGGATCGATATCATGGACTTGGCAGGGAAGTGCAGAGTCTCATGTTTCTCGCTCCTGTAGTTATCGAATTCGAGTGCAAATCCGTTCTGATCATGGATGAGCCTTCCCTCTCCGCAGTCGACAAAATTAACCGCATTCGGAAGAGCCTCGACCCTTACGGGTATATCAAGCCTGTACGTTCCGTTATCAAGTTCCTCAAGAACTGTTTTGCGCTGCCACTCATACCAGTCGGGGATGTGTATCTTCTCTCCCGTTTTGGAGATCAGCTGACCTAATTCATCCATCTCGTACGTGTCACCGCACTCACTGCAGAAGAGCCTGGTCCCTTCTGATCTCATGACGTGATCCCTGCCGCATGACCTGCACCTGTACAGAGGGTAGTGGAGTCCTTCTGCACGCCAGGGATCGTCTATTACTATCTTGTTGTCGAGCTGGTACCTGTACTCATCATAAGTGAGTTCTTTGCTGATCCTTTCCATGATCTCGTCTATCGACAATTTGTCTATCTCGTCTGCCTTAACGACGCATGTCAGGTCTGCATGGAGTCTGGCACCTTTGCGCTCCTTGAGATTCCATATTGGCTGCTGCAGGTAGTTGCCCTGCATGTTGAGCGTTACAACGGGGACCTTCAGCATCTTGGCGAGCTTGGCGATGGATGGCGCGAGGTTGGAATTCGTTCCAACATTCGCATACCTTGCCTCCGGGTAGATGACCATGATGTCACCACGCTTGATGACCCTGCCGATGTTCTTGATGAGATACCTGTCGTTGATGAACTTGCGCGTTCCAAGGCACCCGACCTGCCTGTAGATCCATTCGCCGAAGTTCTCAAAACCCTCGAGCTCGGATATGTAATTAGCCCTGTATGGCATTAGCGCCAGGGGACTTACGAAGAAATCCATGAAAGAGTTGTGCGACCCGTACACCAGGAACGGCGGCTTGATCCCCTCCATGTTGTGCTTGTCGATCTTGAGGTGGTATTTCGATGTGGTGATCTTGCAGAACAGCCAGATCAGCGGCATAAAGAACAGGTTCTGCCTCGGAGGGATCTTCGCCCTGTCGAAAGGCTTCTTATCCGGACTTGCATAAGTGTCCGTCCTCACATAGCGCCTGATCCCGGGGATCCTTGTCAGCAGGTAATAAAGTATTGCCGTGAATATAAGCGATGCGCCCGTAGGCGTGATCATGAACAGGATCCTATTGTGGATCACGCCCTTGATCGGATCATAGATGAGCAGGGAGAAGATGAATCCTGCGGCAAGACAGACAGCGCCGACGATATTAAAGCCGTGCGTATATCTGTAGGCATTATGGCCTTCCATCTCATATGCGCTCTTCAAGTCGATCTTCTGCTTCCTTACAACAAAGAAATCGATGAACAGGAGTGCCGCAAGAGGTGCATATACACACGCTCCGATGGTCAGGAAGCTGCCGAAGTACTCCGTGATCTTGCCCCATACGCACAGGATGGCAACATATACTCCGAGGACAAGGACTATGATCTTATAGGATGCCTTGGAGAAAGTGGATTTGAGCATTACACCGTAGATGTATGATCCGACCGCCTGCGTTCCTATGTTGGCGAAAGCGACCAGCAGCAGGGAGGAAAGCCCCAGTATCGGTGCGGACAAAGTCGCCATCATCAGCGTGGGATCATCGACCATCTTGCCTGTCACGTACTGCATCGCTATCGCCATGACCGCGCCGACCACGACGAAGAACGAACCGGCCAGACCCTGCCCGAGAACGCCCGCATAGTAACCGGACCTCTCCGATTTGCACAGCCTCGGAACCTCAGCCATGCCGCCCACCAGTGTTATTACAAACGCGAAATTAGCCTCTATATTAAGCACATAATTAACGGTCTTATCGGTATCACCCGTAAGCTCCGGCTTGTAGTTCCATATCACGTCCATGGGCACGGACGTGAACCCTACGACTACGACCGCGACCCCAACCAGGAGCAGGAGCGGAACAAGTATCCTCGTCGTCCACGTTATGGTCCCGACACCCCTCAGCGCGATCAGCGTTCCAATGACGACGCACGACAGGCTCAGCACCAGATGCGCCCCGTCAAAGAGCTGTATCCCGAACAGGTTCATCAGATTCTCCATCGAGTCCGCGAACAGCTCACAGCACACCGCATACCACGGGAAATTGACCGCGATGATCATTATCGTCACCGCCTTCACGCCCTTCGTCCCGAAAACGCTCCTTAGCCAGATCCAGATGTCGATCCCGTACCTGACTGACATGATGACAGGGAGCTGATAGATCATCAGCATGAATATGGCTGCAAGGAAAGCTCCGATAAGCAGCTGCTTAAAACCGACAAGCGTTGCCAGATAGGATCCTTGAGTGTAACTCCAGGTGGCGATGCAATACCCTGACAGTACAAGGAGAGCATCCATAAAACCATATTTGCGCTCTTTGGGAAGGACGGGAAGAGTGCCGCAATAGACCTCGTTCTCGATCTCTTTGTTTATGTGATCCGTCTTACTATTAGTCTTACTCACAGCCAGAACCCCCAGATGATCCCTGCAAGGGAAATGGCTGTGATCACGGCCGCGATGATATAGTCCTTCTTAGTCATCCGGCGGATCTTGTTCTCTTCTTCCGCCCGGATCATCTCCTCGATCCTGGAGTTCAGTTCGCTGTCAGTATCCATAAGACCTCTTGTTTATTGGTTTTTTGTGTTATATGGTCTTGTTATAGCACACTATTGAATAATGTTCAATAGTGAATTATGTATAGGACGTTGAGGGCGCTCCAAAGATCTGCATGTAATTGTCATTCGCGCCGGCAGGGAGTGGATGGAGAGGGTTTGGCTGATTGTTCAGCCTAACGTTCAGACCGGAGGCGGTTAGTCTGAGTGCTTGTCTGACTATTCAGACGAACGTTCAGACTGGAGGTGGTTAGTCTGAGTGATTGTCTGACTATTCTGACTAACATTCAGACCGGAGGTGGTTAGTCTGAGTACTTGTCTGACTATTCTGACTAACGTTCAGACTGGAGGCGGTTAGTCTGAGTGATTGTCTGACTGACAATCCTTGTCCAATACACCTGGTGAGACTGGCAACGCCGGATGCCACCAGGGACACCGTTGATACGGCAAGGAGTCATGGAGTTGATCAGCTCATTCTATAAAACATTCTATGTAAATCCATTACATAGAGCACTACATAGAATACTCTATAAACCACTCTATGTTTTTTCATTACATAGAGCAATTTATAGAATGGATCGTCCGGCAGCCATAAACCAACACTCATATGCCACCAGGGACACCGTTGCCGCTGCACGCCGCGCCACACACCGGATCAAAATTACATGTAAATGTACATGTAGCGGAGTTTACATGTACGGATTCATGTAATTTACATGTATTTGTACATGTAGAGCGTCCAACATGTACATTTACATGTAATTGCCCTTCAACTAACATCGCCACACTCAAAACCTGCTAACAAAAATCAAGAGTTGATTAGCAGAATTACAGAACTTAGATTTAAGCATGGCAAACAGACCGGAATCACCCGGTCTGTTTTGTTTCTGTGCTTCAGTGTTCTACTGATATATAGCCATTACTCTCGCATAGTAGATGTGCAAGAATTTGTTCAGACCGGCTATCTTTGCCTGTTTTTTGCTTTTGCCCTCGTTTTCTTTCTTAACTATATATTCGTAAACTGCACTATCTTTGGGTGCTTTGTGGGATTTAAGCACTCTCATAACTTCATATCCTACTTTTCTTAGCGTAGAAGAGCCCTTCTTAGTAATCTGGCGTTTAGTCCCCACAAACTGCCCTGATTCATGCGGTGGCGGATCTATCCCTGCAAATGCTACTAGTGCCTTTGCACTGTGCATTTTCCTGACATCACCAATCTCTGCTATTAACTTTGGAGCAAGTGTATCTCCTACACCACCCATGGCTCTTACCGTTGAATATTCAGGAAGACTCTTCGCAAGTTCCTTCATTCGCGATAATATAGTATACAGAGAACTATCTATGGTTCTTAATGTTTTTATCGCTTCCAGTACAAGCATTTTGGTCGATGGGAGACTGGACGGTAATGTCGGAATACCATTAGATGCTAATTCGTAGACTTGCGCTGCCTTGGATTCGCTCTGATGGTATTTCTTTTGTCTTGCCCATTCGTTATATGCTTCAATAAACTCTTCACAGCTCATAGAAGTTATTAGATCGTAATGCCAAAACCTTTCAACAAAATCACTCAGCTTGTCTTTGTTATTAGATTCTGTCCAACTGTTGAACAATCCCTTAATACCAGGCATAACATAATCCAATACGTGTGTAAGCTCTTGCAATGCCTGAATATGCATCTCCATATAGTGACGATACCGTCTGCCCAACAATTTCAATTCAGCATACGTGGATTCTGAAGCCTCATACCGCTTAAGTTTGAACCACTTCTCTAATCCATAGTTTGCAATGGTAATAGAATCCAACTTGTCTGTTTTTACGTTTCTAAAGTTGTTGTTCCTGGCATACTTCTTCATTACACAAGGGTTTATAACGGAAACGAAATAACCTTTCTCATCGAGAAAAGTCAGCACCGGAAGGTTATAAATACCTGTTGCTTCCATTACGATCTTTACTTCGCCGTCCAATCTCTGTAAAAGACCGTCTAACGATTCCAGTGATTTCTTGTTGTGCTGTAGCTCAAACGGCTTGCAAACAACCTCTCCGTAGGGTTTAAGAATACAAATCATACTCTTTTCTTTGGACACATCAATTCCTACGCTGATCATGTGATACCTCCTAAATCTGAAAATAGTAATTGTTCCAAGCCGCACTTATTACCATTCAGTTTAGTTGATTACGCGGGAGCTGATCCCTACCTGCTTAAGCGAATGCTTATAATAAGGGGATTGGCTGACAGTTTTGTTTACGGATGCATGATCCAAAAGGGGTGATGTCAGGCCAATTACTCCCCGTACTATAAGAAAAAGTGCAACTGTCAGAGTTAATTACTCTCTAACAACTACACTTTCTATGGTACTAAAAGGGGTGCTCAACTGAGCACCCCGTAAAGATCATCTTACCACCGCTTACATTCCGGAAGCGCCGCCGGGAACTGATGCAGAACCTACGTTTCCAGTGGTCGATGCCCAAAGCCTCAGCGTGTAGATGTAGCGGCGCTTCAGCTTGAATTTCATGCTGGAACCGTTCTTGAGCTGGCTGTAGCTGCCCGATTCGCCGAACAGGTCGATCTTACCGTACCAGGTATTTCCGTATGCTACTTTGATCGTATATGTCTGTGCCTTTAAGTTGAGCTTGACTGTCTTGCCGGCTCTGATGAAGACCTGGGCGACGGCCTTCTCCTTGGAGTTGTAGAACTTGATAAAGACGGATGTGCTTGAAGGTGCAGTGATCTTGATGGTGCAGCCCTTACCGCTGCTCTTCTTCATTGAGCCGTTCTTGGGGAGCGACTGTTCGCACTTCGCGGATTTCGTATCAGCGTCTTTGTATCCGGGTATAAGCTTGTATGCCTTCTGGGCCTTGTAGTACTCGCCGTTGTTGTAGTATGTCTCGGCGCTCTGGTAGATGGCCTCGCGTCCCTCGAGCTCTTCCTTCAACTCCGTGCAGTTGCTCAAATGATCCTTGGAATCGAGGAAGGCTCCGAGGTCAGTGAACAGCTTTATAGCTTCGTCGTATTTCTTGTCATTCTCGGCCTGGATGGCTTTGTCGTACCTGAAGCCCATGAGCGCAGTCTCGAGGAGCTCTGCCTGGTCACTATCTGAAGTAGTGATGGTGTTCCTGATCGCCGGTTCATCAACGTTTATTCCGCTGTATGCATCAGCGATTACATTGTCGCCTCCTGCTGATGAAGGAGCCACAAGAAAGTTAAGCTCGGGATCATCTATCATGATGCCATAGAGATTGGCCAATATCTTGCCCCATTCCTTGTTCTCCTTTGCTTCGATGGCGTTGGCCATCAGCTTGCAGTAATCTGCCTCCTCGATATAGTCTTCCCTGGAGAGTGTCAGCGAATCGAATTTCTGATAGGCATCGGAATATGCCTTGTTGTCCATGTCTGCATATGCGGACTTGATGGTCTGCAGTTCCGTGATCATGCTGCCGGCTTCTTTGGCCTCATCCTCATTCTTCCCGTCGAAAAACTCCTTGCGCTCTTCCAATATCTTGATCGCGCCGTCAAAGTCCCTGTTATCGATAAGGTCGTTCAGATCCTTGCTGTCGATCTCGAGCTGTGAATATTCAGCCCAGTATCTTGAATCCTTGTAGTCTTTCAGATCAGTGAAGATCTCAAGTGCACTCTCGTAATCCGAATCATCAAATTCCTCTCTTCCAAGCTCGTACTTCTTGGCGAGGGCGTTGCTGTTCAGAGTAAGAAAAGTGATGACGGCGGCAGCGCCGACTATGATTACTCCGCCGACAGTTCCGAGGGTAATGAACAGCCCTTTATGCGACTTCTTCTTTGGAAGTGCGGGCTGAACAGGGGCAGCCGCCGGAACAGGCGCCGGAGCAGGTGAAGGTGCAGGCTCAGGCGCCTGCGGCATTATTATCTCTGCTCCGCAATTGGGACAAAAACGGGAGTTCTCTACTGGTTTACCACAATTACTGCAAAACATGGGATTACCTCACTTTATAAAATGTTTCCAAACTGCCTCTTGCTCGCATTATAACATATCCGTTCTGTCAGATAGTGTATTCCACTTCGTTGCTGACACGCACGTATCCGCCGAACTCACTGCTGAACTCAACAAGATAGATCTTGTAAGTTCCCGGATCGCTCCTGAAGTACTTATACTCAAACTCATTTTCGGCGTTGCGTTCGAGCACGATGTTTCCATTGTAGATGACACGCCAGGCGAGGTTCCACGCCTTGTGCTTCTCATCGCTTCTTACGACCGTGTGGTCTTTCTTAATGGTGAGCTTGTAGATCTCCTTGGCGTACTTGTCGGCATTGGATTCATTCTCCTGCGTGTACGAGTAGAACTGGGAAGTATAGCCGTTCACCTTGACGTCCATGGAACACCCGTCATACGTCATCGAAGGACTGGTCCTCCCGATCAGGGCGCCCACACAGGAACCGTCGGAATCGACTGTTCCGCTTCCATACACATCAACGAAATTGAGCATATATCCCTGTGCGACAAATATGCCCGCGTAGTCTCCGCCGTTAACTTCCGCATTCTTGACCTTGATGTTGAAGATGCCGATCGCGCCTCCGTTGCAGCCGATGATGCCGTTGTGATGGTCAAGGGGATTGTTAAGATGTATGTTGCTTATCGTATGTCCCTGACCGTCGATATTGCCCTGGAAATCATTCATGGGAACCCACTCATAGTCATCAAGGTCGAGGTCATTCAGGATATAGATAGTGACGCCGAAGACTTCATCCGGGGAATACTCTTCGTTGATGTATTTCACGACGCCTGCAAACTGTTCCGGAGTCGTTACGCCGAAGTTAGGCGCATTCTGTCTCGCCCAGTCGATATCTGCTATGTCATAGATATATTTCCTGCCGTTCTTTATGACAGGGGTGTTGGGGACAGGAGTGGGAACGGGGGTCGGCACCGGCGTTGTGACGGCAGGAGGATAGATACCTGACGACGGCACGGGTTCCGGTTCAGTTTCTTCTCCAGGTTTAGGAGTGCCGGTACGGTCATTGATCTTCCGGTGTGAAGTTACATAATTGCTCTTGATCTCATGAGGATTCTTACTGTGGATATGATCACGGTCAGTATCACAACCGCAGATGGATATTGCTGATATCATGATCAGCGCAAGACAAGCTGCCAGCCTCTTCATCTTACTTCACCACTGTGAACATCTTCAGTATCTCATCGATCCTTGCCTCTGCATTGACCTCTTCGCCGGCAGGGATGACGACCTGGGCAACGATCGTGTACGCAGTATCATGGTCGCCTATTGCAAAGCCGATCGGCATGATGCGCGAATTACCGTTCTGAGGTACCGGATCAGAGTAGGTGTAGTAAGCAATGAAGTCGTTGTCACCCAACTTGAACCTGTATGATTTCGGATCAGATGACGCTACATTATTCTGCTGGAAATAATTTATGACGGCGATGACCCCGTTCTCAACGCCGGAGTCGATAACGTGGCTCTTGTAGTTTGCCGCACCGGAATAGACTATCTCAAACACTTCTCCTTTCGTGTTGAAGAAGAATGCCATTACATTATCTTTGACTGATGAGTCATCCTTGGGTTCACCCTTCTCAAAGCGGTCATTAACCGTGACGGCGATATCTGTTCCCGGAAGAGTGCAGCTCTTGCCGGCTTCCATCGTAAATCCGTCAAAATTTGCTATGGACGGAGGCGGTGTCTGGCGGACATCAGTCTCGCCCCTGCATATCTCGTTGCCGTCCTCATCACTGACGGTAATGACAAGACGGCCCTCCTCGAAAGGTTCTTCCGACTTTATGTCGATATCAAAATTAGTGGTCCCGCCCGATTCGATATTATCCTTCCTGTCGATCTCCTTATCACCGATCCTGGCAACATAGGAATAAGTCCACTTATACTCCTTGACGATCGGCTGCATGAAGACAGTGAAGATTATCTCCTTCGCATCAATATACCGGTCGTTCGTAAGATTATAATCCTTACCTGAGAACTGCGTCTCTTCGACCATACCGACAAGTGACAGTTTGGGCGGCGTAGTGGTGGCTGTAATCTCCGCGGATGTTTCCGCAGCTCCCTTGCTGCAAGCGGCCAAAGGCATGATCACCGAGCATGCCAGTAAAACACATAATAATCTTCTCATCAACCCGATCCCCCTGTAAATGGTTAGCGCCTATAGTGTAACACAAGGGTATTATAACACGGCACTTTAATTGGTATAATCCTATTCTATGAAAGGTTATCTGTACGAGACACATCTGCACACTTCGGAAGCGAGCGCCTGCGGCAAGGTCAGGGGCGCTGACTATATTGACTACATGAAGTCGCACGGATATAGCGGCATGATCGTTACGGATCATTTCTTCAACGGAAACTGTGCCATCATTGATGACCTTCCCTGGGATGAGAAGGTCAGGAGATACATGAGCGGATTTCGCAATGCAACGGCAGCGGCGGAAGGGAAGGACTTTGATGTGCTGTTCGGGGTGGAGTTTAATTTCGAGGGGGACGAATACCTGATCTACGGGATTGATGAGAAGTGGCTCCTGGAGAACGAGGATGTGATGTGGCTTAAGCGCAAAGAGGTCTACAGGCGTGTTCACGGTGCGGGTGCGGTGATGATCCATGCGCATCCCTACAGGGAGAGATACTATCTTTCAGACATCAAGCTGACGCCCGGGATATGTGACGGGATCGAAGTCTATAATGCGGCCAACAATGATAATCAGAATGCATTGGGATATCAGTATGCAAAGGAGCTGGGACTGCCGGTGACGGCCGGATCCGACATCCATTTTTTCCATGACAGGCCGATGGGCGGCATGCTCCTTCCCGGCAGGATAGGAAGCTCTTCGGAGTACAGGGATTGCCTCATGGCAGGGGAGGCAGTTCCGGTGAAGGTGACGGAAGAAGGTTTGACTGACACAAGGACGATCGCAGGTCTCACCATCCCTTCAGAGCTGCCCACGCTGAAGGTGCTGAGGTTCTGATCCACAATTACTGTGTGGAAAAATGCTTTTTACTGTTATAATGACATTGGCCCTATTCTGAAGGCCATCCAATCCGGCGCATCGCGTTATCAAAAAAGGAGAATCATTATGTCACAGTTATTAAGGTCA
>Ga0247608_10005935_pt1 | contig 13046 bp, 11 predicted proteins | sample 176DNAGHGlowgp2_FD_193490 | JGI IMG/M metagenome (GOLD analysis project Ga0247608, IMG submission 193490) | Sheep rumen microbial communities from Palmerston North, Manawatu-Wanganui, New Zealand - 1766 DNA GHGlow gp2 | ecosystem: Host-associated > Mammals > Digestive system > Stomach > Rumen ... | reverse complement strand
TAAGCCTGAGTTCACACTCGGCAAGTACGAGGGCGTTGAGGCTGTTTACTTCAAGAGAGAAGTAAATGACGAGACTATCGGCGAAGAACTTGAGAGAATGCAGAAGCGTAATGCTTCACTCGAGGAGGTTACTGACAGACCTGCAGCAGAAGGCGATACAGCAGTTATCGACTACGAGGGATTCAAGGACGGAGTTGCTTTCGACGGCGGTAAGGGCGAGAACTACAGCCTGAAGCTTGGTTCACACTCTTTCATTCCCGGCTTCGAAGAGCAGGTAATAGGTCATAACGCAGGCGAAGAGTTTGCTATCCAGGTTAAGTTCCCTGAGCAGTATCACGCAGAGGACCTCAAGGGCGCAGATGCAACATTCAACGTTAAGATCCACACGATCAAGGCTGAGATCCTCCCTGAACTCGACGATGAGTTCGCTAAGGACGTATCAGAGTTCGATACTCTTGATGAGCTGAAGGCTGACATCAGAGAGAAGCAGGAGAAGGCTGCTGAGGAAGATGCAAAGGCTGCTTTCGAGAATGAGGTAGTGAGAGCAGTTTCCGAGAATACCCAGATCGATATCCCTGACGTAATGGTTGAGAACGAGCTCGAGAGCATGGTTCAGGATCAGGCAATGAGAATGCAGCAGAGCGGCATTGAGCTTGATATGTACCTCGGCTACATGGGTCAGACACTTGACCAGTACAAGGAGTCCATGAGACCCATGGCAAGAGTTCGTGTTAAGAGCAACCTCGTTATCGAGAAGATCACAGAGGAACTTGATCCTGAAGTTACTGACGAAGAGTACAACGAAGAGATCGAGAAGATGGCTAAGGCTTACTCAATGGAAGTTGATGAGATCAAGAATGCATTGGGTGATACATCTGATTACCTCAAGGATTCCATCAGAGCTCGTAAGACTGTTGAGTACTTAACAGAGAAGGCTGTCAAGACAGAGCCTAAGAAGGACGAAGAGTCTGATAAGGAAGAGAAGACTGAAGAGTGATCATCGTTTTGCAATAACGATCTTAGAGGCCGGTTGATCCGGCCTCTTTTTTATGCGCGAAAAGGGGGAGGAGGAGATGGCGGAGGTGGCGCAAGGCGCGTAGCGGGTAAAAGTACGCCCGGCTGCGACGCCCCGTGCGTCGCTCTGAGGCGTATTTCTGCTCTGAAAATGGTAAAAGTACGCCTGGTTGCGACGCCCCGTGCGTCGCTCTATGGCGTATTTCTGCTCTGAAAACGGTAAAAGTACGCCCGGCTGCGACGCCCCGTGCGTCGCTCTATGGCGTATTTCTGCTCTGAAAGCGGAGGCGGCGGATCTCTGACTTGAGTATTGTACTTAATAGAATGTCGTTCTTAACAGATCTCATACTGATGACCTCCCTTGTATCTATGAATGGATAATACCGCTTGTTTTGTGGATGAATTTACTCGAAACAGATTATTTTTATGCAAAACAGACCTAATTGTGGAGAAAAATATGGAGAAGATATTAAAAACGAGAATGAGATGTTGGAGAAATAAGAATACTTTGTGAATTAGAGGTTAAGGATGTTAACGATGTGAACGGGAGAATAATGTATTTTTGACAAAACTGATTGATTTTGGATTGTATTTTTGACAAAAACGGTCAAAAATAAGTTGTGTTTTTGACACTCCAGGGTTATTATTACCAATATAAGGGGGCTTTGGATTATGGAATTGAAAAGACGTATAGGACAAAAAATCGAAGATTGGTATAAGACGGATAGGAAGGCACTTCTGATCAAAGGTGCAAGACAGGTTGGAAAGACACATATCATACGGCAAGTACTTAATAAGCTCAACTGCAACTATGTTGAGATCAATCTGATACAGATGCCTGAGGCTGTCAAAGCGTTACAGAGTTTCAGTGATGTAAATGAACTCGTTATGATGCTGTCCACATTAACTGACAAACCGATAATAAAGGGTAAAACGGTAATCTTCATAGATGAAGTGCAACGATATAAAGAAATGGTTACAAGGATTAAGTTCTTAGTGGATGAGGGAAGCTTTCGCTATATTATGAGCGGCTCGTTATTGGGAGTTGAACTCAATAATCTGAATTCAGCGCCGGTAGGATATGTGTCAACGCTTAATATGTTTCCGCTTGATTTCGAAGAGTTTTTGCAGATTACAAATATATCTGAAGAAGTCTTTGAGCATATAAAGACTTGTTTTAAGGAACGACGACCGGTTTTGGAAGTGGTTCATGGAAAAATGCTGGATCTTTTTAACCAATATCTGGTCGTTGGAGGTATGCCGGAGGCTGTATGTAAGTTTGCCCAAACACATAATCTCAATGATGTGTTGGAGGTTCACAAGGATATTGTTAATCAGTATAAATTGGATTTTACACAGTATGAGTCAGGAGACAAAAAACTGATCCTTACAAATATATATGATTTGGTGCCTTCGGAATTGTTGAAGCAAAACAGGAGGTTTATTGTTACAGATATCCGCAAAGGTCTTCATTTTGATCGCGTTGAAAGCTCATTTCTTTGGCTTCAGAATGCAGGAGTAGTTCTTAGTGTATTCAATAGTACCGAACCGAGGATTCCGCTCCTGATCAATAAACAGCAAAGCAGGTTTAAGTTGTATTTATCTGATGTCGGAATGCTGACTTCACAGTATGGTATGAGCACTAAAGCAATGATACTTAGTAAAAATAAAAACCTGAACGGTGGCGGCATATATGAGAATGCGGTTGTGTGTGAATTGTTCAATAAGGGATACTCTTTGTATTACTATAATTCAAATCGACTAGGTGAACTTGATCTTGTCATAGAGTATAAGAATAGGTGTTTGCCTATTGAGATAAAGAGCGGTAAGGATTATAAAACACATTCTGCCTTGAATAATATAGTGAATAATCCTGAATATGAGATCGAAGAAGGGATAGTGTTCGCTAATTGTAATACTGATAGACAGGGTCGCATTACCTACTTACCGATATATATGTCTGCATTCATTGATGAGTGGGATGATATAGATCTTATTGTTGAACCTATCAAGTTTTGACAGTTGATAGTGATAACATTTCTCCATTCCCGACTATTCTCATACCTTTCGCGACAAGGAACGTTTATCCCCGTTTCTGTGATGTATCATGAGACCATCAAGGAACGGAGGGACTTAAAATGGCAAATAAGATCTTAATGATAATAGCAGGATTACTTGCACTTACGGCGATCGGGCTCATCATCTATTCGTTCAAGCCTGAATCAGGCTACACACTGACGATCGGCCTCGCGCTCATCGCAGTAGGAAACGGGATTCTTGCTATTCTTAGCTCAAGGAAGAAGAAGGCAGAAAGGATCGAGTCCGGAGAAGAAGTTAACACAGAAGAGTGAGTAAGGTTTATATAGATTGTGTTGTTGTTTAGTGATAAGGCTGCCCAGTGAGAGGCAGCCTTGTTGCTGTTATTATTAGCTGGTTCTGCTCCAAAGCACCTATTCTGATGTATAATAAACGTATTGGGATTCTTTGGAGGGGAAGTCTTTATGTCTTATGTAAAGATTACTAAGAGAATATCGTTACTATTAGTACTTGCTGTGGCAGTGTCCGGTATGTGCAGTTGCAGTTGCAATGACAATAAGGATCCCGATTATATTGTTCCGTCCGATTATGTTATTGAGTATCCAGATGTGGAAAAATACTATCAGGAACATTCTGAAATACTTTCAACAAGCCTGGTTCAGAAATCATCAAAGGTATTATCTGAAAAAGAAGCTTTACAGATACTAGAATCCCGTGGATTTACTGATTGTCCTGTAACAACTGAGTTCTCGTATGAAGGAGATTACATCGGACAGAAAGAAATATCTGATTCTTCTGAGAAACATCCTGTGTATGACACATACTATACTAACAGCAGTGGGGATTTGTGGACAATATCTATCATCGAAGATCAGATACTGGCAATTCCCGTATCATATAGTTTGCAATCTGAAGATTCTGTTTCTGTTATGGTTGCAGAAAAAGAAGAAATTGTTAGCTATGACTGTAGTACTAACAGTTATTATCGTACGATTCCTAACAAAGAGGCAATGACTCTTCTTTGTTTCGATTGCATCGATGCAAGAAAGCTTGATTCGTTAACGATTGAGGTGCTGTCGAATGGTTAATAAAGGTTTTATTTATAGAGTTTTTGCTGCTATTACAGCTGTTGTCGTCGTATTCACAAGTGTTATTCCAACAATAGCCGAAACTGTTAACAAAGCGAATCGCAGAAGAATCGTGGTTTCACTTGGTGATTCGTATTCTTCTGGAGAAGGGATACAACCTTTTTATCATCAGAACGATGAACTATCGAAAAAGGTGAACAATTATGACTGGCTAGCCCATAGATCTCAAAATGCATGGGCAGGAAAACTCACACTTCCGGGTGTCAAAGGAAGTTTGAGGAGTCATAGATATGATGAGACTGAGAACAAACCCATAGATGATATTAACTGGTACTTTGTCGCTTCATCTGGAGCGACCACCGATAATATGTATAGATTGCCTAAGAACAATCCTGAATATAACAAAGAGACTAATCCTAATTGCGAACCATTTGGTCAGGCAAAAGAATATGATAAGAGTGGGTTATCAGGGATTGCCAATTTACCTGCTCAGCTTGATATCTTTGATAAACTGGAAAATGAAACTGTTGATTATGTAACACTAACACTAGGAGGTAATGATGCAGGATTTGTAGATATAATCAAAACTGCTGCAATTCCTGACGTTCAGAAATTCATCAAACATTCTGCTTTAGAGAAAAAACTGAATACTGTTTGGGAAGACTTTTTCTGTGAAAATGGTATTAGAGCTAAGCTAAAAGATGTTTATCGCGCAATAGATTTTAAAACTCATTCCAAAGCTTGTATTATAGTTGCGGGGTACCCCAAGCTGATAAGCCCTGAATGGGTTGCTGGAAACCCTCTCTTTACTCCGGAAGAGGCAAAACTAATAAACGAAAATGTTTCCAAGTTTAATAATTGCATTAGTGATTTGGTTGACGAATGCAGGGATGAACTTAATATGAATATTCACTTTGTGTCCGTTGAGGAAGGGTTTGAATATCATGAGGCTTTTTCTATTGATCCTTATATCCGGGGTATTATGTGGACAGCTAATAAACAGGATCTAAAGGATCATATGCTCTTTAGTGCTTATTCTATGCATCCCAATAATAGTGGGGCAGAGGTGTATGCAAGATGCGTACAGAAATTGATTGATGAATTGGAAAATGAAAATGACGAATCATGGGAGACAGATACAGAGACTTCGTCACCATTTCCTTCATCAGTTCCAACATCCTCGCCAACAATTACGCCAACAATCACGCCAACGATCACACCAACGATCACACCAACACCTGATTCCAAACTGGCTATCAGTAAGAATAACTTTCCTGACAAAGAGTTCAGGAGGTTCCTCAAAAATGAAGTTGATAAGAATAAAGACGGTTCTCTCTCAAAAAAGGAAATTTCAAAAGTTAAAAAGATGGATTTCTATGATGAGTCAGGGCAGCCTGATGGCGGTGGAAATGGACCGTACGTGTATGATATTGCGGATCTGACCGGAATAGAGAGATTTGCTAATCTGGAAAGCATTAATATTCCGTTCAATAATTATCTTAAGCACCTTGATATGACAAAGAATCCCAAATTGAAGAAAGTAAGGTTCTTTGATATTTTACCTGTCAAGAGTGCTGTGATAAGAATAGGCCAAACAATTGAATATGATTCAATCTCAGCAGTTGGAGAGTACGAGCAAGGCAATAAGAATCCTTATTACAAAACAAAGAATAAGGATATAGTATCGATCAGCACTCCTAAGGGAAGCAGGGCATGCAAATTTGCCGGTATTAAAGCTGGGACGGCCAAAATAACAGGCGATTATCAAAGCAATTCCTGGAAGATAAAAGTGACAGATTCATCGGTTCGTCCTGTTCCTACTTCTACTCCTAAGCCTAAGGTTAAGGTAAGTTTGGCTGTAAAAAAGACCTACACATCTTGGTATTCAGGCAAGTTCCACTATCTTATTCCAAAGGTTACGATTAGCGGTAAAGATACAAGTGCCGCTAATAAAAAGATGAAGAAAGACTTAAAAATCTATGCTCCTGACCCTGAAAACAGACCGGATGACATGCATTATTCGTACTATATTGGTGAGAAGTTTGTTTCGATCCTTGTTAGGATTGACCATATTCCTACTGCAGGCAGGGTTGAATATAAGGTGTACAATGTTTCGATAGAGACAGGCAAGTTGTTGAGTGGTAGAGAATTTGCGAAATTATATGGTCTTTCAGATAAGAAGTTTTTTAAACTTGTTAAGGAGACATACAAGAATTGTTGGTTAACTATAAATTCTGACCCAGGTACTGTTTTCGAAGATAATTTAGAAAAGAATCTAAGACGTGTATCATATAAGTATATTACTCCTTTTGTTAACGAAGATGGTAGGCTATGTTTTCTTGGAGATTGTTATCGTAGAATGGGAGATGGTTGCATGGCGTTTGATCTAGAAACAAAAGATAGTTTTCCTTATTAAGGAGTATGATATATGTCAGTCAATAAGAATGCTAGGATAACAACTGTACTGTTAATGCTTACGATCCTTGCAACTACATTGTTGCCAGGGTGTTCATGCAATTCGAAAGAAAAAGAAGAGGGCTTGACCAAACAGGAAATCGAACAGCTCGATACTGCTTGCCAGGAACTTAGTGCCGTAAGAGAAAGTGACAACTACAAGAATCAGGATAAAGATGCTCAGAAGAATACCATGATGAAAGCTCTGTTCGAACAGTCGGAAAAGGGGAATATTGTTGCTGAGTCGATATATATGGATGAGGAACAGAATGCCATTACATATAGATACAGCAGCGGAGTTCTCGGTTGTGAAACATTTGATGGAGATGATGATGGATGGCTATCTGGATCTAATGAAGATATTCCGTTTGTAGAAAAGACATATCATAGCAACGATAGAGATAAACAGAACGACGCTATCATACTAAATGCCGCACATCTGTCTCAGGCTAATGAGGATGTTCAGTTATTGGCTGAAGCATGGAGTAAGAAAGGGGTAAATACCAGGATAGATAATATAGTTACTCTTGATGATATAACTGATCTTCAAGGTTATGAATTTATAGTTCTATATATGCATGGTAGATACTACAGCTGGAAGGATTCAAGCGAACTGAATGACGTGTATGCTGATAAAACAAAAAGGATCCCAGGGATATTTACTAATGAAAAGGAAAGCCTGGCATCCAGTCAGAAATACTCACATGATCTTGAAAATGGAGGAATAGGGATTAGAAAGGGTGAGTATTTCTATACCCCTATCTTCATGACAAATCACTATAAGGCAGGAGATTTGGAAGGAAGTATTGTTTTCATGGTAAGCTGTCAACAAATGGGAGATTACGCTGACGCGACCGAAGATTGGACTGATTCCTTTTCAAAAGTGTCTGTTTCTTCGTTTGTAGGATTCCGTGAAAAGAATAAAGATATTTATGCTGATTGTTTGCTTGATATATTCATGGAGTGTCTTATTGGTGGGGATACCACAGGAAGTGCATTTAGTAAAATGACGGAGAAGCACGGAAAAGACTATGCCGAATTCTGCACTAAATACCCCAAATACAAGTACGAATCTGTTGAGGATAATAATCCGTATCCTTTGTTAAGGGGCGCTGAAGCTGCTGTTCTCAAATGGGAAACTATTGATCCTCCATATGAGGTGGTAATAACTGATCCGCCTACAGAAACGGCAGTGCCAACAGAGACACCTACCCCAACACCTTCGCCGACTCCTACACCTGAGCCTACGGCGACGCCTACACCTAAGCCGACTCCTACGCCTACACCGGTGGTTAAAGTTACTAATGCGGTGAATAAAAAGATTAAGAATGATCCGTATATAGGTGGAACACATAATTATAAGATTCCGAAGGTTACTATCTCCGGCAAGAATATGAAGTCAATAAACAACAAGATACTGAAGAATGTTAAGAAATACAGTACTGAATATACAGTTGGATACACATATTATGTTGATAAGAATATAGTATCTATTTTTGTGTATATTAATTCTGAGTGGGATAGTCCTAATGGATATCATCAAGTGTACAATATATCAGTTGAGACTGGCAAACTGTTAAATGACAGTGATGTTGTCAAAATGTGGGGAAGTACGGATAAAAAGTTCTTTAGTACAGTAAAAACACTGTATCTGAAACTGGGTAAAAGATTCAACGAAGGTTCAGACATACTGGATCATAACGCTGTATCTTATAAGAGTATCGATCCATATATAGGCAAAAATGGACATCTGTGTTTTGTTAGTCATTTAGACTGGATTCCTCCAGTTGGTACTGATTCTGTAAAGTTTGATACGAAGACGAAGAAAATTCACTTGAGTTACGAGAAAAATTTCTAAATAACTGATTATTCGTGTTCATGAGAATTGGAGAACAAATATGAAAAGACCTTTAATAATAACGATGCTCATTTCATTCGTACTTATTGCGGCTGTCTGTGGATGTTCCTCAAAACAGACAGGATCAAGTGAGAACGGCGAGATCAACTACGTTACCCGGAATAATACACCTGTTTTTTCTGAAGCTGATGATACCAGTTCATGTATTGCGTATGTTAATGAGGGGGATGACGTGCTGGTAATGTCTTATTCCGGTGTGTTCTGTAAGGTCACGACGTCCTCCAATAAAGTGGGATATATTAATGGAAGATATCTGTCTCCTGATGATCCGGTGACAGAGATAACCACAGAGGTGTCTAGCGAGAATGAACCTTCGGTCTCATTCTCCGTTGAGGAGACTATTGCGCCGGCTCCGGTACCGGAGCCGACTGAAGCATCAGCACCAACGTCAACACCTACGCCAATTCCTACGCCTAAACCGGCTCGCAAAGTAGTCAAAGTGCGTGATCGTTACAAGAAAACAAGGGTTTTTGTTAATTCCAATAATACCAGCGAGAAGGAAAAAGTGACTTGTAAAGTTCCTGAGGTGCAAATAAGCGGAATAGATATGTCTGCAGTAAATGAAAAGATATATAAAAACCTGAAAACAAGTGTAAATTCTTTCAAAAAAGCAAGCAGAAATGTAGATGACATTGATTATGCAACCTATGAATACTATGTAGGGAAAGGCTTTGTAAGTATAATTACATGGGACGAATACTTTGCTTTTGAATCATCGACCTACTCATGTCATTATGTCTATAACATTGATACATCGGACGGTCATCTGATGACAAAGAAGGAAGCTCTGAAGAAATTCGGAATAAGTGAAAAGAAATTCAATAATGAAGTGAGTAAAAGAATATCATTTTTCTGGGAAGATCCCCTTTATAATGATGATGATGAAGTCGTTAGTTTCAATAAGGCTGCGGTCAACAAGTCTATTCCATATGTAAACAAATCAGGAAAGATTTTCGCAGCTGTTAAGTTACTTGCACCAGATTATGAATATTATGAATACGACACGAAATATAAGGTTAAGAAATAGTGCACAAGAAAGAGAGAACTTACATGAAAAGAAAGGTACTTGCAATAATGCTTACTTTGATCCTGCTGATTTCAGCTGTTTGTGCCTGCTCGTCAGAACAGACAGGATCAAGTGAGAACAACGAGATCAATTACGTTACCCGGGACTATACGCCAGTTTATTCGGAGGCTGATGATAAAAGTGCTTGCCTTGCGTATCTTGATGAGGGCGATTTCGTGCTGGTAATGTCTTCTGACGGTCAGTTCAGCAAAGTAATGACTTCATCTAACCAATTGGGATATATCAACAGTAGGGATCTGTCTCCTGATGACCCCATGGCAGGAGCAACAAAAGAGACTGAATCTGCGGCCTCATCATCTACAGAAGAAATGATTCCGACTGCAGAGAGCACTGTGGAATCGACAGATCCAACTCCTTCTCAGGGAACGGTTGCAACAGTGAAGTCTGTCGTGGATGAGGTTTTCACTTATAACGATTGCATGTATGGTTACTGCATACCGGAAGTATCTATAAGCGGTAAAGATATGAGTCTGATTAACGATCAGATAAGAGAAGATCTGAGTAAGTATCCATATGATCAATCAACTGAAGTTGCAGATGGACCTGCTTCCATAGAGTATTGGAGTTATGTAGATGACAAGATCGTCTCAATTTGTGTGTTGGTTGATGAAGCAGTTGAATATGCAGATTTTGGTAATATCTATTATGTGTACAATATTTCGGTTGAATCAGGAGAACTCTTGAAGAGTGTGGATGTCGTGAGGATGATGGGGATGCATGATCAGGGATTCTTTAAGCTTGTTAAAGAAATATACGCGGATTATCCTAAAAGTTTTGATGAAATAGAGCCTGGCGCATCAAAACTCGCAGACAAGGCAAATGCATCAAAGGTGTCATACAAGTATATCACTCCTTTTGTATCTACGGAGGGGAATCTATGCTTTGTGGGATATTGTTATGAACTTGGAGAACCGGGTATGGAGTATTACAGATTTGATACTACCAACATGAAAATGTTTGATGACACGGAGTATTCGTACACAAAACATAATGAATGATCTTTGTGAACTATTGATCTAAACAATACAATCAAGAGGATGGGAGAATAAAGATGAAGAAATCGTTCCTTGGACTATTGCTCATTTTAATCGCACTTATCGCGGCTGTCTGTGCCTGCTCTAAAGAACAGACAGATACAGGTGAGAATGGTCAGATAAATTATGTTACCAGTGCCAATACGCCTGTCTATTCGGAGGCTGATGATACCAGTTCTTGCCTTGCGTACCTTGACGAGGGAGATAACGTGCTTGTAATGTCTTCTTATGGTGTATTTAGTAAAGTTATGACTTCATCCAATAAAGTGGGATATATCAATACAAGATATCTGTCTCCTAATGAGCCAAACATGACAGATGTGACCAAAGATACTGAACCTTCCGCCACATCATCTGATGAAGAGACTATTGTTCCAACTCCTACACCAACGCCCGAGCAGATCGAGTGCATTTCTGCAGATGCATCGGACTATCATACGGATGACAGAAATTGGAAAGAGTATCTCGGAGCATTTACTATTGACGGCAAGTTGGATACCGCATGGAACGTAAGAGGCGGAGATACCAACGATGATCCGAACACAAAAGGAGTCGGTCAGTATATAGATTATTTCTTCCCCACAGGAACAAAGCTCAGTTCGATAAAGATCCATCCCGGTTTTTGCGACGGAACCAAGACGTTCTTCAATAATTATTCTCCTACTGTTTTGACAATATCTGCCGGTGATAAAGAGTTTAAAGTGAATATTGAAGAGTATGCCAAGAATTACAAGAAGGCAGTCGAGGGATATACTTATTCTTTCGGCGATGAATGGCTGGTTCTCGAGGATGGTTTCCTTAGGATTACCATAGATTCAGTCTGGAGCAAGAACAAGAAGTGGCAGGATTGCTGCATCTCTGAAGTCTATTTCTACGGAGAACTTGGCGAATAACCCTCCTCACAACTCATCATACTGGAACCTCGACAGATGCTCGAACGGGAGGATCTGTCGTCCCCTGAACAGGCCGCAGCCGTCGTTGATCAGGTGGTTGTTGTAGGCTTTGAACATGTTTACTCTGATCTCTGACAGGTCGAGATCCTGCAGCTTGATCAGGCGCTCGTAGGCTTCGCCGATCTCGGCGTAGTCGTCCATGTCTTTGGTGCGGAGCTGCATTTCGGTGTAGCACCTGGCCTGGTTGTCGTAGAGGGTGATGGATCGAACGGTAGCCGGACGGCCTGGGGGTGTTGACGTAGTCCCTGTAGTACATGCTGACGTTCCACCCCTTAGGATGAAACGCCGTTGTTTCTTTAACGTTATGTGTTATACGTAAATGGTAAACCATCGGTACCTCGCACAAAAGCCGATCAAGTGTAAAAATCGTAATAAATGGAAAAAGTTGGTCATCTGATTACACTTTTTCAACTTTACACACTTGGAGGTAATAATGAGCACAAGAGATGAAGTTCGCCGGATGAGGATCCAGGAATGGAAGAAAGTCTTTGAAGACAAGGCAGCCAGCGGGTTATCAGCCAAAGAGTATTGCCAAATTAACGGTATCGGAAAGGATCAATATTTCTACTGGCAGAAGATCGTCAGAGAATCTGTGTTGAGTGATATGAAGACAAATAGGTTTACAGAGCTCTCAGTTCCTGTCAGTTCAGATATGTTCTTTTCACTGACGACACCTGCTCCGATAACCGTTACTGTCGGTAAGGGAACAATAACCGTGCAGGATAAAGAATCCCTCAGGATGGTTATGGAGGTTCTTCTCAGTGCTCAATAACGCCACTGGATTCAAGCATATCTACATAGCTACCGGTTATACTGATCTTCGCAAGAGCATAGATGGTCTGGCAATGCTTATCAGCACAGAGTTTAACTTGAACCCGTACGATACAGGCAGCATCTTCCTCTTCTGCGGCAAAAGGAACGACAGAATAAAGGCATTAGTTTTTGAAGGTGATGGATTCCTTCTGCTGTATAAGCGGTTGGCCAATGGCAAATACAAGTGGCCGAGATCAGGAGAAGAAGTCAGAAACATAACCGAACAACAGTATCGCTGGCTTATGGAAGGCCTTGCGATCGAACAGAAAAAAACTATAGAAAAAGTTACTCCGGAACGCATATAAAAGTTATATTACAAATATTCTAAAACCCCTGAAAACATTAGGTGTTCAGGGGTTTTATTGGTATAATTTAAGTATGAGGAAAAACACACTTACCGAAGCTGAATTAAAGAAGATTCCAAAGGATGCATTGATCGTAATGTATCTTGGTTTGGCAGAACAAATGGAACAGCTTCAGGTCAAAATAGATGCTCTCCAGGAGAATATGAACGTTCTTATCCAGCAGCGTTATGGTAGGAAAACAGAGAAGTCTTCACAGATAGCAGGACAACTTGCAGTTAACAACCTTGGAGAGATAGTAGAGATCCTTAATGAGGCTGAGCAGCTTACCGAAGAAGGCCTTCCC
>Ga0247608_10005933_pt1 | contig 13049 bp, 24 predicted proteins | sample 176DNAGHGlowgp2_FD_193490 | JGI IMG/M metagenome (GOLD analysis project Ga0247608, IMG submission 193490) | Sheep rumen microbial communities from Palmerston North, Manawatu-Wanganui, New Zealand - 1766 DNA GHGlow gp2 | ecosystem: Host-associated > Mammals > Digestive system > Stomach > Rumen ... | reverse complement strand
ACTATCACAAGTAATATAATTTGTATTATAATGAATCCGTCCACAATTTACACAAATTCCACTGTGACCAATTTTAATATGTTTTGCTTTCTCTTTAACATCAGGAATGTTTTTGTTATACGAAACATTACAATTTGCATAATACAAATAATCTCTATAGTGTGCTCCAACAGATGTTGTAAGCCTACCACATTCCTCAGTTCCTTTTACATTTTGCCAATAGTTTGGTGTTTCCCAACATTCAGCAATAATTCTCTGAACAATTTCTCTTATATATTTATATTCAGAATTAACTCCATCATTATCTTGTGGATAAACCCTGCCTTGAATAAAGAAGTCTTTATCATCGCTAAGATGGAACATACATCTATTGATTTTTGGCTGAAGTTCATAATCATTTCCTTCATAAGACTCATCTACTGAATAGAAAATTGGTGAAACACTATCAAGAAGGTAACTCAATGTACCACCACAATACATTCCACTATAGCCATGTTCATCATCTTCCTTATCAATAGTGTGACATGATGCCCAACTATTTCCATGTGACATTAACAAGTAATCAATTGGATTCCATGAAAACACAACATGTCTCTTTACATTAAGTGGATTGATTGCGTCTGCAAATCTTGCATATCTTCTATTAAAATCTTCACATTTATCAATTCCATATTTGACACAGATTTTCCTAATCAACCTAGATGCTTTCTGTCCACCATTTGCTCTAAGGTCGGGATTAAATTCATTTACCTTATCAGCAATTTCTTTAGTTATAATTTGTCCATCTGGACTACTCGTAATTAAGTCATACGCCATTTCAATACCACTAATTGTATTAAATGTTTCTTCATTTATACGAATATAATTCCAATTAGTAGTATCATACATTGCTCGCACACCATTATTTACCTTGTTCATCTCTAATAAGCAATGCCTAATATATTCTTTAAATCCATAAATTTTATTTACATCAACATCGCCAATAAAGTCTTCATCTTTCAGAACAATCATAAATTTGCCTTTTATATAATTTGGATGAACTCCAAACATTTCTGTAAATTTTCTTCCCTTGTTCTCCCACCATGTGTCAACAATTTTATCAACACCGATTCCATTGTCCCATCCATAATTATCCAGTACCTCTCTGATTTCACTAACGAGATCATCTCGTACAGTGTCAAACAGTTCGACATTTTCAATTGCAGTTCTTCTGCGTTCATTCCGTAAAATAAGTTCTTCATTCATCATTCTTACAAAATCTTTTTTCATAGTTTTAATTTCCTTTCTTGAATTAAAAAGGCTACTGTGTAATATTTCTCCACAGTAGCCTTTGACACTATATGTTTAATGTTAAATTGTATTGTTTTGCCAGTCTTCTCATTACTGGTTCTGACATTTTATCTTTTAGTGAGATTGTTCTCCCTTCTTTAGTTTTGTATATTTTATGTGATCCATTTGTCCTATCCAATTTAAGTTGATTTATTTTTATGAACTCACTCACCTTCCTTTTACCTATAGAAACAGACATTCTAACAAGCACCCACTCTTGCTCTTGCCATTATTTTTGAAGTTTCATCTAATGCCTTATCATTATCTGTTTCTGTTTTTAACAGATTAATCAAAGTATCCCATGCCTTGATATAACTATTCTTGGAATATCTATAAGACACAAAATCAATACAGGCATCAATACAAAACTTAATGTATTCAACAGTAAATTCATCCAACTTACTATCAACATATTTTTCTTTTGGATAGGAACAACCTCGTTTTTGCTTTCTTAATTTAATATGGTATTTCATGTTAGCACCTCTCTTTGCAAAAAACACATTTATTAGACACATATTCTATAAAGTAAGAATTTTCAAAGTAATCAAATTTAATTTTTGCACCTCCACATTCAACACATTTAGAATATTTTTTCAATAATTCTTTTTTACACATAATAATCACCACGCTTCTAAATATTCTTTATAATCACTTTCGCTTGCAAAAGGATAATATTTACCATTTACATATCCATAGTATGAATAACTTGTATAATAACCTTTCATCAGTCCACCTTCTTTCTACGATTTCTCTCTTTGTATTTAAAGTGAATCTCACGTTTTGTACGATTTCTGTTCTTACGTTCAACTGGCCCGTCAAACAATATAATTTCAATGTATTCTGCCATTTCTCTGAGTTCCTCTTTGCCTTCTACTAAATTATTCGCCATCTTTTCTGTAATTTTATTCATGTTTCTCTTCCTTTCTTTTTGTGTAATATAAAAGCACCCTATTGAAATTCAATAAGGTGCTTTGCCTTTTGTTATTAAAACTTTCATACCATCGGATCACAATCATAGCAGTTAAGACTACTTACATAAGTATGAACTGCTCCACAGTTTGGACAGATTGCATCATGTCCAACATTAATTACTTTTGGCTGACCTCCCCTATAAGAGATATTGCATTTATTATTTCTTTCATCTTCCCAATCAGGATAATGAACTCCTACTGACCTTACATAGTCATAACAAATATTACTTCCCCTTTTAATCGTCCAAAGGTTTGGAACATTCAAGGAATTACAAATAACTCTTTGAACAATTTCCCTTGGAATTTTATATGGAGTTTCATCTGGCGAATCATCATTACACTGTGGGTATACTCTACCCTGTAATAAGGTAGAATAGTCGTCACTTAACGCAAACACTATTCTGCTTTCCTTTGGTTGCTCCTCGTAATGTTTTCCTTCATATTTATTACTAACCGTGTAATAAATGAAAGATGAAGAATCAAACATATAAGACAAAGCACCTGCTGCTTTTTCTCCATAGAATCTTCCATTCTCAGGATCAATATAATTTGTAATAGATGAGCGGGAATTTGTAAGTTTAATTTTCCTTACATTTTTCTTGTCAATTGTATGGCAAGAAGACCAGCTATTACCAAAACAGAATGTTAAATAATCAACTGGATGCCATGAAATGACAGTCCATTTAACTACTTCCAATGGATTGACAGCATTTGCAAATTTTGCAAATTCCTTTTCCCATTCGGAATCCTGTTTTAATCCATATTTTGTAGCAATGGCATTAACTGCTTTGCTGAGTTTCTGTCCTTTGGCAAATCTAATTTCTGGGAAATGATCCTTAAGAACTCTCGCTCCATTTTCCGTTAGGAATTGAGTCTTTAAAATATCATATGCATTTAATACTTCTGCTAAAATATTAGCAACTCTTGCAGGAGAATTATTATATTCTTCTTTATAATAGTAATTTCCATTTACATTCACTAACGAACGTCTTTGTCTATTTGAAAAGGCATCATATGCGTTGTTAATCTTAGTCCTCATCCTTTCAAAAGAATCAGTAAAATTGTTAATTATACTTTCATCCTCATCGAGCAACACCATTATTTCCTTTATTGCTATATTATTATCATCACGGTAGTTCCTTAACGCATCATATCTGTCAAGAACTCCGTAACACATAGACAAATCTTTCCATGAAAGATTGTTAAATCTAACTTCAGTAAGATTTCTATCAACATAATTCCGCAGCCAATCGGAGAAATTGTAATATCCATACACATCAAATTCCCTTGGGAACTTCTCAGGAAATACAATTTTGCATTTTCCATCATAATATGGAGACTTTTCTGCAATCTCTGTTATCTGTTTGTCATTGGCTCTTTCCCACATATCAAGCCACAGGTCAATACCGTCTTCATCAAATCTATAACAATCCATTTCTCTTAAAAGGTCAATGATCTGTTCTTTTGCTTCTGCTTTAATAAAAGTTGCATTTTTCATATATTAGTCCTCCCAAATTTTTTCTAATTTACCAACTTTCACTAAGTTACTTGAAAGTATTCCGCAGTTTTTCCTTTTGATAACTTTGCTTTCTGAAATCAAATCGATTGAATTATCTGTGTATACACATGTGATAATCCATCTTTCATCATCTTTGTCTTTGACAATATCTCCAGTCCAAAAAGGAAATTTATATTCCTTTTCATACCATTCCAATGTTTTTTCAATATTAAAAGTGGTTGTTATATTGTCTTTTATTGCCTGTATCATTTCTTTTTCTGTTGTAAAACCAAAAAGTTTCTTTCTATCATCTCTGTTAATAGCAAGGATTTTATCAACTGTTTCTTTATATTTACTCATTCTACTTCCCTTCCTTCCTTAAAGAGTTTTATAGATTTCAATTACATTAGAATACGGAAGATAATCATATTCTTTCAGGAATTTTAACAATGCATCGTCAAGAGTTTTGCCTTCAACAATAGTGTCGTTAATAAATTGAACTTCGTTTCCATCAACAATTTTAATGTCAATAAACTCCACTGCATATTTATCTTTACATTCCAAGGTATTTGATGTACTTGAATAATTATCATAGTATCGACCATAATAACTGTCATAGTAGTCATCATAGTCATCCCAACCATAACCATAGTATCCATATCTTCCCCATTTTCTTGGAGCCTGGATAAATTTAAATGGTTTTTCAAGTTCTTTTGCCTTGTCAATTAATTTCATTGACTCTTTAATGACTGTTTCCATTTCATCAAGAACAACGTAATGTTCAAGATAATGCTCATTATAGTAGCCACATGATAAATTAACTGCTGCTGCATTTAACTTTGGAGCCAGATATGAAATATCTGAACATGTTCCTTCTCTCTTTTCAAAGAATCCTGAAGTAATAAATTTTGTAAATTCCTTGTTGTCGCATTCATAGAAAACAGCATGATCAGCTCCCTTTCTGTCGTATTCGACTATAAAATTGAATTTATCAATGTATTCCTGTGATATAGTATTGGCACAGAATTTCTTTGCACCAATACATCCTATTTCTTCATCTTCAAGGAATAATACAGAACAATCATAATGTTCTAATATTTTAAAAATCATATATATTCCACACCTGTCATCACCACCAATTCCCTGTGGAGATGAAATAGTTCCATTTGCATAAACAAATGTTCTTGGTTTTTCTCCATGAACAGTATCCATATGTGCACATAAAAGCACTGGATACGAACCAACATACATTACAAAGCCATCATCTATGATGACTTCTCCTCGGTTTCTGTTTGTAAGTTCATCAATGACAAACTCCTTCATTTCTTCCTGTGTTTTTATACACAGGTTTTCAAATTCCTTGTTTCTTGGTGTGTTGTCTTTGTAAATAAGCATATATTTATACCTCCTTTTTCTTCCTAGTAGTCATACCTATAATTTTCTCTTTCAGAGATTGCATAGGCCCAGCCCTCACGCATTTCTTCTCCAGTGAAGATATCCACTGCTTCTGTTGAACCAATTTTTACTCTTCCACCCATACCTGTATTTCCGTTGTCACCACGGAAAATTACATAATTTACTTCACTCTGGAAGTCTCTTTCAGAAGAGTCATGACAGGCTTCTTTTAAGAAGTCAATATAATCTGCATTGATATCATAATCATATGGTGTAACAACAATGTCATCATAAAGGCTAATAGTTCCTTTGTTTGGTGCTGACCACATATTGGCTTCATCAAGACCTTCTGCAAGGACACCTTCTACAATTTTTCTGTAGAGTGTATATGTTTCGCTTCTTGACTCATCGCCCTGTGGATATAAACGAGACTGAATTAAAGTCTTTCCATTAAAGTGGAACAGCTGTCTGGTGTTCTTCTCAGCAAGCTCAAAGTTCTGTATTACAGTAGGTTCTACTGTATAGAAAACTATCGTTGAAGGATCAAGAGCATAATCAAGAGTTCTTCTTGAATTAAATCCTGTTCCATATCTACCTTGTGTAAGTACGCCTGACTTATCTACATTCAGGCATGATGTCCATTTATGCCCATGGCACATGGAAAGATAATCCACAAAGTTAATTGAGATTACTGACCATTTTGGTAAAGCCAATGGATTAACAGCATCACAATATCTTGTGTAATTTCTGTTCCATGTTCTTTTCCCTTCGTCAGTTGCTGTTGCAAAGTCATACAATCCAATTGCCTTTGCAATTTTCTGGACTGCCTTTGTTACTTTCACACCTTTACTGATGCGAACATCAAAGGTGTTCATAATACGTTCAACAGTTTCATCATCTTCGATGAACTGCGTTGGGTTGTTGTTGATGAACTTTTTAAGTTCAACAATATACCAGTATTTGTCGTAACTCTCCTGAGTTACATATTTATAACCAACATGATGAAGTTTATATAACTCATCAAGGTCTTCGTTTAACTTTTCTCTTTCTAACTTCCATGTTGAAAGCGGAATGTCATTTACAGTTACTTTGTCAAGATCTCCATTTGTAAGAGAAGACCTGCAACATACAGATATAAAATCATTGATAGAATTGTATCTATCCAGAATTTCATCTTCTGTTTTACCGTTTACTCTGGCTTCTTCAAGAGAATCTTTACCTATTGAATTAATATAATAGGCAAAGCTGTTAATCTCACTGAAGTTAATTCCTCGCATTTCTTCAAATGGAAGGATAACCTGGCCATTTCCATTCCAGCCTTTACACTGGGATAAAATATCCCAAAGCCACTGTTTAGCTTCAATGGAGTTTCTGATGTTTGTAATCAGCCCTTCCCTCTCTTCTCGGTCACCATAAATCTGGCACATGTCCAGATATTCGTTTGCCTGTTTAAGAGTGTGCTCAACATACTCTTCGAATGTAAAGTTATAATTCTTAATGTCTTCTCTTTTAGGTAATGCCATAATCATTTACCTTCCTTTCTTTTTGTTCTTGTTAAATAGTTCTCTTTTGCCTTTCTTTTTTGACTTTTATTAATTAGTTGCTAAACAAAACGCTCCATACGTTTTAGGCATGAAGCGTTCAATTAATAACTAATTCCAATTAAAAAAGACTAGGTTGTCTGCCTAGTCTTTTAGATTTCATCGTAAGAATACCCAAAGTTCTCTTTAAATTTTTTCTTTGCTTTACGAATCTGTTTTATATTATTTTTTGTGTTGATGACTCTATCAGTTCTATAGATAATGTCATCTTCGTAATTGTTTGTTGGATCAAAGATACAATATGTACGCATCTTCGTTCCCTTTGGAAGAGTATCATCAATTCCTTCATAATTAATGTAATACCCTTCTTTTGTAATGCCAGAATAGTTTTTATCAGACATCACATATCCGTCAGTAATTTCAACATATATAATATGTTTTCGCTTTCTGTTGCGTAACATATCACCTGTTAGGTTATTTGATTTTATAAATTTTATCTTAAAGTTTTTATATATCCCTTTGCGGAGATACTTATTTACGTATTTTTTTAGCACCTTTTTAGTACCAATTTCTGTTTTCTTGTTATATACGCAAAACTTGTTACCACAAGAACAAGTCGCTGCATTTGATTGAATTGGTGCTAATAATGCTATTGAGAACAACAACATCGTTGATATAAATAATAATAATTTTTTCATTTGTTTGCCTCCATTTCTCTTAGTAAATCTGCCACTTGCGGAAAATAGCGGCCAGTCTTTCTAACCTCATCTGCATCACAATATTCCCATGACCATCCAGAGATCTCATTTTTATTTAATGAGATTCCAAGTAATTCATTTTCGTCTTTGTCAATTTTAAATATGACAAAGTTTATTGTTTTGTTGTCTCCAATATAATATTCTACTTCTTCTCCAATCTTAAATTCTTCCTCTTTCTCTTTGTACTCTTCAAGTTTTATACCTGTTCTGAAAGAGGTATCTAAAGCACCATATTTATATTGAATTGAAATGGTTCCATCTAAGTCTTTAAACTCCTCTGGGACATCAATAATAAACTTCATATTTTTTATCTCGCTTTCTTAATAAATATCTACATTGATGTAATCTTCATTAATGTTTTCTATTATTATTTCGGTTTCGCTTTCATCACAATAGCTGTATTTCATGTAGAAAATTTTACTGGTGGAATACATTTTACATTCTGTTAAAGAAACAATTTCGGGTATTTTGAAACCACCTGGGATCCACAACAATGGGAGTCCAGAAATACCAGAAATACCTAATGTCTGTCCTGCGTTTTTACTTAAGAACTCTGCCACTTCACATGGTTCTTTTTCTGATATAACATGAAGAGTATAGTTTCCCTCATCTTCTTCAGTTCCATCATATTTTTCATAATTTCTTACTTTACATAAATATTTAGCCATTTAATTTACCTCGCTTTCTTTTACTCAGGCTTTATTAGTGCCATTTCTTTTTCTATGATGTTTGTTACATCTACACATATGTCTCGAAATGAGCAATCTACACATTTGCCAACAGTTCCACGGTTTAATTGACATGCTCTTTTTTGTAAAGCAGACAGAGTAACGATAATTTCATCTTTATCAAATTTTTTAACTGTCATACCAATGGCAGCTATTTTGCTTACTTTCATGAAATCACTCCTTTGCCTTTGGGTTTTAGGATGTATTTGTCTGCGGAAACTGCAATATCATATGCATATTTTGCATAAATATTAAGATCACCTACATCACATTTCTCTATGTGGGTACGAATATTTGTGATTTGTTCAAGAAGACCATCATAGATTGTGATGAGGTCTTCTCGGAACTGTTTCTCCTGTTTCTGTCTTTCATTTCTCTTCATAAGCGAACCTCCTTTTAAATGCTTAATTGATCAATACTATCAATATCGGTATATTCACAATCTACTTTCTCAATGGATATTTCCCTTTGATAAAATCCATTGTTTTCAGAAAATAATATACTGAATTTATTTTCAGTGTTATACATTTCACAGTTGTCCATATCCCAAATGTCAGGGATTTCAAACATTGATGATACGAATAGATTTGCTACTCGTTTCCCTGCAATCTGGTTTAGAAATTTTGCCACTTCATATGGATATCTTTCAGATTGTATGTGTAATACATATACTGAATCTGAACTTATTTCGCTTTCAGAATAATCTTTCGCTTTACATATATATTTTGCCATTTGCCTTTACCTCACTTTCCGTTTGTATGATTTACCTTGCAAGATCCAATGCAAGAGCAAAAATGTAATCCGATGCTACAGCAAACTTAATTGCATCATATAGCGAAGTCATTTCTCCGAGTTTCTTCCTGCGTTTTTTATTCCGCATGACGAAGTAGTTCAGATAGACAGCATAGTTCTCTTGCTCTCCTCGCTTGATTGAACAATTACCGAAGAAGATTGTTCCGTTCGGAGCAAGTCCGTTCGGTCTCCCTTCCCATGCAGGTCTGGCAAGTTTATCATCAGCTGCCTTGCCGTAGATTGTTCTTGCTGCTATGTTTATGTGCTGATTTACGATGTTTTTATCATTGATGATTAATGTTTTAAGTTCTTTCTGTGTCATAATTTTGTCCTCGCTTTCTTATAAATTAATTGTCTTCACTTCATAGATAAATATTTCAACACATTCATCTTCATATGTATAATAGTTGTCATCTTCATCTCTAACTTGAGTTTCTCGAAAATATGGTTCTGAAACTTTAATACCCATTTTTGAATAATCAAATACAACTTTTACAGATTGTGGTTTTAAGTATTTACAACAATCACAGTTAACAAACTGTCCTTGAATTTCTTTTCCGCAATACTCAAGGAGTTTATAAAACGTTTCCTTTGGAGATTTATCACTTTCAATATGATAAATCTCATCAGTATTATATGTTTTATTATTAATTACACAACAATAAAGCATAAATTTACCTCGCTTTCTAAATTTTCCGAAATCCTTTGATTTCGCTTACAGTGAATACATATCTTTCATCATCATGATATGAATCCTCTTCCCAATGATACATGTCATGATATTCACATTTTTCTACAAAATCTGGACTTAATGTTTTATCAGCTTCTACATCAAGTGGAGTTGCCCATTTGAATTCACATGGAATCCATGGTACTTCATTTTCAGAAGATAAATACCAGATTTTTCTTGCAAGTTCTTTTGGATTAAGTTCGCTTTCAATATATAATTCATATATTGTTTTATATGGATATTTGGGATTATCTATTTCAAGTCTTACACAATAGTGTGTCACTGAAGTTCACCTCGCTTTTCGTTTTATATTATTTCAGATTCTACGGTTAATACATAATCATCATTATAAAGGATGTCAACATCACTGGAATAATACCCGCTCTGCTCTGAATAACATGGAACAAAAAACATTTTATTTGGCAAATTCCCGAACCTAAATCCTGATCCTTCCACAGATTCAAAATCTAATGGAAGTGTAAATTTCGTTTGCCTTGCTATATCATCAATCTGAGTATAGTCGGCATAATTATATTCACAACAATCTGGATAATGATCGCAGGTTATTTCTGATCCATCAGAGAACAAAATGTGTTCACTTGTGATTTCTGTTATTTTTATTTTTCTTTGCATGGATTCACTTCCCTTCTATGAGTGGAATTTTATCAATGAAACAATGACAGAATTTTACATTGCCATTTTTATCTTCATTGTTACGTTGTGCTTCTATATATGAATTCATGAAATTATTTGCTTCTTTTTTAATTGTAAATGCTTTTATGCAATTTGTTTCTTCATAATCTCCGTAATAATTAAGAACTTCACAAACTACATAAATATTTTTCATGGTTTAAGCCACCTCCCTTCTTTTATATATTTAAGAAGTTAATATCATCCATACGAATGATTTCAACCTCCCAAGTGGTACCATTTTTCCCTTTAATGATCTTTTTGTATTTATCATCTCCCCAATACCCATATTCATAATGAACACGAAATTGTCTCATGAGAAAGTAATTATCTTCTTCTACAAGTTCCATGACCTGCTTGTCGAAATCAGGAAGCATAAATGCTTCATATGGTTTCTCTTTTGATGTTGCTTCACCTAAAAAATCAGGACATAAATTATCATCCCGATCATCCCAGTCTTTTTGATGCTCTTCATCATATGTTTCAACTGCTTTTCTACTTAATTCGTGAGCAAGTTTCCAAGCTGGAAGTTCAGAATTAACAAAAAGAACTTGAAAAGAAGTATGTTCTTCATCTTCTCGTGCTTTCGCTTTACAAAAATATTTTGGCATTTTACTACTCCTTCCTTATATTTAAAGGTTAATTGTATGCTTATTAACCATCTCTATTTCTATTTCTGTGGTTATTATAGTGTTTTTATTTTCATCATATTCAACTTGTTTGCACCAATAATAAACATCCCAATCTTTTACTTTATTTATTATTTTGTTTTTATTAATACAAAATTGAACAGGAATATTAACACCATCTGCCTTTTCAGACAGTTTATCTATAAACGGCTCTAATGATAATTCAGATGTGACATACAAATGATTTTTAAATATGGACTCTTCCATTTTGTCCATATTTGAGTATGTTGTATGTGTTGAACAATAATAAAGCATTTTGCTGCTCCTTTCCCTTTTTCAAAAGAATGAGAAGTAAACATGATTTGGATCAATGCCAAATGTGGCAAAAACCCAAATTAAAGCCACAATTGATACAAGTCCGACTCCAATAGTCAGACCAAGAATTAAAGTTTTTTCATCAAAATTTTTCATTTCTCTTTTCCTCCCATTTCTTTAAAGGTGAAACAGGGAAGACATAGCAATCCCTGTATAATTCATGTTCATTATGTAGCCCATGGCTACAATTGTTATAAGCATAGATATCCATGCGAATAATTCGTCTAATTTCATAATTAACCTTCCTTTCTTATATTTCCCTTGTGAGGAAATAAATTTATTTTATTTTGTTGGTATTTATGCCAACTATAAAAGGCACACTTCCCTTGTGTGGTTGATTTTTGTGTGGGAAGTATGCCTTCTAAGAAGGTATAAATTGTAAATGACTTATTTCTCTTTAAAGATTAGGTTTTATTCTGCTATTGGAGCAAAACCTAATCTTGCTCTGAAGCTGTTTACTTCAGATAATGTTTTTGAATGGTCATGTGGTGCATAGGAAAGGTGCATATAAATCCTTTCCCTTGTACGGTCTTTTCTATCTTTGCGGACTTTTGCCCGCTGATGAAGATTTTTCTTCATTGGTTTGCTCTCCTTTCCCTTTTAAGCATGAAAATCACATGAGTTCCATTTGATACCTGGCTCAACAAATCCCACAGCAGGAATAAAGCCAAGTTCTTTGATTTCCCTTACCTGTTCCTCTGTATAGGTGTAAACAGGAAGAATATAATAATCCTGTTCGTATTCAGGGAACATAGCAGAGAGATATATTTTACTTTCTTCTGCCATTTCCCTTGTTGGATATGTACCAAAACATGGGTCGTCTGGGTAATCATATCTATAGATTGAATAGGCAACGATTGGACGCTCGTTGTCTATCTTAAGTTTACGTTCCCTTTTGATCAAAGAAGAGAACAAAGTTTCTCGTACTTCAGAAGAAATCTCAATTCCCTTGTCAGAAAGGGTCTTGAGTTCATCAAGAAGTTCATCTGTAGCAATATAAGGGTTACTGTCTGGAAATTTCACAGACAAAAAACAGTTTGCAAGCTGCTCCTTGTCTGTATCTGTTGGATTGATAGTTTCATTTCCATTGTTGGAATTTTTGTTATATAATTCCATATCAAGGGATGATAAATATTCAAGGGAATCCTGATTGTGGGATTTCCCTTTTGAGTAGTTGAAACCTGAACGTGAAATACGTTCATCACGCATTTTCTTGTTCAGGTTTCTGTTATAGTGCTTTGCCTTGTCACGCTTTGATGCGTGATGTCTGTTTCGTGAAGTAGAACGGTCTTTGACTGGGAACTGATCAATGAAGTCAGCTTCGTCAAAGAATTCAATGTCAAGATGTGGCATTTCCCTTGTGGGAATGCTATTTACAGTTTCAATGAATAATTTAGTTTCTTCTTTAGTACACATAGCATGTACCTCCTTTTTGTTTTTGTGAATTTATATTCACTATAAAAGGCTCAAAAGTTGTCATTTCCCTTTTGAGCCTTCAAACTGAATATAAATATACTTATTCAATTTTTATGGCACATTTCTTTTTGTGTGTAGTCTTTACCACCTAACATATCTGCAACTATGCTAAAAAAAAGGAATCATTGCAGTGATTT
>Ga0247608_10005932_pt1 | contig 13049 bp, 15 predicted proteins | sample 176DNAGHGlowgp2_FD_193490 | JGI IMG/M metagenome (GOLD analysis project Ga0247608, IMG submission 193490) | Sheep rumen microbial communities from Palmerston North, Manawatu-Wanganui, New Zealand - 1766 DNA GHGlow gp2 | ecosystem: Host-associated > Mammals > Digestive system > Stomach > Rumen ... | reverse complement strand
AACCCCGATTAGTGCTGTATGCAATTTGAGTTACAACGAAAACGCTCAACCGAATCCTTCACAGAACCAATAATTCTACTACTACTATGAAAGAAAAAGCCCCTCCAATCGGAAGGGCTTTTTTTATCGCTTATAAATAACTCATATATAAACCGAAAACTATGCAGCACATTCAACTCATCCACAGCCACACTCAAGGAGAGGAGACAATACTTGACATAGCGGGGACACCGCAATCGTATTGTCTTCAAGGATTACAAGCCGCTACGTCATATCGTTTGCAAGCCGTTCTGTTCAATGACGGAATCCAATTGGCGCAGTCCAACATAGCGTCTTTCACCACCCTGCCCGCAGGCAGCATTTCGCTGACGCTCCATAACATCAGCCGCGAAGGATACAATTACCGCGTACACTATCTGTTCTCGTCAACCTACACTCTGACAAACGCGACTCTCTCCTTCAACGGTCAGACGTTCCAAGGCACAATCAGCGGCAACACGATAACATTCATCGTAACGGGTCTCACTGCGGGTGATGCCTACCTTTACAATGTAACGGCAACCGATGTGTATGGATTCCAAGAGACGGTGACGGGCAGCATAACAACGACAATCATCAACCAAGTGAACATCTATTATGCCTCACGCACAGAGAACAGCGTGACTTTCGACCTCGTGTATTTGCACGACTATACATTTGTCAGCGGTTGGATTGACGTTTGGCTATCTACGCAGAATCCCGATACAGACCAATCAATATCCTACGATATGTGGGCTGACGGCGACTCATCCGTTACTGCAACGGGTCTGACCTACGAGACCACATACAAGTTCAGAGCGGCTATGACCGTTGTCGATGCATTCGGAACACAAACAACCGTCTATTCGTCAGTCTTGACGCAGACCACAGCCGAACACGACTACTCCAACGACTACTTCACCATCAAGAACGAGACAAGCGCGGCAAACGAAATTTTATTCCAATCGGGATACAACTACGGTTTCAAGAGTGTTGACGTTTCGGTTGACGGCGGCTCAACTTGGCAAACAAAAACAGCGTCTTTCAACGGGACGCTTCTCGGCACTCTGCAAGCGGGCGGAAGTATGCTCGTAAGACACACGGGTTCTCTCGGCGAAACAGTTCACCACAAATTCAATGCGACCGCGAATTTCTCCGTGAGCGGGAACATAACTTCACTGACAGAGGGAACGCCGAAATCCAACGCCACTATGCCCGTAAAGGCGTTCTATTACTTGTTCCAAGGTACGCGAACGCTTGTATCCGCTGAAAATCTTAAATTTGACGGATATACAAACGTATCCGAGAAAGGCTGCTCCTATATGTTTTTCGGGTGTAATTCACTTACAACGCCTCCAACACTCCCTTGGCTGTCGGTCGGAGTATCATCGTTCGAGGGAATGTTCAGCGGCTGCTCGTCATTGCGCGAGATGCCCGAATTGAAGGCGACTGTCCTTGCGGAAGGCTGCTATATGAATATGTTCTACGACTGCACGTCATTGGCTTCGTCAAAAATTCTTCCCGCGAAAAAGGCTGCTGGCAGATGTTACGAACAAATGTATTACGGCTGCACATCACTCGCAAGCGCGGGCAAAATGCCGCTGACCAACCTCGAAAAACGCTCCTGCTACTATATGTTCGCGGGCTGCTCTTCTCTAACAAAGGGTGTTGACATAAGGGCTGTGACAGCAATCCCATCGGACTCAAGTGCGCTCTACGGAATGTATCAGAACTGCCGCGCACTTGACGAGGCGTACTACCCTTCAGTCGGCTATGACGGGAATTTCTCCAACAATTGGTTGCTGAACGTCAGAAACATTCTCGGCACGCTGCACGCGAGGTCTTCCGTGGCGAACCTAATCCCTACAGATTCAGTGAACGGTTGCCCTACTCCTTGGATGATTGTAACTTATTGAAAAAATGCTATCTTTGCCGCATCAAATAGCACCACCTATTTGTTGGCAATTACTCAAACGAAAAGGCTCGGAATTTCCGAGCCTTTTCTACCAAAGTCTAAACTTAACAACGCTTATGACAGCGTTTCAAGTCGGCTGCAAAAATACTAAAAAATCCAACTTTCCATTCAAGGATTTTTAATAGCATCATTTATAGCATCGGAAACACGCTTCACTGCTTCCGCGTTCTTGTCCTCCAACGCCCTTTTTAGGCAATCGCGCAGGGCGGAGAGGGTCATAGTTGGCAGGCTCTCGAACATCCTCGCGTAGTAGTTTCTCTGCGAGAAATTCTTCAAGCGTTCCTTCGTTACTGGTTGTATATCCATTTCCCCGTATTTATGGCGTTCTCTGTAATTTAATCCATTCCGAATAGTACATCCAACAGAATCCGCCTGCTGATTTGTAGCGTCCACGGCAGCATTCTGTGATGCTACTTTGGTTAATTCCGAGTTCGCGTGACGCATCAGAACCGCAAGCCCATTTTTTAATGAATTGTCCGTCAAGAGTCAATTGAACGATTGGGATTGAACGGTTGTGTTCAGCACTGAATTTGCCGAGCATTGGTTTAGGCGCGTTCTCACTCATATTTTTTATTGACAACATATTATTGCTGTTCTCCAAATGAGTGACCCATCTCAAATTTTCAACGCAGTTGTTCTGACGATTTGTATCAATGTGGTCAATGCAGGGTTTGCTTTCGTGGTTAGAAATGAATGCCTCCGCAACAATACGGTGAACCAATTTCAGCACGCCGTCAATATGTACTCTCAAATAACCGTAACTGTTAGCACTCAACCTGCACAGCCGAGACTTACCCGTCAATTTCCAACTCCAACAAAGCACCTCGCCGTTGCAACTGACGATGTAACGAGGATGACCTTTCACGATTCTCCACTCCGTTAGACTGCATAGCCTATAATATTGTATGGTTTTTAATATATTCATTTTTCGCCGTATTTCAAGCGATTTAATGCTCGAAGGTATAGCAGCACCATCGAACACCAAATTGCCTCTCTGTCCTCAAATTTGGTAGGCGGAATCCGCTTCCTCACTATCGTTGTCCTCAAGGAAAACTCTCACGTCCATCTTCGCGGCGAGCGTCTGCTTGGCTGCTGGGCTATCGTCTATGAAGCCGATTAGTTCAGCGCACCAAGAATCCCATTCAACCTCCGCGCATTCATATTCGTAAATATAGATGGTGTCGTAGAGTTCAGAGTCTTCGGAGCGGAGGAACACCGCCTCGAAAGCGGTCTCGTCATCGTCAAGCATAAACACAAGATGCTCGGTATCACCTACAGAATCCACCTGCACGCCGCCATCCTGCTCGTAAAGAGGCAGCAGGTTGTCCTCGTTGGCTGCGACCCACTCCTTCAAGCGGTTGTGCAAAATCTGCTGCATAACGGGTTGGTTACTCATTGTCAACCTCCTTTCGGATAGTCCCGTATGCGTAGCCTGCGGGCAGCAGTACATCCCACAGTCCATCGGCGTTCTTCTTGAACTTCACATTTACACATTCCTCGCTCTCGATGTTCCTCATTTCATCGTCTATTTCCTCGTAAAGAGCGTCCAAACTGTCATAATCGAATGAGATTTTGGAAGTGTTGACCTTTGCGTATGGAATCCAATCGCTGTTGTATGTGTTCTCGCCGTCAACCCATATTGAGCATTGAATCGTCAGATACAGCCCGTTTTGAAGATATCGGTATTTGAGATAGGCGGTTTTCCCGCTGTCCTCATCGGTGTAGTTGTGCCGCGTAAACGTTCCGTTTGGTGAAACCTTCGCAATGGAGGAGCAGGTTTTCAATTCGTAGAGTCGCGGCATAAACACGCCCGTTTTCCATTTCTCTGTGAACTGCTCGCGTGTCATTTTCTTTAAAAATGCTGCGTGTGCAGCCTTTGTCTGTTCAGCGCGTTTAGCCTGCGCTTGGGCTTTCGTAGTGTTTTTCATACCGTTTTGAATTTTTAATGTTTATATATTTATACGACTTAATACATTCTATTTCGTTCAAGGCGTTCAAGCCTTTCGATATAATATAATAAAAATTTCCGAAACCGCGCACAAAAAATTTTTTCTTTGTAACTTATATGTTTTTCAGCAAGTTATGAACACAAACCACGCGAATCGCAAAATTTTTTCTTGGAACGAGTCACGATTTTTTGGAAAATTTCGCAGGATTTTGGAAAAAAATCAGAACGGGTTGAACGCATCCTCGTTTGTAAACGAGTCATAGAAAGAGAACAGAGAATCGCACTTGCCACGGCAGAAGTCCCGAACCTTCTTCATCACGGATTCGACAAACACCTCCTCGTTCTTGAGCCGAAGCACCTTGTAGCCCTTTTCCTCAAGCAGACCCTGCCGATAGTTGTCCTTCATAATCTGTTCCTCCGTGAAGTGGTAGCCGCCGTCAAGTTCGACTATCACGTTGTCTCCGAGAACGAAGTCCGCGTAGAACACCTCGCTGTTGCAGCGAATCCTCCATTGGAAACGGTGTTCGACCTTGTAGAAACGCAGAAGTTCCCTAAATTCCTTTTCCGCGTTTGTTGCATACGCTATAAGTTCAGCCTTGTGTCCCATATCAAAAAATAAATTTATCAATATAATATAATAGAAATTTCCGAAAAAGCGCAAATTTTATAAACATTTTCTCTTCGATTTTTATTATATAAATAATGTAACTGCAATGCTATATTGATTAGCGTCCTTTTGTCTGATGTGGGACGCGGAAAGCGGGGTTTGTCAGCCCCGCTTTCTTTTTTCTCTCGCCAAACAATTTTCCCGTTTTTTTATTATTATAAATATATAAACGACAAGACGAAGGAACGCGACCGTTTACGCAGCAGTCGGGGTTCTTCAAAAAAGTTCTTTAACAAATTGACGCTACCACGCAGCGAGGAAATTGCGCAGAAATGATAGGCTACCCTGCCGAAGTGCAGGGGCAAGCGGTCAAGACGGCGGAATGGCTCGGCGACCTAAACGCGGAAAGGAAGAGGGGATGACACGGAGTATAACACGCGCACGGTGACGAGAGCCGCAGGGAAACGCGACAAACGCTTTCGGAAACGGATGACGGGAACTCGCGCAACCAATCCACGTATGTCCTTCGGGCAAACGCAGAAAGGCGGAGGGCTTCCAAAGCGAAGCCCGCATACGGGGTGTGCCGCAGTACCCCGCGAACCTTGACACGGAATCAGTTGGAAAGCCGCGCAACTACGAGGGCGATGGTGGGAGGCGGGTCAAAGCCCCGCGAAAAAATGGCTGTCTCCCCGTTGGAGTACATCGGAAACGATAGCGGGACACCCCTTGACTTAAGTTGACAACTTGCAAGGTAGAGGGGCAGAAGTCGGGTACGGCTGAACACACCTATAGTGTTCGGGCGCATTGCAGTCACATCAGACCCCGATAGAGACGAAAATGGCAGACATATAAGGTTCAAGAGCGGTTGCTGTACTTCTTTGGGAAACCGCTTGCCGACAAAAAGGCAGAGTAGGCGAGAGCCGAACCCCGTTGAACCGAACTTGGCTGTTAAGGAATGGGCGCGAAAGCGTTTACTTGCTGACACACGAAGGAGAGATGTAACCTGCTGTTCCGTTTTTCTTGGCGTAGGGTTGGGTCTTTTCAAATCCAAAATTCAAACTTCCAAACACCAAAACAAAACTACATAGGCGGAGCGACCGCGTAAGCGAGTCGCGTAGCGAAAAAAGAAATCAAAAATTTTATATTTTCTTGCCGCCTGCGAAACCGCTTGGCGCGGTTTCTCGGCTCTTGGTTGGTTACATTGAATTTCTTTCTTTCTTTCTGTTTTTCTTCTTAAAGTCCTAAACTTCCGTTCAAGATACGGTTGGTCGGGAGAATAGTGTTCAAACGACAAGACTCGGAACGCTCGCGTATGTCAGCAATAGGGGTTGAAAGGGCTTCCCGCCTCAAAATCAGCCGCCTATAAATACCTTATGGTTACAATAGGCATAGATTATAGCATCACAAGCCCTGCCATAACCGTTTTCGATGGCAGGCACTACACATTCATCAGCCTCTTTGACGTTGATGTCAAGGATTGGCGCAACTCGAAAAAATACGCCGTCCATAACGAGATACAAGATTTCGTTCCGATATACCCGTTCAGCCGACAAACCGACAAATCAACTTATCAAACAGAGCAGCGTTCAAAACTTCTTAACGCCGAAAAACTTGCCACACTCACTACCCACACAATCCGTTATGTCGTGGGGGACTATGACGTGAGAATCGCATTGGAAGGCTTTTCCTATGCGAGCAAGGGGATGGCATCTTTGGATTTAGTGTTCTGCCAAAGTGTCCTTCGTTTAAGACTGATGGAAGAGTTCGGTGCTGACAATCTGTTTGTGTTCAGCCCAACAGAGGCGAAGAAATTGGCGGGCAAAGGCAACTACGGCAAAGAGCAGATGGTTGAGGCTTTCGGTAAAAATGTTTTGAACGATGATATTCTCACCGCACACCCGTTCCATCAATATGTCGTGGAAAACGGGCTGAAAGGCAAGCCCGTTGACGATTTGGTTGATTCATATTTTTTGTTAAAATTGCTTGAGAGATGAAAACTGTTATTCAATACGACCTCGAAGGAAACTTTATACGCGAATACCGTTCCGCAGAGGAAGCCGCGAGAGCCGTTGGTATTTCCGATGGCTCTAACATATCAAGATGCTGCCGTGGAAAGCACCGTTCAATAGGAGGATTCCAATGGGGGTATAAATACAGTCTAAACGAAAAAGATATGGTTCAGAACCAAAATATGAAACCCGTGGCTCAACTTGACCGTTTGGGACGTGTTGTAGCCATTTATGAGTCAATCAGCGCGGCAAGCAGGGCTACGGGATTGCCGAAGCCGAACCTATGCGCAGCCGCAAACGGTCGTTTGAAATCGTGCGGAGGCTATGGTTGGAAATACGCAACGGAAAACACCGTTGTTGAGGCTGAAATCGGTGAAAGGATAAAAAAGACAACACCCCGTCTGCCTTTCAGTTACGAGTCAATCAGAAAGGACACTGACGCTGCGCTGAAGGCTGTCGCTCTGATAAAGGAAAGAATTCGTGACATAAAGCCGATTCAGTCAACCGAGAGAATCCTGCGCTCGCTCACGGGGATTGAGGTCGGATTGGACATAACCGAAGGTCGGCTCACAGTGTGCTTTGACGGCGGATTCTGCATCTATATGAAAGAGCAGCCTTTGAGTGACAACTTCATCGTTCTGCTCGCCCGTGTCGTTCTCGCCTGCAACAAGGTCTATGAGAACGCGGGTGTTGACTACTGCGGGTTCTTTGACGGCAGGTGGGTTGACATAGTTCGCGTTGGCAACGACCTTGACGGTATGATAAGGGAAAGGGGGCTGTGATGAACGGTTGGATTCTGCTCTGCTTGTTCAGTTTTGCCGTTATGACGGTCTGCTCGGAAAAAAATCGGTGAACTGTTGTTGATTTCGGGAATTTTTATTATATTAGGGTAAAGGACATCTTTACCACAAGTTTCTTTCAAAGTACTGTTTTTTAGACCGCGCTTCACTTCGTTACGGCGCGGTCTTTTTTTTTTGAACATTCTTTGCGATTTTTATTATATATTAATGTGGGCGTAAGCCTACTGTGTTTTTTGCTTTCGGGGTCATCCCCGACCCTGCTATTTCATAACTGTTATTCAATTTTTTTCTACCGTTTCAGACTCTCTATCGCCCGATGGAGGGTCTGTTCTTTTTTTCCAAACATTTTCTATCGTTTTTTATTATAAATATAGTGTAGAATAAAATTGAAATTATGATATACAAATTCAGAGAGATTTGGAAAACTGTCGTTATAGACGGTGTTGAACACCCAAGGTATCAAGTAAGCAACTTGGGCAGGGTGCAGTGTTTGGATTGGAACAACACGGGCAAGCCGAGGATTTGCAGGTTGACTAAAATGCGTGACGGTTATTTGACGGTAAAAATTAACCGCGTGCCGAAATACGTTCATCGCCTTGTTGCAGAGACATTCATTCCAAACCCACAACACAAGAAAGAAGTTGACCACGTGGACACAAACCGTCAGAACAACTGTATATTCAATATGCGTTGGACTACGATGAAAGAGAATCGCAATAATCCGCTGTCGTTAAAGCATTACAGTGAGAACAATCCAAAACATTGGCTCGGTAAATTCGGAGCGGAGCATAACCGTTCAATTGCAATTGTTCAACTGACTTTAAACGGACAATTCATCAAAAAATGGTCTTGCGGTGCTGATGTGTTACGGGAACTCGGAATTAACAAAAGTAGCATCACCCAATGCTGCCAAGGCAAACGCAAATCAGCAGGCGGCTACCGTTGGATGTACTACTCTGACTATACTAAATCATTTAAGAAAAGGTCTTTAAGCGATATAAAACCGTTGTTTTAGCCTTGTATAAATATATTGATACAACATAAGACTATGGCAAGACCAACCAAAGATATAAAGTACACGAAAGCCCAATTTCTTCAAGAATTGTTGAAGAATAACGGCAATGCGTATCGTACATATACTGCGCTGCAAATACCTTATTCACAATACAGACTGTGGCTGAAGGACGAATCATTCGCCGAGGAGGTGAAGAAGTCACGCGAAAAGACAACGGAGTTCGTGGTTGACAAGTTTATGGAAAAACTCGAAAGCGGCAATCTCCAAGCCATTCTGTTCTATCTCAAAACACAAGGCGGTTGGAGCGAGAAGAAAGACGTGCGTATAAGCACGGATTCAACCATTGATGTCAACGCAGCCATAGAGAGTATCAAGCAAGACCTAAAAGAATAACGCGGTCTGCCGCGATGCTTTTCATATTGTATCTTTAATGTGTTATTTTCAAAAAAGCCCTTGCAAATGCAGGGGCTTTTTATATGAGTTATATATCACGCAAGCAACTTTTCAAACCAAGGTCTCATCTCGTCAATGGTGAACGCTCCGAGGTAGTGGGAAGTGACCCCAGGAAGGGAGTGTCCCATTGAGGCTTCAATGAGGTTGTACGGCATACCCATTTTGTTTGCAATAGTACAGAACGAATGCCTCGCGTATGTCATACTGACCTTTTTCGTGAAGGATAGCACTTTGCACATACGAACCAACGCTTTGTTAATGTAGGTGGTGCAATTGACCTTGTTCTTGTATCTGTCGGAATTGCGATTTGCAAACTTTTCAAAAACGTAACGACCTTTTTTTGGCTCTATTCCGAGCGTTTGGAATATCTTGTCAGTCCAATGGTGGAACGGAACGCAGATATAAAAATCGTTCTTGCCCTTGGTCTTCAAACGCTTGTATCGGAAGCCGCCCTCGGTGAAGTAGAAATCGTCAAACTTCAGTTCGAGCAGGTCAGCCAAATTCATACCGCCGTTTGTGTAGGAGAAAAGGAACATCCCGATACGGTAGTCCTTGGTTTGGTCGAAATAGGAAAGCACCTTGTTCATCTCGTCAGCAGTTAGGTAGCAATCGTCACGCTTGTCGCTTTTCGGCAGCGTTATTTTGTCCAATTCGTATGATGACTTGCGGAACGGGTACTGTTCAGCCTTCAGATAGCCCTTGTAAATGCCGAAATTGACGCTCGCCTTTATGATTGACAGATAAATGTTCTTGGTAGCGTCCTTGTAGCCGCCCATAGCGTTTAGGACAGACTTGATTGAGTTCGCGCAAACACGCTTGCATTCAAGCCCATCGGGATATACGCTCAACAGCAACTTTATCGCAGAGCCGTAGTTGGCACGTGTGTGAGCGTTTGTCATAAGCGCAGCCTTTTCGCGCATAATGTCTGCCAAATTGTCAGTGCTTCCCCCTTTGCGCTCAACGGTGTATATGTCGGTCACGCCATCGTTCACCGCCTGCCTTGTTAGTTCAGCAGCAACGCGCTCGAACTGTTTGTTGAGGTGCGCTTCGACATCAGCCGTGAAACGCGGGTAAACATTCGGGTCTGCCGCATATCCCGTTTGGATGTGCTTGTACTGTTTGTCCTTGTAGAGCCGTATCGTCACGGGATACTGCCCATCGTTCTTGATTCTCCTTGTGTCAAGACCGAGTTCCATCTTGACACCCGCCACCGTGCGAACCTGCATCGGTGCGATTTTCTTTGTCTGTTTTTTCCGTTTCATTGCTTCGTTATTTGTTGCTTGAATATTGGGTTCAACACAAATAACGCTCTCATTCGGTTCGTCAGACATTCCCGAAACCATAGACTGCCATTCCCACCTTGCAGGGTCAACGCTGTCGCCGAGGAAACCGCGCACGCCCGAAGCCGACAGTATAGCCATCTCCTTCTCGGTGGCGACAAGCAGGTTTCCGTCCCACGGGTTAAGCACGCGACCGCTTGCAGTCACGGACAGCATCAGCCGTTCAAGTCGGTCAGCCTTCGCTTTGTCCACGTCCTCAACGACCACCTTGGTCTGTATGCTGTTCCACCCGTCACGCAGAATGTAGTCCTTTATGCCCGCGCAGGTGAGGAATCCGTTTCCGTTTTTCCATCTCCGCTCGCAGGGCATAGAGGTGCTGCCGACATACACAGAGCCGTCAGCCGTTTTCAGCGCGTAAACATTGAATCGTTTTTCAACCATAACATCGTTTATGATAATATGGTAAAAAAATCGCAAAACGCGCACAGAAAAATGATTTTTTTGCGAAAAAAATTTGCGAACTTTCCGCGAACTTTGGTGTTCAAATCTTCATTCCCGCGATATTCACACCAAACAGCCTTGTAAAATGCGTACTGAAAATCAGAGAGTTACAAAACGGGAATCAGAGCAAAATCATATATCAGACTTGGGATAGAAGGGTGATATGTGTGAGTGTTCTTTTTGATTCACAGTAACTTACGAGGATTTGCAAATGTTGTTTGCTGAAAATTCGCAAACTGACGAACCAATCTTTCAAAGAGCGTTTTCATTCATTCACGGTGCAAAGATAGCATTTTTCCGAATACGCCCGACATATAAATATCTCTATGGGAAATATTCTTGGAATCGGAAAAAAATACCTTCGGCACTTCGTGAACAACAACGGTGTCCGTTGGGTTCTTCTACAAGGCGGTCGTAGAAGCGGAAAGAGTTTCGCCATACACAAATGGCTTCACTTCCTCGCCTCCGCGAAGCGTCAGACTGTCGGCATAGTAGCCGCCTCGTTCCCCGCGCTGCAACTCTGCATAGGAGACTTCCAACGGGCAACGGGGCTGACTGTCGTTGGCAACGCCGTCTATGGTCACTGCTGCCAACTCTCAAACGGCTCTGTGTTCGTGTTCAGAGCATTCGATGACCCGACCAAGGTGCAGGGTACTACATTCGACACCCTCTATGTTGAGGAAGCGTTGAACGTGCCGCAGCAGGTGGTCAGCGTTCTTTCAATGTCCGTCACGGGCAGCATCTACGCAGCATACAACCCGACCAAGAAATCATACCTTGACGAATACGTGCTGCCCGACAAATCCAACCTGCTCGTAACCACATTCAAGGACAACCCTTATCTCACGGATGCGCAGAGGGAGGAGTTCGAGAACATTAGGGTTCGCGCTATGAAGCCGACTGCCTCGCTGCTTGACAAATACAACTACAAGGTTTACTATTTGGGTGAGTTCGGCGAGTTGAGCGGAAAGGTGTTCAAGTTCGTGCATACCTGCACCGATGAGGAATACGACAAGATTCCCGCCTCCGAGATTTACGGGCTTGACTTCGGGTTCACGGTCAGCGAGCAGTCCGATGCCACGGCTCTTGTCGGCTGCAAGATACACGAGAACTGCGTTTACTACAAGCAGTACATATATTCCTCGGAGTTGGCTGTGAACAGAGACCTCGCCCTGCGTATGGCTGATGTCGGTCTTGATGTTTACTCGCCCATTGTCGCCGACTACGGCGGGCTTGGAGCGACAAGAATCCGCGCACTCGTTTCAGCCGAGAACGGGACGTGGACAGACCCGCAGATATGCAGCGGATTTTCCGTTCAGAACGCTGTCAAGGGCAAAATCATTGACGGCTTGAACACTATGAATCAGTTTGACAAAATCTATGTCACGGAATCCTCCTACGAGATGCGTGACGAGTTCGACAACTACGAGTTGAACGCCGAAGGCAAACCCAAAAGCGGAAGCGTTGACCACGCCATTGACGCTTGCAGGTATGCGACAAATTCATATTGGCTGAATTTCGGGTGATATAAATAGAATAGAAAACTTAAAATTATGACTATTTGTACCCCTACTGACATATTCAACTGCGGCTTGCCGATAGCATCGGACATAACCGAGCAGGAAGTGACTCTCGCTATAACGACAGTTTCCAAATTCTATCTTAAAAACGCAATAGGAGCGGACTTGTACGCGGCTATAATGCAGGACACCGAACACCAATACGATGACATCGTGAACGGAACTGACACCTTGGGCGGTCTGAAACTCGCATTGGAACACGGCGTGTTCGCGTATATGCTCTACGACACAATCCGCGCAACCCGTTACGGCAGCGTTGCCAAAAGGAGCGATGAAAGCGAGAATCCGAAGCGTGAGGACGTACTTGCACTGTGCAAGCACCATTGGGAGATATGCGAGGCTTTCGTGCGCGAGGTTGCGGAAAGTTTGCAAATTGAAATGCCCAAAGGCACAAACAACTTCATATTCAATGAGTTGATTTAACATTGCTATATTTTATGGACAAATCAAGCAAACAAAGGAAAGTATGGTTCGGAGGAATCTTCTCGCAAGTGAACAAGGCTGCTTTTTGGATTACGCTGACAATATCGGTCGCCCTCATATTAATATCGTTTTTCCTGCCGCCGCAGGGGGCTGTTGACCCAAGCGTTCTCGCCGCAACGGGCGAACTGTTCGCATTCGCTTCGCTCGCCACGGTGATAGAGGGGATTGAGAGAGGCAGGAGCGTGAGTCTGCAAAAAGGTGAAACGCAACTGCATATAAATAAAGACACTGACACAGATATTCAAGAATAACTATGGGACTTTTTGACAGAAAACGAAAGAACGCCGTGCAGATAAACGAGACGAGCCGTCAGCCCGTCCCGTTCAGCATAGGTTGGGATATGCTCAACCCGAAGAAACGCGGGTTCAAGCCGTTCGGGG
>Ga0247608_10005931_pt1 | contig 13049 bp, 11 predicted proteins | sample 176DNAGHGlowgp2_FD_193490 | JGI IMG/M metagenome (GOLD analysis project Ga0247608, IMG submission 193490) | Sheep rumen microbial communities from Palmerston North, Manawatu-Wanganui, New Zealand - 1766 DNA GHGlow gp2 | ecosystem: Host-associated > Mammals > Digestive system > Stomach > Rumen ... | reverse complement strand
GGGTGTTCTTGACCTGCCTACGGGTCGTCTGCGCTACTGTAACGCAGGCCATAACTCTCCGCTATTGAAAGGCGAACAACGTATCGGTCTGCTGCCCTGTCATCCGAATATTCCCTTGGGTGTCACGACAGAATGGAAATTCGACCACCAGGAGACGACGATTGACCTGGGCACCACCATATTCCTGTATACCGACGGACTGACGGAAGCAGAGAATACGGTTCACGAGCAATTCGAAGAGGAGCGCATGATTGATGTCGCCAAAGAAGCGCCACACGAGCCTAAGGAGCTCATCGAGCAGATGATTAGCGCTGTACGCCAGTTTGTTGGCAACGCTGTACAGAGTGACGACTTAACCATGTTAGCAATCCAGTATACTAAACCCTTGGAAAAAGATATGAAGTTGCAGCGTAGTATCACTCTACCTAACGACATTGAAGAAGTGCCACAACTGGCAGCTTTCGTCGATGAAGTATGCGAAATTGCAGGTTTCGACATGAGCACGACGATGAGCATCAACCTGGCACTGGAAGAGGCTGTGGTTAATGTCATGAGCTATGCATACCCAGCAGGAACGGTGGGCAATGTTAACATTGAGGCCGTGGCCAATGACAATCGTCTTAAGTTCATTATCAGCGACTGGGGTACCCCCTTCGACCCGACTGCAGAAAAGGAGGTTGACACCACACTTTCGGCAGAAGAGCGGCCTATCGGTGGACTAGGCATCCATCTGGTAAGGCAAATTATGGACAGCATTAATTACGAGCGTATCGACGGAAAGAACGTCTTAACGCTACGAAAGAAGCTTGTTTGAGGTGTTTTAAAGATTTTTAACTGCCACCATACGAGCATAGTCTGAGTTTTTAACTATATTTGCAAGTCTAATAAAGAAATGACTGACGTCATATTATCAAGTTTTATCAGTCTGTTTGCCCTATTTGGCAAGGTAGAGCAGGTGGACGAGGAGCGGGCAAAGAAAATGCTCGTAAATTACTTGCGTCACCATTTCGGCATTCGTAATACAGACCTCTACGTAGACCTTTACAGCGATATGCGTATGGCCTACGAGATGACAGATGACTTGGATACCATCAATACCGTTACAGCCATCTGTTCCAATCTGCAGACAGACATCCGTAACACGGAGAAAGCCCTGCTGTTGCTCCGTCTTCTGGAGTTCTGTTCGGACGATGACGGCTTTACGGACAGCATGTTCCGCACCATGGCCAAGGAGTTCAACATCCCTGACTCACAGTATCAGGACTTCATGGACTTTGTCACCAACAAGGCCACGGAGCATGTCATGATGCACGAGTTAGAGGGCTTTGACGGTCAACTGAAGACCCTGCTTGACCCTATTACAGGCCTGTTGCTGTTTACCTACATGGGCAGCGATACCGTCCTGCTCAACGATGTCCCCGTATTGTCAGGAGCCTATCAGGTGTGGATTCAGAGCAGCGTACTGAAAGGCAAGAGCGGCAAGCCGGTCTACTATTCGTCCATCATCAGCAAATACGAGCATACAGACAACGAGGTGCAGGCTGTAGAGTTCTGTGGACGTGACATCAACTTCCGATTCCCCAACAGCGACAATGGCATGCACAACCTGAGCTTTACGCTCCGTAATGGCGAGCTATTGGCCATCATGGGCGGATCGGGAACAGGTAAGACCACCCTACTCTCGTTGCTCAACGGCACGCTGAGACCTCAAGAAGGTAGTATCACCATCAATGGTCACGACATCAGCGAACCCAAGGCCAAGGACTTGATAGGTTTTGTGCCGCAGGACGACCTGCTGATTGAGGAGCTGACGGTCTACCAGAACCTGTGGTTTACCGCCAAGTTGTGCTTCGAAGGCATGCCCGACGAAGATATAGACCGCCGCGTGATGAAGACGCTGAAGGACTTGGGACTGGATGCTGCTAAGGACTTAAAGGTTGGCTCAGCCATCAACAAATACATATCGGGTGGTCAGCGCAAGCGCCTGAACATAGCATTGGAGCTGATTCGCGAACCTGCCGTACTGTTCCTTGACGAGCCAACATCGGGCTTGTCTTCAGCAGATACAGAAAAGGTCATCAACCTGCTGAAGGAACAAACGCTGAAAGGAAAACTGATTGTGGTGAACATCCACCAGCCATCGAGCGATGTCTATAAGCTGTTCGACCGTCTGTGGTTGCTCGACAAGGGCGGCTATCCCGTATTTGACGGTAACCCCATCGATGCCATCACCTATTTCAAAGAGGCTGCCAACTATGCCGATGCCGAGACGAGCGCCTGCCCGATGTGCGGTAACGTGAATCCGGAAATCGTGCTGAACATCATCGACGAGAAGGCGCTCAACAGTAATGGTGAGCTGTCGGACGAGCGCAAGATGAAGCCTCAGGACTGGCACGAACTCTATCTGAAGGAACGAGAGGAAATGGCGAAGCCTGCAGTCAGCAGCATACCACCTTCCGACCAGAAGAAGCCTGGCGTGCTGAAACAGTTTGCCATCTTCCTGCATCGTAACATCAAAACCAAGATTACCAACGTACAGTATCTCTTGATTACCCTCTTGGAGGCTCCTGTCCTGGCTGCTGTCTGTGCCATGCTGACCCGCTATGCACCACCTGAAGGCTATTCGGTCATGGATAACAAGAACCTGGTGAGCTACTTCTTTATGGCCGTCATCGTGGCTACCTTTACAGGTATGAGCGGTAGTGCCGAGGAGATTATCAAGGACCGTGCCCTGCTGAAGCGTGAGAGTTTCCTCCACCTGTCGTACAGCAGCTATATCTGGTCGAAGATTATCTATATGGCTGGTGTATCGCTTATCCAGACGCTATTGTTCATAGCCATCGGCAATACCATCATGGGCATACACGGCATGTTCATGACATGGTGGTTCATCCTGTTTGTGACGGCCCTCCTGGCCAATCTGACAGGTCTGCTGCTGTCCCAATGTCTGAACTCCGTTGTGGCCATCTATATCAGTATCCCCATGTTGCTCATCCCCCAGATTCTGCTGTGCGGACTGGTGGTTAGCTTCTCGGACCTGACACCTAAGAGCACCACAGGAAATGTCCCGCTGATAGGCAATCTGATACCGTCACGCTGGTCATACGAAGCACTGGCCGTCACCTCGTTTACTGACAACCTGTACGAGCGTCAGTTCTTTGAGCTCGACAAAGAGAAGTACGAGACACAGTATTACAACGTCGGCCTACTCTATGAGCTTCAGTCACAACTGGAGACCATGAAGGACGAACAGAAACAAGGCAAGAAAGCGAAAGTCGACCACATGGAGATTATCCGTACCAACCTGCCACAACTGGCGGCCTTCTGCCATATGAAGCCCTATCAGGGCGATGAATCTTACGAGTCGCTCAAGCAGTACATGGATGATGCAGAGGCTTGGTTGTCAAAGCACGGTAATCAGATAACGCTGAAAGCCGATGCCCTTGTTGCCAACTATATCCGCCAGAACGGCAAGGAAGCCCTGCTGCAACTAAAGCGCGACAACTATAACACTAAGTTGGAAGACTGCGTGATGGGCGCTGACCAGCGGCATATGCTTGAGGTAGTCGACAACTACATCGTACCCCGCATGTATGCCATCTATCTGACTCCACAAAGTACGATGGGTAATGCACCATTCTATAGCAGCGAGAAGATTCTTGGGTCATGGCATGTCAAGACACTATGGTTCAATACGGGTGTATTGCTGCTGATGTGCGTCATCATGGTGATCCTATTAACAAAGAATATTATCATTAACATTATTAATAATTCAAATTTTAAATTAAAATGAAGAAATTATCAATTTTAGCTATTGCCTTTGCAGCTATTGCATTTGCTGCTTGTGGCGGTAAGAAGAGTGCTCAGGCAGATGAAGCAGTCGACAGCGTAAAGAGTTTTGAACAGCAGCAGATTGAGGCTAGCATCAAGATGCATATGGATAGCATTGCCTCTGAACTGGGTAAACTGAAGACTCTGCCTTTCCTGCAAGAGGGTAAGGACGGTATCAGCCTGACCAAGCAAGAGAAGCAGGTTAAGCCCGACTATCTGTTGGCTGCCAGCGTTGCTGACGAGGCTACAACACTCACCGAGAAATATCGCATCATGAGTGCTCTGAGCGTTGACAAGAAGATTGCTGCTCTCTATGAGATGCCTACTGAGGACTATGAGAAGGCTGTTACCAAGTTGGCTTCTGACATTAACGATCCTTCGTTCAAGGCTATTGAGGATGCAAACACGATCTTCGAGACTACAACGACTCTCTATGACGAGATGGAGAAGAACGGCCGTATCAACTACTTCTGGCAGTTGGCTTCTGCTGCACTCGTTGAGCAGCTCTATATCATTAACCAGAACTCAGATAAGTTCCTCAGCAATTTCAATGACGAGGCTGCTGCCAACGTTACATTCCGTATCGTTCTGATTCTGGATGCTGTCAACCGTCTGGCTCAGTACGATCCTGATATCGAGCCCGTAGCTCAGGCTATTGCACCACTCGACGCACTGAATGCCACTACTGTTGCCGAGATGAAGGAGCAGCTGGTAAAGACGAAGGAGCAGATTAATGCTGCCCGCAAGGCTCTTATTAAGTAATATGAATGAGAAATGAGTAATTAGGGACACGTTTCCTAATTACTCATTCCTAATAGAATTAAAAGGAATACATTATGACATTTGATATCAAAGAAGGAAACGGCGGCATGACTGCCATTGTTAGTGGACGTTTGGATACACCAGCAGCAGTAAAGGCCCAGAAAGAGATTACCCCATTGTTGGAGAATGCCGACAAAGAGATTACCCTTGACTGCACACCACTCGAATACATTAGTAGCTCTGGCCTGCGTCTGTTCTTGACAATCCGTAAGGAAGCATCTGCAAAAGGTGGCAAAGTAATCATCACTAATATCAACGACGAAATCCGCAAGGTCTTCACAATGACAGGATTCTTCAACCTATTCGAAATCCGATAGGCTGATGAAGGAGCACGGGATGCCTGGCAGGCCCAAAGTGGCTATTATTGACGCAAACACGTTAGCAGTATTAGGACTCAAACAAATACTGCAAAACGTGATGCCCATCATGACCGTAGACACCTTTGGGAGCTTTAGCGAACTGGAATCTGAAAACCCAGACCAGTACGCCCATTATTTTGTGGCCATGGACATCGTGTTGACTCACCGTAGTTTTTTCCTTGAACGACAACGTAAGACCATTGTGCTTACCCTGTCGCTCAATGACACCTCACAACTTCACGATTTCCATTCGCTTTGCATCAATCAGCCTGAATCCCAGTTGATTCGCCAGTTGCTCATGCTACAGCAACATGCCCATCACGATGGGCGCAACCTGCCACCCATGCCCCGCTTCCTACAACAAAAGATACTGACCGACCGTGAGATAGAAGTCATGTCGCTAATAGCCCAAGGCTTTATCAACAAAGAGATAGCCGATCGTCTCAACATTGGACTCAGCACAGTTATTACCCACCGCAAGAATATCATGGACAAGTTAGGCATGAAGAGTGTGTCGGCTCTCACTATTTATGCCGTTATGCACGGCTACGTGGATATCAACAAGATTTAGTGTCGCATAGAATCCCTGATGACAAAACAAGGGATAGAGAGTCCTTATTATATACAATAAGGACAGAATAATGAGAAAGATTATCGTAACCGTGGCTCCTGTATGCCACGTAGGTAAAGAGATTCCTGCAGAATGTAAGAATCCGTTGACACCTGAGGAGATTGCAGAAGACACTATTAACTGCTATAAGGCAGGAGCCTGTGAGGTGCATCTGCACACACGCGACTTACAGGGAAATCCGACATTTGAACTGGATGTCTTCCGTCAGACCATCGCATTAATCCGTCAGGAAACAGATATGATTGTGCAGGGTTCTACAGGCGGTTTGTCTACGCTGACACTGGCAGAGCGCTGTGTGTCACTGGATGTCCCTGAAGTGGAGGTTGCATCGCTGAATATGGGTAGCGTAAACTTTGGGGAGACTGTCTATATTAACACCATGCCCGACCTGCGCTACTGGGCCAAACGTCTGGACGAGACAAACACAGTGCCAGAGATGGAGCTCTTCGACCTGAGCCATGTGGAGTGCGCCACACGACTGGCTGATGAAGGTGTGCTGCATCGTCCATTACACTATAACTTCTGTGTAGGTCCAGGAAACTCGAGCAACCTCTCGGCTACCGGTCGCAACCTGGCAATGCTTTGTTCGCTGATGGAGCCTGGTACCACATGGGGCATTACCCACGACTCGATGAAAGACTTTTCTATGCTGGCATGCGCAATTGGCATGGGAGCCTCAGCCGTTCGTGTCGGCTTCGAGGACAGCTTTTATTACGCACCAGGCAAACGTGCACATACCAATGCAGAATTAGTCGAAAAGTTGGTTGCACTGATTCGTATGATGGGGTGTGAACCTGCTACTCCGGCAGAAGCACGTGAAATGCAACATATCAATCAACTATGAGTAAATGGAAGATGGTTGTCCTTGATGACGACCCAACAGGAATACAGACGGTGCATGGCTGTCTGCTGATTACGCATTGGGATGAGGGAAGCGTGCGCCTTGGCTTTGAGGATCAAGAGCCCTTTTTCTACATTCTCACCAATACTCGCGCCATGACTCGCCAAGAAGCTGAGCGTGTGACACGTGAAGCCATGGAAATGGTTGTCAGAGTCAACGAGGATTATGGTTATCGGCTGATTATCGTAAGCCGTAGTGACAGTTGCCTACGCGGTCACTTCCCGCTGGAGACAGACGTCATGCGAGCTGTGCTCCACAAATATGGGAAATCCGTTTACCCAAAGACGCCTTTCTGTCCTGCCTTTATCGAGGCAGGGCGTGTGACCATCAATGGCATGCATTATATGCAAGATGGCGATAGGCTAATTCCCGTCAGCGAGACAGAGTTTGCTCGCGATAACGTATTTGCTTATCATAATAGCGAGCTTACAGAATATGTCAAGGAGAAAGGTGCAAATCCTAACGATTACGAGATTGTGAATGCACAGAGCTATGACGAGCTTAAGGCTTATGCTGCCCATATCCTTAGCAAGGAAACCTCTGAACACATCATCATCCGCTCATCATCATCGCTTCCTAAGGCCATCAGTGGTATCGCTGATATCCCCCTACTCGATCGAAGCATTTTAAAACAGGAAGGAGTAGGATGTTTCGTTGTGGGTTCACATGTCAAGAAGACCACTCAGCAACTGGAACAGCTCTTGCAGGCCGAAGGCACCTGTGCCATCGAAGTTGACGTGCAACGCATCATTAACGATGCTGATGCCCTCATGCTCGAAACACTCGATACTATCCAGCAGGTTGTTGACAACTATCTTACACCAGTTATTTATACTTCTCGCCAAGAAATACGTCTGGAGGATGCCAACCAACGTCAGCATATAGGACAGCAAATCAGCAACTTCCTTGTGGATATTGTCCGTCGCCTGCCCTATACCCCATCCTATCTTGTAGGCAAGGGGGGCATCACCTCTCACGACATCCTTACAAAGGGATTATGCATCACCTCAGCCCGTGTCTTGGGACAGATCATCAACAGTGTTCCTTGCGTCATGGGAGCACAGTTCCCTTATATCATTTTCCCGGGTAATGTGGGCACAGAGCAATCTCTGAAGGAAGTATATTTAAAGTTGAAATAAAAAAACGTCATTATTTGTTGGTAGATAAGCAGAAATTTACTATATTTGCAGTCGGAAGTAAACAACCAATTAAAACTAAATGCTTATGAAACAGATTGTACTTACCATGTTGGCTTTCGCAATGACATGCTCAGCCACAGCCCAGAAAGTTAGAAACCTCTATACTGAGACGCAGACGCTGAAAGTAGAGCAAGTGCAGGACACGGATATGCCTATTCAGGTAAATCGCTATCTTTTTGCTGGTTACAACACCTTGTGCCTACCTATGACACTGAGCGCCGAGCAGTTGGCGGCAACAGCCAAGGACGTCAGAATTGAACGACTGGCAGCTATCCGTCAGGAAGGTTCTACCCTACAGCTACTCTTCGTTGACTGCACTAATGAGGGTATCGAAGCAGGAATGCCTTACCTCATCTTCTCACCTACTAAGCAGTATCTGAGAGCAAAGAATACAGAGGCCAATGGTGTTGACACTGACATCAAGACTATTCGTATGGACGACGGCCAGGGCAATCAGGTTTCGTTTGCCAGCAGTTGGAACAAGCGTCAGAAGAATGGACTCTATGGTATTCCCGCCAAACAGAACGTAGAGATTCTGGAGAGTGTACTGGTTCGCACAACAGAAGATTTGTCATTCCTACCCACCCGCTGCGGTTTCAGTTGGGAACAACAGTCTCCCACAGCAGAGAAGCTTGAAATCATCCATACCAACAATGCCGAAATTACCGGTATTAAGGACGTGAAGCGCGAAATGTCTAGTGACAGCCGCTACTACGACTTGAACGGACGCAGCATGCAGTCACCAAGCCAGAAGGGTGTCTATATCCATGGTGGCAAGCAGGTTGTGGTGAAATGACAAGTAACCGGTAAAAAAAAGAAATCAAAGAGTGAAGAAAAACATGAAACAATGGGTGGCCGACATCATCCGACAACGGAAGGTGACGGCCATTCCTGTGATGACCCATCCGGGTATAGAACACAACGGACATACCGTCAGGCAAGCTGTCAGCAACGGACAAATACACTACGAGGCAGTCATGACGCTGACACAGCAATACCACTCTGCCGCCGCCTGTACCATTATGGATTTGACGACAGAGGCCGAAGCTTTTGGGGCAGAGATAGCGTTTAGCGACAATGCTGTTCCCGCTGTCATCGGCCGTCTATTGCCCGATATCGAGGCCATCAACCAATTGCAGGTACCCTCGCTGTCGGCAGGCCGCATTCCACAATACTTAAAGGCTAATCTGCTGGCAGCACGTAACATTAACGACCGTCCATTATTTGCCGGCTGTATCGGTCCCTTCTCGTTGGCTGGTCGTCTTTACGATATGTCAGACATCATGGTACTCATCTACGAGAACCCCGATGCCGCTCATACGCTGTTGTCAAAGTGTACGCAGTTCATCGAGAAATACTGCGAGGCCTTAAAACTAACGGGGGCCAATGGTGTTGTCATGGCAGAACCTGCAGCCGGTCTGATGTCGAATGACGACTGTCGGACGTTCTCGTCAGCGTACGTACGCTATATTATTAATAAGGTACAGGACGATAACTTCATCGTTGTTCTTCACAACTGTGGCAATCAAGGTCATTGTACACAAGCAATGGTTGAGACGGGAGCTGCAGCCTACCATTTCGGCAACAAGTGCAAGATGGAAGAGGTCATCAAAGACGTACCACCTACTGCCCTCGCCATGGGCAATCTCGACCCCGTATCGCTCTTCAAAGATGGTACGCCAGAACAAATGTACAAGGAGACTATCAACCTACTAGACAAGATGCGTGCCTACCCCAACTTCGTGCTCAGCAGTGGATGCGACACGCCGCCTCATACACCTATTGAGAACGTCAATGCTTTCTTTGAGGCACTCAAAACATGGAATGACAGAGAAAACGCTTGACTACGAGGAACTACAGATTACCCTAAAGGATGTCTACGAGACAATGGGGTATCGGGATGCTGTGGCTGACGATGTAACTCAACAAGAGACACAAGCTGTCATTGACGATGTACGTCGTTGGTTGCGTCCGCGATTCTGTTTTTTCGTTCTGCGCGAATTGCCCGCGTTTGACGTCGGACGGATTATTCTTCGACAACTTAAAGGTTCTGAGGCCTATACCTTATTTATATGTACAGCAGGCAAGGAATACGAGGCCTATCAACAACGACTCAAAGAAGAGGGGGACATGGTACGTGTTTTTATAGCCGACTCGCTGGGGTCTGTCATTGCTGAGAAGACCGCCGACCAGATGGAACGCTGCCTGCAGGAGAGCATCAACAAACTTGGCTGGCATCACACCAACCGTTTCTCACCAGGCTACTGTGGTTGGCACGTCTCACAACAACAACGACTCTTTCCACTCTTTGAAGGACATACCTGCGGTGTCAGTCTTACCGACTCATCACTCATGGTGCCCATCAAATCCGTTAGCGGCATTATTGGCATAGGTCAAGAAGTCCGCAAGCTTGATTATACCTGCGGACTCTGCAATTTTGAGAAATGTTATAAACGAAAGGCTAAACAATAGCTCTTTTGCTACTTTTCGCCCTCCGTTTCCACTATTGGTTTCTCAGGATTTATAAAGACAAAGAGCACGGCACTGACAATCAGCATAACCGCAATCATATAAAGCGGTAGATTGTAGTTTCCTGATTGCTGTACCAGTTCACCAAACAATATACCACAGCAAAAACCACCTATATTGCCCGCCGTATTCATAGCACCACTCAACGTGCCAGCATGGCGCTTACCCAAGTCAATGCACAGTGCCCAGGCCGATGGTAGCATCAGGTCAAAGATACCAAAACACAGCGACAGGAATACGAATACAGCCATCTTACCTGGAATGAACGCGGCCAAGAACATACACACTGCAGAAATTGATAACGAAGTGGAGCCCAACGCTTTACGTCCAATCTTTACGCCATATCTTTTAGTTAGTTTATCAGTCAGATGACCACCTGCAATATTACCTATCATGCTCATAATGAAAGGCACAGCAACGGCATACGTTAGCTCCGATTTCTCGAAGCCACGTCCTAGTTCCATGAATGTGGGAAACCATGAGAAGAAAAACCACGAGCCGAAGGCATAAAAGAAATACATGGCACAAATAAGCCAGAACTGTTTGTTGCACAACAATAGGCGCCAGTTAATACTTGTACTTTGAGAAGCATTCGTTCTACTACTCTGACTCGGGTCGCGATAATACCAATACCATACAAGTGCCCAGATAACGCCCAGCGCTCCCAACAGATAGAAAGCAGCACGCCAGCCAACCCACATCATGACAGGAATCACGACGAACGGTGTCAAGGCACCGCCCATACGTGAAGCAGCCCAAACATAACCTTGCGCCTTGCCTACCTCGCCTTTCTCAAACCAGCGACTGATGACACCTGTACTGCAAGGTGACGAACCCGCTTCGCCTATACCGAATAGGAAACGAATCATAATGAGAGTAGCCAGACCGCCTGCCATACCAGTAAAGGCTGTAAAAGCTGACCACCACAACACTATGATGGCCAAGATTTTACGGTGCCCAAAACTATCGCCCAACGCACCTACAGGAATCTGAAGCAAACCATAGCTTAGAATAAAAGCACTCTGTACGTAGCCCCACTCAGATGGCGACAAACCTAGGTCGTGCATGATGCTCGAACCTGCCACACTGATATTGATACGATCCAGAAACGTTACCATGCCCAAAATGACGAGCATGGCTAGGATCACGTTTTTCCTGCTCATAGTCCTAAGAACTTACGCAAGCCTTTGACGCCCAAGACTGGACTTGACAATACGGGCTTACCCGTCAGGTCAGAAAGTCGCTGTTCCATACGCGCCATGGAGCCTTGTGCCAACACGAAAGCATCTACCTGATTGGCAATACGCCCGGCAGCCTCAGCTATCAGCCGGTCGTGTGTCTCACCATCTCCACTCTGCCCAGCGGCAAAGGCACCATCGGCTAGTCCTTCCACCAACGTTACTTCCCTACCAACCTTCTTGGCTTCGTTCTTCAGCAAGCGACACGTTGGGTCGAGTGTCGTAGGCAACGTGGAGATGACACCAATACGGTTGTATACAGCTACAGCCTGTGCTGCCATCGGTTGGTCAATACGAAATACGGGGATAGGGGCATACGTGTTGCCATAGTCAGCAACATCACCCACACTCGAACACGTGTTAAAAACCACATCAGCACCAGCGTCAGCAGCCGCATTATAATACGCCAGCAAACGACGTCTCACGGCAGGTGTTACCATATTATTGGCTATCACCTCTTTAATTAATGACGAGTCTGCTATGTGGTTTACGTTTACCTCAGGCAGCAATTCAGCAAAAGTCTTGGTCAAGGGCTCCACTAGAGCCATTGCCGTGTGTACACAAATTACGTTAATCATTAGTTTTTGAATGTTTTAGTCGTTTATTTTTGCAAAAGTACAAAAAAAATCGTACCTTTGCAAAAAATAAGCTAAATAAATTATGGATATTACAGAAAGATTTCTGAACTACACGAAATTTGATACACAGTCGGCAGAAGACAGCCAGACTGTGCCGAGTACAAGTAAACAACTGATTTTTGCAGAATACCTTAAGAAAGAACTGGAGCGCGAAGGTCTGGATGACGTGGAGATGGACGAAAAGGGCTATATTTACGCTACCTTGAAGGCCAATACAAAGGACAAGGTGCCCACAATCGGTTTCATTTCACATTACGACACGAGCCCCGACTGCAGCGGTGCCGACATCAAGCCACAAATCGTGAAGAACTACGACGGTAGCGACATCCTGCTGTCAGACGGCATTGTGTCGAGTCCGAAGAAGTTTCCAGAACTGTTGTTGCATGTAGGCGAAGACCTCATCGTAACCGATGGAACGACGCTCTTAGGTGCCGACGACAAGGCAGGTATTGCTGAAATCATACAAGCAATGGTATATCTGCAGGAACACAAGGACATCAAACATGGCAAGATTCGTGTGGCCTTCAATCCTGACGAAGAAATAGGTATGGGAGCTCATCACTTCGACGTTGAAAAGTTCGGTTGCGAATGGGCTTATACAATGGACGGTGGTGACGTAGGCGAGTTGGAGTTCGAGAACTTCAACGCTGCCTCGGCCAAGATTACCATCAAAGGTGTCAGTGTACATCCAGGCTATGCGAAAGGTAAAATGGTGAACGCCAATGCCTTGGCTGCCGAGTTTGCAAAGATGTTGCCTGAGGACGAGACACCAGAGACAACAGAAGGCTATCAAGGTTTTTACCATCTGTTAGGTATAACATCCAACATCGAACAGGCCAAGCTCTCTTATATCATCCGCGACCATGACCGCGAGAAGTTCGAGGATCGCAAACGCTTCGTA
>Ga0247608_10005928_pt1 | contig 13052 bp, 4 predicted proteins | sample 176DNAGHGlowgp2_FD_193490 | JGI IMG/M metagenome (GOLD analysis project Ga0247608, IMG submission 193490) | Sheep rumen microbial communities from Palmerston North, Manawatu-Wanganui, New Zealand - 1766 DNA GHGlow gp2 | ecosystem: Host-associated > Mammals > Digestive system > Stomach > Rumen ... | reverse complement strand
TGGTGGTTACACTAAGGGTGACGACCTGGTTGCTCCTTACACCTCTCCCGTATACCTCTATATGAACAATTCTATGAGCCAGTTCCCCAGCGTTTACTCTCAGAGTCCTGACGAAATTGGTCAGACCATGGTGAAGGTAGAAGACTGGTATCAGGAGACTGTTAACGACATGACTTATCCTAACTCAATGGGTGGTGCTGCCCAGTGCTTCGCATGGGGTATGTACAAGACTCAGGCTTACGGTCTGGTGGCTGAGGATGGCGGTAACTTCCGCATTGGTGTGAAGATGATTGGTAACCAGGATTGGTGGTGTATCTGGGATAGCTTCAAGCTGACCTACCATGATCCTACAAATGCTGATCTGATTAAGCCTATCCTTCAGGAGGCTTTGGCTGGCATCGACCTGAGCAAGCCTATGGGTAAGGACATCTTCGAGCGCGCTTCTCAGGTGAAGACTGACGCTGAGGCTGCTATTGCCGCTAACGACGGTAAGAAGATGTTCGAGTCTTTGAACGCTGTTTACGACCTGAGCGCTGCTATCATCGAGTCTGTTGCTCTGTTCGAGAAGCTCGTTGCTGCTAACGAGTCTCTGCTGGAGGCTATTAACAATGGTGTAAATACTGACGCTATTCGTACTGCAACAAATCTGTACAATACTATTAACGATGGTGTTGAAGCTCACTCTATCACCGATGCTGAGGCTAAGGCTTACATGGAGCAGATCGACATTCTCTACACCAAGCTGGCTCTGCCTAACAACATTGATGAGGCAAGTGATACCAATCCTATCGACGTAACTGCAGCTATCAAGTCTCCCAGCTTCACCAACGAGTACGAGGAAAGCTCTTCAACGGGTTGGACCAATCCTGGTAACCTGGGTAACGACGACACTCAGAAGGGTGCTGGTGCCATCGAGTTCTGGCAGAGTGCATTCGACATGTTCCAGACCATCAAGGGTCTGCCCGAGGGTACTTATGAGCTGACTGTTGACGCATGGTGCCGCGTCGGTGGTAACGATGAGAACTATGCTGAGTGGACTGCTGACAACAACGCTACCATGGCTCTGCTCTATGGCGTTAGCGGTGACAGCACTGTTTACACTTCTTACATCGCCAACGTGATGAAGGCTGGTGACGCTATGCAGGAGGCTATTGGCTATGAGGGTGAGACTGAGTTCACCACTGGTGACATCACTTACTACATGCCTGGTTCACTGGTAAGCGGTAAGGGTCTCATCGAGATGAATCCTGGCGTTTACACCAACAGCGTTATCGTGAAGGTTGGTGCTGACGAGACTCTGACTATCGGTATCAAGAAGGGTCAGGAGAAGGCCAACAGCTGGGTTGTTTGTGACGACTTCAAGCTCTACTACCTCGGTAAGAACAGCGCTAAGCAGCCTGGTTCTGACCTGACTGGTATTGAGGATGTGAACGCTCAGAGCATCATGGTTGAGTTCTTCACACTCGATGGCCGCAAGGTTACCAATGCTCAGAAGGGTATCGTCATCAAGAAGATCACTCTTGACAACGGCGCTACGCTGATTCAGAAGATTCGTAAATAAATAATGATCAGAAGACATAAAAAACTGACCAATCTCTCATGACAAGGGACTGGGGACGGCACGAAAAGGCCGTCTCCGGTTCCTTCGTTTTATTTAATTAATCAATCTCAACCCACCAGATATGAACAACACCACTCCACAAAGGAGTCCATAAACAGAAATCAATGATCCTGAAAAGGACACTATATATATAAATAAGGTATAAACGATAATAACAATAACATCTTAATAACTAACAAAACTTATGGAACGTAAAACTATCGTAAAGCAAGGACGATGTGTGGCTTTTGCCGCCTGTGCACTGCTGATAGGAGCATCGGTGATGCAGTCGTGTAAAGACGACGACCTTATTCTCACCGGACAGCCCGAATGGCTGGGAAACTCCATCTATGAGCGCTTGCAGGATGAAGGCAATTACAAGTACACGCTTCGCCTGATTGACGACCTTGACCTGAAGGAGGTCCTCAGTCACACTGGTTCTAAAACTTTGTTTGTTGCCACGGACAGCGCATACGATGCGTGGTTCAGTTCGAACAACTGGGGTGTCAGCAAGTATGAGGACTTGAGTGAGGCCAAAAAGAAGACGCTGTTGAAGAGTTCAATGATCAACAATGCGTACCTTCTGGAGTTGATGTCCAACGGCAAGGCTGAAGGTGATGCTGCCAACCCGGAATGGGGACGCACCATGCGCCGTGAGTCATCTGTGGATATCTATGACTCAGTTTATGTGATGCCTGTGGATTCAATGCCCAAAACAAAGTATTGGGACTTTGTCCGCGAACGTGGCAAGGCTATTCCTCTCTTCAAGGATGCCTCTAAGCCTACCATGATTCACTTCCTGCCAGCTTATCTTGAGTATAACAAGATAACCTTGGCTGACCTGAAGGTTCTCACCAACGGAAAAGCCGAGAGTCTCAAGGAAGCTTGGGTGAATGGAAGGAAGGTTACCGGTTCCGGTGATGAAAGCCGTAAGAAGGTTGACTATGACGTCACCTGTAAGAACGGTTATATCCAGAAGGTTGATGGTGTGATTGAGTCAAGTCCAAACATGGCCGAGATTATCCGTCAGGATCCTTCAATGTCATTATGGAGTGCTTTGCTTGACCGTTTCTCTTATCCCGATTATTATCGTGAAGGAACCAAGCAGTACAACCGTATTTATAATAACGAAGACTCTGCCTTTGTGTTGCGTTACTTCAGTAAGCGCTGCTTCGATCCCAACTCCCAGAGCGTGCAGAACTATACGGGTGATGGTACAAGTAAGCCGTTCCATCGGGGCGACTATGTGATGCCCTACCTGAAGTATGATCCTTCATGGAACCAATATATTGACAACAACTCACAGATTGATGTGCACAACGATGCTGGCGTGATGATTGTTCCTGACAATAACGCTGTGCTCGAGTGGTGGAACGGCAGTGGTAAGGAGTTGCAGGATGAGTACAAGGAAATGAAATATATCCCCGACGATATCATTGCCAAACTCATTAACGTGAACATGCTGTCTACGTTCTCAGAAGCAGTACCTTCTAAGTTTAATTTGGTGCTCAACGATGCCAAAGAGGAACTGGGTATCAAGGCCGAAGATGTCACAGGTACTTATATGGGTTGTAACGGTGTGGTTTACAAGACCAATAAGTTGTTCCCGCCGGCAGAGTTCGTTTCAGTGGCATATCCTGCTCTGGCTCATGTCACGACGATGAACGTCATCTATCGTGGTGGTATCGAAGCCCGTGGTTTCCTGCCCTATCTGCTTTCTATGGACTCAAAGTATGCCATGCTGCTACCCACTAATAATGCATTGCTCAGCTATGTTGATCCAGGTTCCTATGGCAAGACCGCCAAGGTTGCTAATGGTGATTCAGGCGACAGCACCGAGGTTGAAACACCTGATGTCTTTGAATTCAGATGGGATGAGGTGAGCAAGTCTGTGAAAGCCAGGCGTTATGAGGGTACTATCTCTGCCGATGGTACTATTACAAAGGGTAAGCAGCCTAAGCAGGCAAGTGTGACAAATGAACTGGTCAACAGACTGTTTGACGATATGATGGACCAGTTGATTATCGTTGTTCCCGACAAGTCTATGACTGTTGAGGACTATGTGAATCAGGGCTACCATTATTTCAAGACCAAGGGTGGTGCCATTGTACGTGCCTCTTATAAGGATGGCAACAAGGATAGCCTCGCTTTCGAGGGAGCTTGGCAGATTGAGCACAACAGTCGTCTGATTACCAGTGTTCAGAAATACACCAAGAAGAATGGTAACTCTTATCAGTTGGAGAGTCAGACCCCAATGGGTGCTCAGATGACTCTTTATCTCACTCTCAAGAAGTATCCGCAGTTCACGTCATTCTTGGAACTCCTGCAGAATGACTACAGCGACCTGCTTGCTACAACGATTGGTAGCAGTACCAAGTACAATGCCGGTATGACGGATAAGGGTAGTGAGAATATGCGTCTGTTCGATAACTATAACTACACGGTATATGTGCCAACCAATGAGGCTATCCAGGCTTTGCAGACTGCAAAGATCCTGCCTCTCGAAGAGGAATTGTCTCGCGGTGACTTTAGTGAGACTACTGGTGAAGAGCCTGTTGTCGACAGCCTGTGTCTGGCAGAGGGTTGGTATGACTTGACTACCAAGTCAAGAACCGATGTCCAGAAGACTGTCGTCAAGACAATCCGCTCTATCGTCACTGACTTTATCCGTTATCACGTTCAGGATAACTCCGTAGCCATTGGTATGGCTCGCAGTGCGAGTGCCACCAACAAGTTCGAGAGCATGAAGCGTAATCCTGAGACCGGACGTTACTATCCTTTGCAGGTGGACTATGATACCAACAACATGACTATTACAGATGCTATGGGCAACCAACGTCATGTCAAGAAGGATGATGGTCTTTACAACAAGTTTTGCCGCGAATATTGGTTCGAGGGTAAGCCTTATACTAATTCTGCTCGTGTGTTCATGGCCAGTAATGCAGTGGTGCACCAGATTGACGGTGTGCTACAGTATGAAAACATGAAAGAGTGGCGAGAAGTTGTGAAAGAAGCCATTAAAGCACTTAATTAAAGAGAGGAGGAAAATTGTATGAGACTATTTAAATCTATCATATTGATGCTGACGCTCTTGTGTTCAACAACCATCAGCGCACAGAATATTACTTCCGTTCACGGTACGCTGAGCGACGATATGGGCCCGCTGATGGGTGCCACTGTCTGCGAAATCGATGCCACCGGACGTATTATTGAGTCTGCCATTACCGACCTGAATGGTAACTTTACCATGAAAGTGCGTAATGCTAAGGATAAGATCCGTTTCAGTTATGTTGGTTTGAAGACAGTGACCCTGCCTATCAATAAGACCACCTTCAACCTGAAGATGCAGTCATCAACTACACTGAAAGAGGTGACCATTAAGTCTAAGAAGCGCTTGCAGGGTAACACACTGCCTATCCCGCAGCGAGAGATTTCCTATGCTACGCAGACCATCTCCATGAAGGAGTTTGAAGGTCTGGGTATCACTTCTATCGATGAGGCCCTGCAGGGACGTATCGCCGGTCTGGATATTATCGGAAACTCTGGTGACTTGGGTTCTGGTTCTACCATGCGTCTGCGTGGTGCCGGTTCTCTGTCAACACTGACCGACCAGAACCCGCTGATTGTGGTCGATGGTAATATCCGTGACGTGAGTCTGACGAACTTTGATATGGCTGGTGCCAACAATGAGAAGTTTGCAGAGCTGTTGAATATCAACCCTGAGGATATCGCATCCATCACCGTGCTGAAAGATGCTGCCGCTTGTGCAGTCTATGGTTCACAAGGTGGTAACGGTGTAATCGAGTTGACCACCAAGCGTGGTGTGAAGGGTAAGCCCAGAGTGACCTACTCACTGAAGCTCACCGGAACCTATCAGCCCAAAGGTTACGACCTGCTGAATGGTGATGACTACACCATGATGCTGAAAGAGGCATATTTCAATCCTCGTCAGGATGACAACGCTTCCGATGGTAACCGTATTCCTGAAATCAACTATCTGGATGATACCAGTGACTTTACGGAGTGGCGTCAGTATCGTGACAATACCGACTGGCGTGACGCTGTCACACAGTGGGGTCTGCGTCAGAACCACTATGCCACCATCACCGGTGGTGGTGAGAAAGCCAGTTTCCGTATCGGTGCCGGTTTCGACCATGAGACAGGTACGATGATTGAGCAGAAGCTGAGCCGTTTCTCTACTCGTGTGAACTTGGACTACAATGTCAGCCAGCGTATCCGTGTCAGCACCAACTTCTCGCTGACCTATACCAATAATCACCAGAACTCTGATGGTCTGCTGAACATTGCCCTGAAGAAGATGCCTAATATGAGTATCTATGAGAAGGATCCTGTGACGGGTGAGAATACCGATACATATTATAATATGTTGCAGAGTGGTCCTTATATAGGATCTGAGGTGTTTGCTAATGACCAGCGTACCGATAATTATATAAACCCTGTGGCTTCGGCTTATTTGGCACAGAAAACTTCACGCAGTTATGACATGAACCCAGAGTTGGTGATTAACTACAACCTGCTGGGTCTTGATGACGACCACTGGCAGTTGAACTGGCGTGGTTCGGTTTACATGAATATTTCTAACCACTATAATGACTCGTTCTATCCGCAGGAACTCCGCACAGTGGATGCTGCAGATAAACCTAATTCAGTGAATACATCTTCATCAGGTTCGTCTAAGGGCGTGTCGTTCAACACAAAGCATACCCTGACCCTGATTCCTGCATTCTCGAACAAGGACCACAGTGCTATGATGATGGGACGTTTCGAACTGACTTCGAGCACCAGCACCTCACAGTCTACCTCTGCTTACGGTCTGCCTTCTACTGGTGGCGTGATTGTTAACCCAGGAGCCGGTGGTATGATTAACACCCCAAGTGCAGATTTCGGTCAGAACCGCTCTATGTACTACACATTCTCTGCACACTATGCCTATAAGGGACGTTATGTGGCTGACGTTACAGTACGTGCTGACGGTACCACTCGATTCGGACCCGGCAACCGTTGGGGTTACTTCCCCTCTGCATCTCTGAAGTGGATTGTCAGTGATGAGCCTTGGATGCAGAAGCTGAAGCCGTTCCTCTCAATGTTGGCCATCCGTCCCAGCTGGGGTCGCAATGGTCGTCAGCCTGGACAGAACTACCTCTATACCTCTAAGTATAAGTCAGAGACCCGTTACATCGATATGGCAGCCATGAAACCGGACAATATCCGTCTGAGTGACCTGAGATGGGAGTGGGTAACCAGCTATAACTTCGGTATCGACCTGTCGTTCTTTGACAATAGACTGAACCTGACTCTGGAGGGTTACCAGACAACGAATTCTGACATGTTGATGGGTGGATTCCGTATTCCTTCGAATACCGGTTTCAAAACTGTACCCTATCATAACAATGGTAAGATGCGCAATACCGGTTGGGAGTTCCATATCAATACCAACCGTCTGCTTAAGAAGGGTGACTTCACCATGGATATGAATGTGAACTTCGGTAACAACCGAAATGAGATTCTGGAGATGGATGAGTATATCCTGGATAACAAGAACTCAGTTTATGGCTATAAAAACGGTGAGACGCTGCGCCGCGTGCAGCTGCACAACCCGTTCGGTGCTATCTACGGCTTCAAGTACAAGGGTGTTTACCAGTATAACTATAACACCTTCAAGAACGCTGTGGCTGGTATGACCAAGGAGCAGATTAATGCTTATTGGGAGCAGTTCAAGGCCGAAGGCAAGACCGCTCCTGTGGCCGTTGATGCTGACGGCAACCTGATTCTCAGTGCCAACAATGTTCCTCTGCGTATGCGTTATGACTACCGTGTGGATGGTACTGGTCACGACCAGAGCTTCCTGGGCTTCAACGGTGGTGATGCCATTTATGAGGACCTGAACCATGATGGACAGATCAACGCACTGGATATTACCTATTTGGGCTCTTCTCTGCCTAAGTTGACTGGTGGTTTCGGTTTCACCTTCCGCTATAAGGACTGGAGCCTGAACACTCAGTTCACCTATCGTGTGGGTAATAAGATTATCAACAAGGCTCGTTTGAATGCCGAGGCAATGACCACTAACGACAACCAGAGCCAGTCCGTGAACTACCGCTGGCGTCAGGAAGGTGACGTAACTGTCATCCCACGTGCCATGTATGGTTCGGAGAGCAACTACAACACACTGATTAGTGACCGCTTTGTTGAGGACGGTAGCTACCTACGTATGAGCTATGCACAGCTGTCGTACACGCTGAGAAAGAAGTATCTGACTTGGATTGGCCTGAACCGTATCGCTTTCCATGCCAGTATCAACAACCCCTTCGTGATTACGAAGTACTCGGGTGTTGACCCTGATATCGCATTCGGTGGTGAGGATCCTGCTATCGATAACGCTCAGACTCCTCGTTCGCGTTCGTACACCTTCGGTATTACAGTTGATTTCTAAACGTAGATTGACAACTTAAAAGAAACATGAAGATTATGAAAAGGAATTATAATATAATAATCTGCGCAATCAGCGTAATGATTGGCTTTTCGTCGTGCGCTGACTTCCTGGAAATCAAGGACAAGCGTGAAATCATTCTGGAAGATTTCTGGAGTGAGAAAGCTGACGTGGACAATATTGTAGCAGGATGTTATTCCGCTTTCCAAACAGACGATGTTCGTAAACGCATGATGATTTGGGGTGAGTTCCGTAGTGACAATATCATGTCGGGCGAGAATATCAATAGCGATGCTAATTTGTTTAACATCCTTAAGGAGAACATTACAGCCAAGAACGACTATACGACTTGGGATGGATTCTACAATGTCATTAACCGATGCAACACCGTGCTGAAATATGCACCCGACGTGGCTGCAAAAGACCCTGCCTTTACTGAAGGCGACTTGAGGGCAACAATTGCAGAGGTGACTGCACTCCGTTCTCTGGCTTATTTCTATCTGATTCGTACGTTCCGCGATGTTCCTTTCTCAAGAGAGGCTTTCACCGATGACGACCAGAAGATGGATCTGCCTGCCACACCTTTCAAAGAGGTGCTCAACAACTTGATTGTTGACCTGGAGGAGATTAAGGATGATGCCGTGAAACGTTATCCAGAAACCAAGAACAGGTATCAGACAGGCCGCATCACTCAGGATGCTATCTATGCCATGCTCTGCGAATTGTATCTTTGGGCTGAGGACTATGACAACTGTGTCAAGTATGCAGACTATGTCATCAAGTCTAAGCAGGAAATGGAAGAGGAGTATCGCAAGTCAAATGATCGCTCGATGAACTCCTCTAACAAGGCTCTTTTGGAGACCCGTCTGAATGGTATTCCTTTGGTGAATGACAATCTGACTGGAACAAGATATGGTTCTGCCTATAAAACCATCTTCTGTGCTGAAAACCGTGAGGCTGCCAACCGAGAGGTGATTTTTGAGATCAACTACGATCCCAAACCCTCTTCTTCTGGTCTGCCTTCAAATAAGGCCGTGTCTTCTTTCTATGGCAACAGCACATCAAGAAAGGGTCTGGTAACAGCATCTTCTTACATTGCCGGTGAGATAAAGGAACCAACTGAGAAGACACTCTTTGAGAAGAACAAGGAAGTTCTTGATGCCCGAATTTATTTGAATTATGATGCTGAGTCTGAAGCTATTGTGAAGCTGGCATCCAGCGAGATTAACATTGATGCTTCGAATGCCTCTGCACCGAAGGCTACGCAAGATCGTTATTCTGATGGCAGTAATAGTAGTCATTGGGTCATCTATCGCTTGCCCGACGTCATGCTCTTCAAGGCCGAGGCTCTTTGTCAGATGATGAAGGACGGCAGTGATGCCGAAACCACGGCTTATAACAAACCCTTGATGGAAGAGGCCTTCAGGATGGTGAACGTTATCAACAAACGTGCCATCTGCAAGCCGAATCTTCAGGATGCTGACACGCTGAAGCCTGCTGACTATTCTTCAAAGCTGCAGATGACCGAACTGGTAAAGCGTGAGAGACAGCGCGAGTTTATGTTCGAGGGTAAGCGTTGGTACGACTTGGTGCGTTATGCTATGCGTGCTGGTAATACCTCAGAGGTGATTGCTGCTGTAGGCAAGCGTGATGACGTGAACAGTCAGTTTGCCCAGAACTTCTTCAAGAAGATGGATGCAATCTTCTGGCCTTACAACTATGAGGAGATGAAGGTGAACCACAACTTAAATGCTAACCCGGCATTTGGTAGTGGCGAAAGTAACAGTTATGAGAAAACCAATTAACATTGAAAACTCTTAATTTTTGAAGACTATGAATATCAAGATGAATATAAAAGTTGCATTCCTTTCGCTGGCTGCCATGCTGGCTACAGGATCGTTGACCAGTTGCTCTGATGAGCCTGACAGCGAATACTTCTATGCATTCACGGGTGAAATGATGAGTGATTACATGAATAACCGTCCTCAGTACAGTGAGTTTGCTGCCATCGTTGAGAAGGCCAATCTGATGAGCCTGCTGTCTACTTACGGTAAGTACACATGTTTCATGCCCGACAACGATGCTGTGAACGCTTATCTTCGTGAACGCGGCCTCAGTAGTGTTGATGAATTGAGTGCGGCTGATTGTGACACGATTGCCCGAACTCATCTGATTAATAATATGTATACCACATTTGAAATGGACCAGGACCGTCTGCCGACTGCCAACCTGTTGGGTCGTTATATCGCCACCTCACAGGGCGTTGATGCCGACAGCAATGCTGTGGTTTATCTGGAAGGCGTGGCTCATATTATTTTCGAAAAGACTTTTGCTGATGGTACTTATGTCCATCAGAACGACTCCGTGGAGAATGGTATCGTTCAGCCTATTGACAAGGTTATCGAGAAGTCGAACAGTTTCTTCGTAGATATCCTGCGCGACAACCCCAAACTGAGCCTCTTCTATGAAGCTTTCTGTGCTACTGGCGTATACGACGATGTAGTGGACAAGGTGGTAGATCCTGACTATGACAGACTGAACTATCAGAAGTATTATTATAAGTCACATACTCACAAGGAAGTGGCTTGGGCTCCGGATACTAAGAAGTATGGTTTTACTGCATTTGTAGAGCCGGATTCTGTCTATAGAGCAAAGTTCCAGGAGTATGGTATTGATACGAGCAAAGGCGACTTGTATGCCATGTACGAATTAGCCAGAATGACCTACAATGAGGTTTATGGTGATGGATTCAACAAAGATGGTGTTCAGGTAAACAAAACCCCAGAGTTCCGTGATGACCAGAAGGAAGGTTGGAAATTTGAGAACTTGACCGACAGCATCAACCCGCTGAGGCGTTTCATCCAGTATCATATCATGACCCGCTACGTGCCGGGTGATGCCGACCTTACCGCTCTGATTATCTCGGAGTGGAAACAGCCCTTTGGCTTTGAGACAAAATGGCTGAACGCTGTTGACTGGTATGAGACACTGCTGCCTCACACCATGCTGAAGGTTGAACTGCTGAGCCGTGACAAGCGTGTGGATGTTAATAATAATCCTCTGGCTGTTGATATCTATGGTCAGGATGTTGACAAGAAGGAGTGGCACTTCCTGAACCGCCGCTATGAGTCTCCTGACTATACCGTCCGTGGTGCTCTGGTTGACAAGACCGTAGAGACAAAGCCTACCCATGATGCACTGAATGGACACTACTTCTATGTGGATGACATTGTGGCATTTGATTGCAAGACTCGTGATATTGCACAGAACATGCGTATCCGTATGGACTTCTCAACAGTGTTCCCTGAGCTGATGACCAACGATATGCGTCTGAAGGGTAATTTCAGAGCCAACGATGATGATAATGTGCCTGATGACTCTGAGACACCGAAGAATGGTAAGAACTATTACTTCCCCTTGGGCTATTTCGCAGGATGTACTTTCAATAGTACCTGTTACTTGGTCTATCGTCGTCCTCACTGGCATTATTGGTCATGGCAGGGTGATGAGTTGAACCTCTTTGGTGACTATGACTTCACCATGCGTATTCCTCCAGTACCCTATAGCGGTGAATGGCAGCTGCGCCTTGGCTTCGCTCCTCTGGAGACCCGTGGCGTGATGCAGGTGTACTTCGATGGTGTTCCACAGGGTATCCCCTTGGACATGATGAAAACATTGGATACTGAGACCTACCTTGGTAACCGTGTAAGTGATGATGCCCAGCTCTCTACTTATAAGAAAACAAGTGTGGAAGATCTGGCTTCAGAACAGAAACTGCTGAAGAACCTGGGTGCTTATCGTGGACCGCGTTCATGCTACAACACAGATGGTAGTTCAAAGAGCTATTCATGGGGTATTACTCACATGATGCGCCGAATTCTTTGTCAGACCTACATTGATGCAAGCAAAGACCACTATCTGCGCTTCCGCGTGGCTTCCGATGGTAAGCAGGGTAACAACAACGAATTCATGTTCGACTTCTTTGAGATGGTTCCCAAGAGCGTTTATGGCGTTGAAGGAGACGGAGAAATGGAAGATGATCTGTAAACTGAAAATTGAGAATTGATAATTATGATTACCAAGAATATATATACAAAGGTGTTAGGGTTGGCAATAGCCACCCTCACCTTCACGGCATGTTCCGACGCTTGGGATGACCATTATGAGAACATGGGTAACGCTACAAGCGGATTGCACGATGGTTCTCTGTGGCAGGCAATCAATAGTAATGAGAACCTGAGTAACTTTGCCAGCGTGCTGAAGGAATGTGGCTATATGCCTAGCTTGGATGGCAGTCAGGTGTTCACGGTCTTCGCACCAACAAACGACCAGTTCACCAAAGCTGAAGCTGATGCACTGATTGCTAGTTATAAGGAGCAGGTGCAGAATAATGTGACTCAGGAGAACAATACGGTTATCAAGGAGTTCATCCAGAACCACATAGCCCTTTATAACTATTCGGTTTCTGACTTAAGAGTTGACTCTATTGTCCTGATGAACGGTAAGTATGCCGTTTTGAGCGATAGCACTATCAATGGTGTGCCGATGCTTCAGAAGAACCAGCTCTACCAGAATGGTGTGCTCTATACGCTGGGCAAGCAGGTGGCATATCTCCCGAACGTGTTTGAGTATGTTTCGAAAGATGCCGATTTGGACAGTTTGAGAAGCTTCCTCTACAACAGCCACTATTACTACCTGAAGTTTGAACCCAACCAGAGTGTGGCAGGTAGTATTGTCAATGGTAAGACTCAGTATCTGGACTCTGTGTTCACCCAGAAGAATGAGTTATACGAATATCTGGGTAAGATCAACTCAGAGGATAGTACTTACTGGATGGTGGCTCCCACCAACGAGGTATGGGAGACACTCATTGCTGAATATGAACCTTACTTCAATTATGCTCCCGAAGTGGCTGACCGTGACTCGATGGTTTATACCAATAGCCGTCTTGCCATTATCGAGGGAACTACATTTACCCGTACATATCTGAATACGGAACAG
>Ga0247608_10005927_pt1 | contig 13053 bp, 6 predicted proteins | sample 176DNAGHGlowgp2_FD_193490 | JGI IMG/M metagenome (GOLD analysis project Ga0247608, IMG submission 193490) | Sheep rumen microbial communities from Palmerston North, Manawatu-Wanganui, New Zealand - 1766 DNA GHGlow gp2 | ecosystem: Host-associated > Mammals > Digestive system > Stomach > Rumen ... | reverse complement strand
GCACGAGCCCTTGGTCTGTGTTCTCCACAACGAGCGCTGCGTAGTCCATGCCGAGGACGACGAGTCCGGTGCGTTCGCCTTTATACTTTTCGGATGGCACGAAGGTGGTCTTCATGGTTGCCGTGAAATTAGGTGCAGTAGGCTTCTGAAGAAGTAGGTTGTTCACGTCCCAGAGGTTCTTGTAGTCGGCAGCCACGGGGTAGGAATAGAGTCGGAGCACGCCCTTGTTGGCATTGCAGAACGACCATTTCATATTTCCATCTGCTTGCCATTGCCATTGCTTTGCCAGCTCTACGCTGTCGAACTCGTCGCTTTCCTGCGGTGTGCAAACAGGATAGGTCTTGCCCACGTTAGGCTTCTTGTATGTCAGCACGGGGTCTCCACAGCCATCGCCATCCTTATCCACACCAATCACAGGCCAGTCTTTCACCCATTTCATCGGCTGCAAATGCACGATGCGTCCGTATGCTCCTACGTCCTGGAAGTGCATGAACCAGTCTTCGCCTGATGGTGTATCGACCCATCCGCCTTGATGAGGACCATTGACAGGCGACTTGCCTTGTGCCATGACGATTTTCGTTTCGTAGGGTCCGTAGATGTTTTTGGCACGTTGCACGGTCTGCCATCCTGTTGGCACTCCGCCTGCTGGGTGGAAGATGTAGTAGTAGCCTCCGCGCTTGTAGAGCTTTGCTCCTTCGCAGGTAGGTTGTTCTTCATGCCCGTCGAAGACAATGCGGCTTGGGGAAATCACCTTCGTTCCCTCTGCATTCAGTTCGCACACAAGGAGCACGCTCTTCAGTCCTGCTCGACTGCCTGCCAAGGCATGACCCAAATAGCAACGGCCATCGTCATCCCACAATGGACAGGTATCTATCAATCCCTTGCCAGCTTTCACCAACACTGGTTCACACCACGGACCTTCCGCCTTCTTCGCCTTCACCATGAAGATGCCTTGGTCGGGGTCGCCCCAATAAATGTAGAATTCCCCGTTATGATAGCGAATGCTTGGTGCCCACACATAGTTACCATGCCCAGGCTTGTCGTCTTTGTGCCCCACTCCTTCGGGCAGTGCGTAGGACAGGATGGTCCAGTTCACCAGGTCTTTGGAGTGGAGGATGGGCAGCCCTGGGGAGCAGTTGAAGCTCGACGCGGTGAGGTAGTAGTCTTCGCCCACGCGGATGACGTCGGGGTCGCTATAGTCGGCATAGAGGACGGGGTTCTTGTATGTGCCGTCGCCCTGGTCGGCTTTCCACACGTCGGAAACGTAAGACTTTGTCTGAGCCTTGCCAGTAGTTTGTGCCAAAGCCGACTGCCCCATCAGCATGGCAGCCATCAGCACTAAAGCATAGTCTTTTCTCATGGATAATTGAGTTTTTATCAGGGATTTAAAGGATTTTTTAGGATTTTCGCTTACTACGTTGTTCCTTGTACTTTGTCCTTTGTACTTTTGGAGTTCTTGCTGGAGAGCAATGAACGAAAAAGTCTCCTAAAGAAATTGGCTAAATCGGCAAAATTGAAATACAAATTTAGTACATTTAGTCTATTTCTTTAGGAGACTCTTAGCAAAGCCAAAGGCAAAGCTTACTTCACCGTGATTTTCTGACCTTTCACTACGTAGATGCCAGGGTTCAGTTTGTTGACATCAGAAGCACGGAGGTTGCGGGCAACTCTCACGCCTGAAAGGTTGAATACATCGACGGATTCGTTTGCGTTGGCAACTGTCTGGATGCTGCTCAACTCGCCTGCTCCGATGTGACGAGTGACAATCTGACGGCTATTGCCCGATGACAACTGCACATAGCAACGGGTTGCGTAGAATCCGCTCTTGCTCTCATCCACCTGAACGAACTGTGCCTCTGCGTTGTCAACTGCGAGGATGCCATAGTAGCCAACGCCTTTCACGTGGGTGTTTGCACCAGCCATCGTCACGGTTTCTCCATGATTGGTGGTGAAGCTCAATGCAGAGTTTGCGTTCTCAATCGTAGCGGTCTTCTTGATTTGCTTCACGCCGTTCTCGCCTGTGTAGTAGAGCAGATAAGGGACATTTGCTTCCAATCCAGTCTTCTTCACGTCCTGGAAATTGAGTACGAGCGCACTGCCCGATTCTTCTACGCCAGCGAGCTTCTCCAACTTGCAGTTGGCTCCGAAAGTCTCGTTGAGTTCGTCCTCGCTCATTGCGAATGGCAGGGAAACGGTGTTCCATCCGTTGAACACGTAGCGGCTCACGTTCACATTGCACTCTTTCCCGTCGAAGCGAGTCAGGTTGGTGCCGTTGTATGTACTCAGGGTGAGGTTCTGCTGTGCGTATGCTGTCATAGATGCCACAGCCATCATTGCAATCATGTAAATCTTTTTCATAATACGTAAGTTTTATTTAAGTTTTTAAGTTCTTGAGTTCTTAAGTTCAACGTGAAGTGTGAAGTGTGAAGCGATTGAGCCGGATGGCATTTTTAATTTTTAACTTTTAATTTTTAATTTACCAAGTTGTTCCTTGTCTTTTGTTCTTTGTACTTAATTGGGATTTTTCACTTTCCACTCCCCTCGCCCTTTGGAGAGGGGTTGGGGGTGAGGCTTGGTTTCGGTAGCAAAGATACATCAATTCTTGAAAGTAAAAAAGTATTTCCAGCTTTTTTTTCACGGACGACATCAAAATTGCTTTCGCTTTCACTAATTAAACTTTCCCATCTCTGGAATTAATGTATCAGAAGACGCTGAAAGCGTCACCGCTCAGTAACCGAGGGTGCGAAGCACCCCCGGATAGCTGTATGTCCGCTCAATCGACTCTGAAAGAGTCGCCCATCTGTGGCTGTTGGGGTACTCTTCCAGAGTGCATCTTGCCCAAATACACACCACCCGCAGGTCGTTCCGACCTACGGTTACTGAGCGATGACGCCTTCAGCGTCAGAGGGTTACACTATCCCAATATGATGAGAAAGTTTAGTCACTAATCAAACGAACCTTCGTTTTCGTTTCGGCGAGCCTTCGCTTGCGCCACGCCGAAGGTTCGCTGCAATGAAAACGAAGGCTCGCTTGTTTAGTCAATCCCCAATGTCAGTTTTTCCATCCCCCAAATGTGCGAAAGGACATACCTAAACTTAGGTATTTAGTGCTTTTTAGTTGGTATTTTGAGAGTTAGGTTTTTTCTGCTCGATTATTTTCTTTTACCTTTGCGCGTCATTTTTAGGTCTGAGGGCTAAGGACTAAAGTCTGAGGTCTAAAGTCAAAGGACTTGGTAAGTTAAAAATTAAAAAGTCAAAGAGCTGCGTCTTATTAACTTTTAACTTTTAACTCTTAACTCTTCTCAAATCTTACAAATATGAATGAAATTTTGAGAGATTTGTTTAGATTTGTATGATTTCTGCCTCGAAGAGGCACTTCAAAAAAATATATTTGTTATATCGAACTCACGTTAAATCAGTTCGGGGATAAGAGATTCTCTGAAATGCCTATTTGATTGGCTTGCACCGAGAAAAAGGTTTCACTTAATGACCGAGGGCTCGTTATCAAAACAGCGAGCCCTCGTCGTGACGCAAACGAGGGTTCGCTTGAATTACAACGAGGACTCAACATTTCAGTTCAATCAAATAAATGATTGGCTTACGCTAAATGTGCGAGTTTAACAATTCAAATAAGAACTTGGGATGATTATAAACCACGAATTTCACGAATTAAACGAATTTTCAGTATTTATTTTATCGAATTTCTCTAATTAAAAAATGCCAGCATTTTTGTTCGTGAAATTCGATTAAATAATTTCAATAATAATTCGTTTAATTCGTGAAATTCGTGGTTGAAAAAAAATGAGTGGGGAATAGAAACGCTTCACGTTCCACGCTTCACGCTTCACGTTTCCACTTACTTCACCATCGTCTTTTTGCCATTCACAATGTGAATGCCCTTGGTCAACTGGTTTTTCTTCAGCTGGCGACCATTGAGGTCATAGTAACGGTCGGTAGTTGCAACACTGTTGGCAACATGGTCGATGGAAGTCACAATGCTCTTCTCACCCACACGGATGTTGTCGATGGCAAGTGCATCACCCATTTCCGTCAGTTCACCACTAATGAAGTCGAACGTAGAGACATTCGTGATTTCGAACGAAATGCCGAAACGTGCGTTTTCGTTGTTCTGCAAAGCTGACAACGGAACAACCACCGTGGTGTATTCTGCATTCGACACTGGAATGTCAGCCTGCAATACCATTTCCTCTGGTTCTGCACCATCCACAGCTCCCAGCACATTGACAGTAGCGACTCCTGCTCCCATCACGTCGAAGGCAAGCACTGGCTCATTCACTCCCTGAAGGTTGAGCTTGCCCGAAGTGAACGAATGTGTTCCTGCTTCGTCGGACAACAGCACAATACCGTTGCCGTCGTCATCGCTCGACAAGGTGAAGTTCATGGCATCCAAGTCATAGCTCCAGAAATAGTGCGTATAGCCGTCGGCAAAGCCCTCAGTCAGCGGCAGCGAGTATGGCACACCTGTCAGCAGACCAGTCACAGTGCCGTCGCTTTCGCCAGCATCGTTCTTGGCTGTCACCACCCAGAACTCATAATCCTGTTCCTCGCCCTGAGTGTCGAAGTCGAACGAGAAAGTGTTCTGGTCAGTCACCGTTCCGATAAGACCGCTTTCATCGTATGTCAGTTCTGGGCCAAAGAAACCTTCCTGCCACTGGGTAGCATAGACAAGATAATCCACCTTGGCTGGGTTCACATAGCGCTCGTTGCTGCCTGTCTCGCCCACCTTGCTCCACGCAAGGCTCACAGAAGTCTTGTTGTCGGTTGCCACAAGATTCTCAACAGCCAAAGGAACGTCAACACCCACGAACACAGACTTCTTCTCGCTCTTCACGCCAATGCCATCAGCATTGTAAGGAGCCAGACGATAAACATGGAATCCCATGTCGTCGGCTGTCATCTCATCCACATAGCTGCCCACACTGCCTGGAGCCACATCATCCACTTCACCTACTTCCTTACCATCGCGCAGCACAACTATCTTCGTGAGATTAGCAGTCAGTGCAGAGCCATTGAGAGCCTCAACTGGCGCAGTGAAAGTGACAGTAGCCTTTGGTTCGCCAGCAGCATCAGCAACGACCTCGAATTGAGGAGCAATAGGAGCAGTGGCAGAAGGACCATCCTCTACGGAAAGGCGGTTGATAATCAAGTGGTCCATATCGGCATCGCTGATGGCATGAATACCTATATAATATACACCATCCTCGGCAACAGTGAACACTTTCTCGTAATCCTCACCCTCGTCAGCCGAAATCATCAAGTCAGTTGGTGCAATCAGCTCCTGTGCCATGCCTTCAGCCGTAGCAGCCTTGCCCATCTTCACCTCGAAACGCTCTGGATAGTAATCACCACCCGACGACAAGACATTCAGCTCGAACATATAGTTCTTGCCAGCAACGAGATGAATGCCTGGAGTCACCATCCAGTCGTCACCATTATTGTCGCTACTGTATATATAGCCCGTGCCATAGTATTCGTCATAACACCAAGTTCTGCCATCTTCGTTTGCGTCGATAATGACGAAGCTCTCAAGCGTTGAAGCATCCTCCTTGAAGTCTGCCAGATAAGGCACTTCCATAATGACAGACAGGAAGACACTCACCTCTGCACTCTTCTCACCTTCTCCATCGTCGTTGCGCGCAACAAGCTGGTAGCGATAAGTGCGCATACGCAAGTCCTCGCTGTTGTCGAGATACGTAACAGCAGCACCTGGAGCCACATTCTCAAAGCTGTGAACCACCTCGCCATTGCGCAAGAGGTCGATGGTCATGTTGCCACTCAGGTCGTCGCCCTTGATGCTCTTCGTAGGAGCCGTGAAACTGATGTTCACCTCCAGCTTGTTCTCCACAGCCGTTGCCTGAAGGTCAGTAATGGCATCAGGTGCGTTCATCGGAACCGCCTCCACAATGAAGTTGTCGGCATAGAGACGATAGACATCCGCATCACTGATGGCATGGATGCCAAAGTAGTAATAGCCCGATTCGCTCACCACAACCCGACGGCTCCCCAATGGCTGGTTTGGTTCCCAATTCACAATCGTTGGTTCCACCACAGTTTCCGTCATGCCGTCAGCCGAACGAGTCTTGCCCATCTTCATTTCGATGCGCTCTTCATAACCGCCACTGCGCGTATCGAATGCCACATGGTAGAACTGTCCTGCCTCCAACTTGATAGCAGGCGAAATCAACCAGTCGTCGCCAGCATTGTAGCTGTCGCATTCATAACGACCATAGTGGTCGCCATCGCTGTTCATGATGTATCGCCATGTCGTGCCATCATTATTGGCATCGATAATGCTGAAAGAATACTGCTCGTCGAGCGTCTCAAACGTGTTCATGTAAGGCAGTTCATCCACCTTTTCCACGATGTCAAGAAGTTCCCACACGGTCTCAGCATCGCCATAGCCCAAGCTGGCATCGTCGTCATCCCAGAACAGACCCATGAAGTAGCTCGACGCGCCCTCCTGACCAGCGCTTGTGCCCTGGAGCGTGATGACATCGCCACTGAGCACAAACGTGAAGCTCTCCGCATGGTCGTCGGCAGCCACGATTGCACCTTCCGCAGTCAGCATTCCCCAGCGCAAGCTCACCGTTGCCTGATATTCCTCATTGTAATACACAGGCTGCTTGGCAGGAATCGTAAGGAAGCGACCCGTGCGAGTTCCTTTCACCCACGTGCCTAAGCTGGCAGCCGAAATGATGTTCTTCACGTAAACCGTGCCGTCGGCACATTCCACGATTTCCACAGCATCGTATTGATCCTGTTCAGCCATGCCACCCTCAACGGGATAGTAAGACACGCCAGTACGACTGTAGAAACGATGAACGCCCTCGGCAGGCTGTGTGATAATGCCGTGTGCGTCCTTCACTTCCGAAGCCGCACGCTTCACCTTCCGAGCGTCAGACTTCAGAGAAGTCGAGTTGTAGCTACCGAAGGAAACGGTCCGCAACTGGCCCTTTCCCCAGACAGACTTTCCGTCCTGTGCTTTCGTAAGCTTGTTCTTCACTCTTGCAGACTTGCCCTTTGCGATGGCAGCCTTGCCTCCTGTCGTTACCTCAACAGGATTTTGTGCTTGCAGCGGAGTTGCCAATGCCATGATTAGCAACATCACAAAAGATGTAATCATTTTCATCATCATTAAGTTTTTGAGTTTATAAGCTTTTGAGTTTTGACGTGAAGTGTGAAGCGATAAGAGTGAAAAGTGAAAAATTTCGTAAACAAACCGGATGGCATTTATAACTTTTATCTCTTCATTCTACTCCCCTCGCCCTTTGGAGAGGGGTTGGGGGTGAGGATTTATTTTCACGCTTTTCTTGAACAGTTTGTAATCACCTAAGAACGTAACTTTTGAGCCTTTTATGCAAATGCCTTCCAACACCAGCATGATGGAGTCGTTGCGGTAAGTAAACAGCCTTTCAGGATGATGCAAGAGCGTGCTGTCACGTCTGATGATGGAATCGACAGGATATTCAAGCACAGGATGAGCGCTTTTCTTCGAGAACGTGACTTTCCCACCTTTAAGGACGTATGGGTATTCACTCTCCGAAAAGAGCATGGTCGAATAATCCCCCAATTCCACAGGCTTCTTCCTATAAAACCAATGCTCATTCCATTGGAGATTATAGAAGAAATCGTATTCAGAGTATTGCCACTCGCCATACTGCTTATCGAACTCATCACGCCCGATTCCATCGCGAACATAACGGATGACATTGCTGACTTCCCTATATTTTCCACACAACAGACTGTCCTGCCTGATGGTTCTCATGTCAATCTCACTTGTCAGCTTGCCCGTCTTGGCATCGTTCAGCCCCAGTTCACCGATGATTTTCTCCAACCGTTGCCTTTGGCTCCTCAGTCCAATGCTTCGGGCAGAAATGCCAGGAATATAGCTGAAAAGCATGATGGCTGCACCCAAAATCACCGCCATAAGCTGGAAGCGACGAGTCCGCCTCCAATACAGCATCAGCACAAAGAGCGTCATCAGCACACCAGCCACCATGAGATAGAAGCGGCTCTCAGTGAAACCATAAAGACGGATGCGATAGATGGAGCCAATCCAGTACATGATGAGCGGAGGAATGGCAATGAGAGTGAAGTGGCGATAGAACCAATCGAAATAGCGTTTCCTCAGAGTGGATTGCGACATATAACCAACGAGAGCCGTGGTGACGAACCCCATGACCATCCCTGCCACACCGCCCTTGGGCAAATCCCATTTCAAGGCAATCGTGATGAAATACACATACAGGATGACAGTATAGACAACGATGGCTGGCGAAAGAATATAGTTGAGAATCAGCCTGAGCACCTTGGCTGGTTCTCTTGCCTCGTCCTCATCTTGACGAATAAAGGTGAAACACACCTGCGGAGCCAGTATGAACCAAATGAATTGACAGACATGCTCATAAATGTGCTCAGCGGAAAAGATGCCGAAAATATAGCAGAACGAGGCAATGATGGCAATGACAGCAAGGGTGAGAATGCCCATGACAAGCATTCCGAAGAACAACTGCATGACAACATGAAGCGCATGGGCAGAGAAGGAACGGTTGTCCATTCGCCGATTGCCAACCACCAACAAGATGGCTGCCAAAATGTAAGTGAAGGCGAAACCATACGTCCAAAGGAACGGCTTGAGGTCAAGGGCCATCAAAGGCAGGAACAAAAAGAACGAAGCATAATAAGCCCACTTGATGACCCGTTGCAACCAGAAACTGAGCACAACCAGCGGAACAAAGAACCAGAGAATGTCATCAAACATATCACCTTCCCCAACACGCTCCACCTCGCAAGTAGCCATCAAAAAGAAGACGACTCCCAAAGCCGCCTCCACAGGAAACCTGCGCGGACTCTGCAACAACAACTGCAACAAGGATTTGAATTTTGAGTTCATGGTGTTGTGATATTTTTGTTTCTGATGTGCAAAAATAAAAGAAAATGTCCAATCCATCAAAAGAATTGAACATTTTCTTTATGCTTTGCGAATTTCATGAGCATAGAAATATGGAATTACGAGTTTGTGGTTTCGTCATCCCTGTTCTTATTTCTTATGCTCCTCTCCAAATCTTCCAGCATCTTGATGTCCTCAGCATCGGCAGCTTGAGCATCGAGTCGCTTTCGTTTGGCATTGAAAGCGTCATAAACACCACGAACTATTTCTTCTGCTTCAGCATTGGAGATAGAGCCTTTACCCTGCAAGATATCCTTTTCTTGGAACGTCAGCAGGTTGTCAACATTCTTACGCCAATAGTCAAGCGTCAAGTCCTTGCGTCCTTTTACACGTTCTTCTGCACTGGTGATGAAGATGTCAACAAGTCGGTTTAGAGAATCTATCTCATTGTCATGAAGATAGTTCTTGGCAATGATGATATCCCCTTTTCGGACTATACTACCTTTCCATGTAGTTAGTCCCATGTTAGGCTGGTTAGCATCTGCACGAGCAACTATTAGTTCTGCTGCCGTTTGATGAGTAACGGCATATAGCAGTTTGTTCTGTGTTTCCGCAAAGAACATCTGAGTGGCTTTGTCTGTTTTGTCATAATCGCTACTGAGTTTGAATAAGTCTCGCACTTTCTGGTAGAAGCGCTTTTCTGAAGCACGAATATCACGAATGCGAGCCAACAACTCATCAAAATAGTCTGGTCTTCCATCAGAATTCTTCAACCGTTCGTCATCCATCGTAAATCCTTTTACAAGGTATTCTGTAAGATGCTCTGTTGCCCATTGGCGAAATTGTGTACCACGCAATCCTCGCACACGATAACCCACAGCGATAATCATCTCCAAGGAGTAAAAAACCACGTTGTAGTTTTTGCCATCAGCGGCAGTTGTCAAATATTCTTTGACAACTGAATCATCTTTCAACTCTTTCTCTTTCAGTATGTTAACAATGTGATAGCTAATAGTTTGCTTCGAGGTGACAAAAAGTTCTGCCATCTGTTGCTGGTTCAACCATATCTTGCCATCTTTAGCATAGAGTGCAACCGATGCTCGACCATCTGCTGTGCGGTAAATGATGATATTTTGTTGTTCGTCCATACCTTTTATATATTATGCTCTAATTCACTATTATCTCATATTCCCCTCTCTGCCCAGTCGCCTCTATCGAGGTTTCGGTAGCCGATGGCTTCGGCGATGTGGGAGCTTTGGACTTTCTCACTATGTTCGAGGTCGGCGATGGTGCGGGCAACTTTGAGGATGCGGCTGTAGGCACGGGCTGAAAGAGAGAGACGTTCCATCGCCATGCGGAGCATGTCCATTGAGGAGGAATCAAGCTCGGCATACTGATGTATCATGCGCTCAGACATCTGTGCATTGCAATGGATACCTTTGAAAGGTTTGAATCGCTCTTCTTGAATCTTGCGAGCTGCAACAACTCGCTCACGGATTGTGGCTGAGGGTTCGCCAGGCTGCATCCGTGAGAGTTCGGAAAAGGGCACGGCTTGCATTTCGATGTGGATGTCGATGCGATCGAGAAGCGGACCACTGATTTTGGAGAGGTAACGGCTGATTTGGCCAGGGGTGCAGACACACTTGTGAAGAGGGTCGCCATAGTAGCCACAAGGACATGGATTCATGGATGCCACGAGCATGAAGGAACAAGGATATTCCACGGAGTATTGTGCCCGAGTGATAGTGATTTTGCGGTCTTCCAACGGTTGTCGGAGGATTTCCAAGGCAGCTCGGTTGAATTCTGTCAGTTCGTCGAGAAAGAGGACTCCGTTGTGTGCCAAGGACACTTCGCCTGGTCGTGCTTGGCGCGTTCCTCCAGCAAGACCGACGTCGGACACCGTATGATGCGGCGTGCGGAAAGGTCGCTGACTAATGAGGGTGGAGTCGCGGTTCAGTTGTCCTGCGATGCTGTGAATCTGTGTGGTTTCGAGTGATTCTTGCAGGGAAAGAGGGGGAAGGATGCTGGGCAATCGCTTTGCCATCATCGACTTGCCACAGCCAGGGGAGCCAATGAGAATGATGTTGTGTCCGCCAGCTGCAGCCACCTCAAAAGCACGTTTTACGTTCTCTTGTCCTTTCACTTCCGAGAAGTCGTAAGGGAAATCTTGCTGTGCTGCATAAAATTCTTCGCGGGTATTCACAACGGTTGGGAGAAGTGCGGAAGAGCCTTGCAAGAGTCCAATCACATCCTGCAAATGCTTCACGCCATACACTTTCAGATTGTTCACCACCGCTGCTTCACGTGCGTTTTCTTCGGGAACGATGAGTGCTTCGTATTTCAGTTCTCGCGCCTTGATAGCAATGGGAAGCGCACCTCGCACGGGAAGTACTTGGCCGCCCAGTCCCAATTCGCCCACGAACATATATCGCTGAAGGTCGATTTGGTCGGCATGGACATGTCCGAGACTCAGGAGGAAAGCGATAGCAATGGGGAGGTCGAAGCCTGAACCCTCCTTGCGCATGTCAGCAGGAGAGAGGTTCACGACGGTGGAGCGCATCTGATACTGGAATCCGTTTTCGCGTATGGCTGCTTGCACTCGCTCACTACTCTCCTTTACAGCACAGTCAGGCAGTCCGACAATCGTGAAGCGAGCACCTCCTTCGGATGCTTCGTGTGAGTTGACTTCGATGGTGACGGGAAAAGCATTCAGCCCATTGAGGGCAGCAGATTGAACGGTGGCTAACATGGCATTAAAACTTGTAGGTGATAGTTGATAGGTAATGAAGAACTTCAATTTATAATTTGGAATTAGAAATTTGGAATGTGAAATTAATTTCTAACTCCTAACTCCTCATTTCTAATATTTCTATAATTCTTCATTTTAATTTGTCGACGTCCTCCTGCATCTTGTCGATGCTAAATCCGCGAGCCACGATTCTGGATTCCTTGTCCGCCAGCACGTAGGCTGGAAGTCTGCGAATGCCCAATTTGGACACAGCCGGTGAGTCGAAAGCCTGTCCATCGCAAACATGACTGATAATCATGGAATCCACATTGACGAATCCTTCCCATTTGTAGATTTCAGTGTCGAGACTGACGGAAACGACTTGCAAGTCGCTGCGCACGGGAGCATCGTAGCGTGGTTCTTGTCGGGCAATGTTGCGCAAGCGGTCCGTGAACTGCCATTGGTTAGGCATCCAGCTTGCCCAGAAAGCGATGAGCGTGTATTTCTTCTGCAACTTGTTGAGTTCAACTTTCTTGCCTTGCTTGGTGGTCAAGGTGATGGCAGGGAGTTTTGTGCCTACACGTCCATTGGCAATGGTCTTGAGGCTTCCCTCCGCTTCCATCAGGTCGTGGTCGCCAGGCTGCACAGCTCTGAGTTCCTTAAGGATGCTGCGGATGTCCTCCTCGGGTATGTTCTCGTTCTGAAGGTAGTAGCGCTGAAAAAGATAGACGGCAACGGGTGAGTCCTTGTGGGAAAGGATGAACTGTCTTGCCTCATCTTGCACTTTTTCATCATTCTTCTTGGCAATGTTGTCGCGAAATTCGTTGAGCAACTTGTTTTCTTCTGTTCCCTTCACCTTGTAGTTGCTCAGATTACTTGCCGTGGCTTCGTATTCGATGGCAGAGGCTGGGGAGACGAAGATGACGTGCTCTGTGCCGTTGGGATAGACCAAGACGAATGGCGAGGTGCGGTCGCACTCGCTGTTGTAGATGAAAGAGCTTTCTTTCACCTGAATGGTATCGAAACGTGCGTTGTGAACATCAAGATTGTAGATATAGAGTTCTCCTCCCTGCAAGCCTTTCAACTTGCCTTCGATGCGAAAGGCATTTTCACGAGGACCACAAGAAAAGAAAAAAAGAAGGAGAAGAAAAAAAATAGACCCTTCCCCTACCCTCCCAGTGAGGGAGGGAGTGGTTACTCTGCTCAATATGTTTGCCAATAATTTATATTTCATATCTCCTTCTTTAATTATTCATTAAGAGAATGTTTTTCTCATTGCTTGAGTATCCACTCCCTCCCAACAGGGAGGGTATGGGGTAGGTCTTTAATTATTTCAGCAGCGCAGAAATAAGAGTCTTGTATTTAGCGAACTCAAGGTCGCTGAGTGCGTGACGTGCCAACGATGGGTCGAGCTT
>Ga0247608_10005926_pt1 | contig 13053 bp, 12 predicted proteins | sample 176DNAGHGlowgp2_FD_193490 | JGI IMG/M metagenome (GOLD analysis project Ga0247608, IMG submission 193490) | Sheep rumen microbial communities from Palmerston North, Manawatu-Wanganui, New Zealand - 1766 DNA GHGlow gp2 | ecosystem: Host-associated > Mammals > Digestive system > Stomach > Rumen ... | reverse complement strand
AAAGGCAAATGGCATTCTCGGATATCGTATCACAGACATTATGTTCGAGGGTACGGATGAAGAACTGAAACAGACAAAGGTGACGCAGCCTGCAGTCTTCCTTCATAGTGTGATTTCTGCGCTCTGTATGGGTGAGGCCTTCGATCCAAAGATGGTGGCCGGACACTCGCTGGGTGAGTTCTCGGCACTGACAGCTGCAGGAGCCCTGAGCTTTGAAGACGGCCTGAAGTTGGTCTATGCCCGTGCAATGGCCATGCAGAAGGCTTGTGAGGCACAGCCCTCTACGATGGCAGCCATTATTGCACTACCGGATGACAAGATTGAGGAGGTATGTGCCCAGGTGAGTCAGATGGGCAAGGGTGTCGTCGTTCCTGCCAACTACAACTGTCCTGGTCAGCTGGTTATCTCTGGTAACATTGATGCTATCAACGAGGCCTGCGAGCAACTGAAGGCTGCAGGTGCCAAGCGCGCCCTGCCGTTAAAGGTGGGTGGTGCCTTCCACTCGCCCCTGATGCAGCCTGCCAAGGACGAGCTTCAGGCTGCCATCGAGCAGACGGAGATAAAGGCTCCCAAGTGCCCCGTCTATCAGAATGTCGACGGTAAGCCTCATACCGATCCTGCCGAGATTAAGCAGAACCTCATTGCTCAACTGACCAGTAGCGTGCGCTGGACCCAGAGTGTGCAGAACATGATAGCCGACGGTGCTGACGACTTCACGGAGTGTGGTCCGGGCAAGGCTCTGCAGGGCATGATCGGTAAGATCAACAAGGAGGTGAGTGCTCACGGTATTGAATAATTATTAGCAGCGGACAACAGGGCTAAGGAACCATGACATGAAAAGAATGGATTTCAGAATTCCTGTAGTCCGCTGCTAAAAAGAAACAAAGACTATGGGACAGAAGTTAGTTGTTTATCAAATCTTCACGAGGCTCTACGGCAATCGTAATACATATCGTAGGGAAAATGGTACTATCGAAGAGAACGGCTGTGGCAAGCTGAACGACTTTACGCCCGACGTACTTAAGCGGCTCGTGGACATGGGTGTCACCCATGTATGGTATACAGGCATCATTCGTCATGCCACCCAGACCGACTATTCGGCCTATGGCATCCCCAAAAATCATCCTGCCATCGTCAAGGGTAGGGCAGGGTCGCCATACGCCATCACCGACTACTACGACGTGGATCCCGACCTGGCCACCGACGTAGACCGTCGCATGCAGGAGTTCGAACAGCTTGTAGAGCGTACCCACAAGGCTGGCCTGAAGGTTATCATTGACTTCGTTCCCAACCATGTGGCCCGTCAGTACCACTCCATCTGCAAGCCAGAGGGAGTCAGAGATCTGGGTGAGGATGACGACCCTCAACAGGGATTCTCGCCACAGAACAACTTCTACTACTGTCCAGGTGAGCGTTTCACTCCTTATTTCGACCTCTATCATGGCGAGACGGAGCCCTACATTGAGGAGCCTGCCAAGGCCACGGGCAATGACTGTTTCCACAATGCACCAGGCATGAATGACTGGTATGAGACGGTGAAGCTCAACTATGGTGTTGATTACTACGCTGGTCGCGTGGGACATTTCAGCCCCATTCCCGATACGTGGAGTAAGATGACCGATATTCTGCTTTTCTGGGCCCGTAAGGGTGTCGACGGCTTCCGTTGCGATATGGCTGAGATGGTGCCGGCAGAGTTCTGGCAGTGGGCTACGGACAAGGTGAAGTTCGCCTATCCCGACAAGGTGTTTATCGGCGAGGTCTACAATCCGGCCGAGTACCGTCGATATATAGGTGCTGGCTTCGACTATCTCTACGACAAGGTGGGGATGTACGACACTATGCGTGAGGTGATCCGTGGCTATCAGACGACACATGCCATTACAGGAGCTTGGCAGGCCACTGACGACATCCGCGACCACATGCTCTACTTCCTAGAGAACCACGACGAGCAGCGTCTGGCCAGCAGCTTCTTTGCCGGTAATGCCCAGAAAGGCATTCCAGCACTTATCGTCTCGGCACTTTTGCAGCAAAATCCACTGATGATCTATGCCGGACAAGAGTATGGCGAACGTGGTATGGACAAGGAAGGATTTAGCGGCAACGACGGACGTACCACCATTTTCGACTATTGGAGTATCGACACGCTGGTGCGTGCCTCGCAGCATAAGCTGACTTCCGAGGAGAAGGCGCTGGACATTATTTATAATAAGGTGGTGAACATCGCACGAAGTGAGAAGGCTGTTACCGACGGCGTCAGTTTCGACTTGATGTATGTCAATGCACATCTGCAGCGTCAGTATGCATTCCTGCGTAAGGCAGGCAGCGAGGTGCTACTTGTCGTAGCCAACTTTGCCGAGGCTCCCGTAGAGACAACAGTCTGCATTCCTGCCCATGCTTTCGACTATCTGGGCATCAAGGAGAAGAATGCTATGTCAACAGACCTGCTCACGGGTCAAAAGGCAAAGATTGCCTTGAAGCGTGATGAGGCCGTCGCCATCAGCATCGCCCCGCTGAGTGCTGCAATACTGAAATTCAAGGCTTAGAGAGATATGGCAGACTACATTCTTAACGACCACAACAAGGAGGAATTCCCCCCTGCGCATACAGCGGAACACCTGCTCAACCAGACGATGATTCGCATCTTTGGCTGCGAACGTTCCTACAATGCACACATCGAGCGCAAGAAAAGTAAGATGAGTTTCCGTCTCGACCATAAGCCAAGCCGACAGGAGGAGAAGGAGATTGAACGGCGCATGAACGAGCTCATCAGCGAAGATCTGCCTGTCACCTTTGAATTCGTCACTCGGGATGAGCTGCCATCAGAAGTTAGCCTTGACCGTCTTCCTGAAGATGCTTCAGATACCATCCGCCTGGTGCACATCGGCGACTATGATGTCTGTCCATGCATTGGCCGTCACGTACGCAGTACCTCGCAGATAGGCCGTTTTGAGATGCTCGGCACCAACTGGGACGAGCACGAGCGCTCTTTCCGGGTCAGGTTCAAGATAGTATAATAGAATTCTTAATATAGTGTTATGAGAAAGTTTATGTTTTTAGTTTTGGCCGTGTGTTGCTCTTTTCAGGCGCAGGCCATTGATTTGAATGGTAATTATGTGTCGCAGAGTGGAGAATTGCTGTTTAGGTTTACGAACGACAGCCTTTATGTCGACATCGCCCAAAGCCATCGCAATGTGTCTGCCTTCAAGCTGGTGAAGAAAAAAGGCAGCAAGAAGCATGTGACCTACAATGCTTTTGAGAACTATCTGGAGAACGGCAATATGACCAATCGCGAAGTGCTCATCAAGGTCACCAGGAAATCCTCGAAGAAATTCCTGTTAGAGTACTTTGGTAAAGACAAAGACCGCGAGTACAACTCTAACGAGCGGTATCACATCAAGCTGGTAGAATAATCCGGCGACTAAGCAAGGCAGGGCTGCTCCGGCTACTTCAGCGCAATCTTCATGAATACGGGGTTGTGGTCGGAGTAGCTGAGTTCCTTCATATAGCAGTTGATGCCCTCGTAGTTCTTGTCATGGAAGATGTAGTCGATGCGTAGTGGGGTCTTCCCTCTGAGGGTGTGCATCCATCCGCTGCCACACTCCTTGAATCCGTCGGTGAGCTCACCCTTGAGGGTGTTGTAGACGTAGGAGTAGGGCACGTCGACACAGTCGCCGGCGAGAATGACGGGATGTTCGCAGCTCTGTATTTCCTGTGCCAGGATGTTGGCCTGTCCGGCTCGCTTAATCATACCGATGGTATAAGTACCATAGACGGCTTCGAGCAGACGATTGCTCTGTACGTTATAGCCGTCAGCCTCCAGATTGTTAGCATGGTGCATCACATGGTGCGCTCCTGCTGTCTCAAGGTGTACGTTGTAGACGCGGAATAGCTGACCGTTGACATCAACATCGACCCATTGTGCACTGTTGTTGCTGGCAGGAAATTCTACCGAGGCACTCTTCTTGATGGGGTATCGACTGTAGATGACGTTTCGGTCGTTGAGTCCGTATTGCATATAGGGGAAGTACTCTTTGTAGCTCTCCGAGTTGCGCTTGTCGGCGCTCCAGTCGTTGTATTCCTGCATGCAGAGTATGTCGACTTTCTGCTTCTTCATCTCTGCGAGGATGTCTTGTGCTATGAAGCCTGTGGTTTCGCCGTTGAAGCGTGCCACGTTGTAAGTGGCAATCTTCAGCCCTGCTTGTTTGCTGTCGGCAGTCTCGTCGGTTGAGCCAAATTTGTAGATGGTCTGTGAGTAAGGTATGCAGCAGAGCAGCGTGAAGAGAGGCATGACGGCCCAATGCCAGCGCCGTAGGATAAGCCAGTAGATGAGCAGTACGAGATTGCCTGCCATCAGCAGTGGCAGGACGTAGACGAGCAATGCTCGTGCCATGTTGCCTCCGGGGAAGACATCACCTCCGAAGAGTCCTACAATGGTGAAGATCATCATCAGCACGGTAAGGATGAGGATCATGAATGCAAAATATTTCTGTACTGCTAACTTACCCATATAATAACAAATAATCAATAATCGTTAACTAATAGCCGTTAACTTATATAATTAAATTTCTATACTAGTCCAAGTATTTCTTTACGACCTCAATGAGGTTTTCCACACGGAAGGGCTTGGCCATGAACTCGTCGCATCCAGCGGACTTCGCCTCTCGGATATTCTCCTCGAAGGCATAGGCACTCAGGGCGATTATGGGAGTATCGTGGTTAATCTCCTTGATGATGCGGGTGGCATCGAGACCGTTCATCTCTGGCATACGAATGTCCATCAGGATCAAATCGGGTTTCTCGTCCTCATTAATGGTGACAGCTTCGATTCCGTTGTGAGCGCGCAGCAGGCGATAGCGTTTCTGTAACACGATCTTGACTAATTCGTAGTTGCTGTCCTCGTCCTCGGCCACGAGGATGGTCTTGAGGTTCATGTCGTCCGAGCGCGCACTGACGCGGATGGTGCGCACATTGGTAGTAGTGGTGGTGCGCTCGTGGTCAATGCCTCCCACGGTGCCTTCGAAGGGCAGTGTAAAGGTGAATGTAGAACCCTTGCCGAGCTCTGACTCTACACGGATATTGCCGCCGAGTTTCTCGACGATAATCTTGCAGAGTGCCAGTCCGAGTCCGAAGCCCTTTTGCTGTTCTGCATCTTTCGAGGCGTAGGTATTGAATATCTGGTCTATGAACTCAGGTGCGATGCCTGAACCAGTATCCTTGACATAGAATTCAATCTCTCTCATCTCGTTGATGACGTGGAATCCATAGTTAATACTGCCGCTGGGTGTGTGCTTGAGAGCGTTGCTGATAAGATTTGAGAATACCTGTGTCAGACGGTTGGCATCGGTGTTCATCGTGATGCTCATCAGCGGCTTGTCCCACTCAAGCTTGAGTGTCTCAGGACAGCGGAACTTGAACAGCTGTTGTATGTTCTCACAGAGCTGGTTCAGGTCGGTCATCGACTTCTTCATGACGATTTCTCCAGACTCCACTCTGGAGAGATCGAGTATCTCATTAATCAGACTACTGAGCCGCTGGTTATTGCTCTCAATAATCTGGTAGTATTTCATACGTTCTTCCTCAGAGTCTGTTTCTGCAATGACGCGTGAGAAGCCTTCAATAGCGTTAAGGGGTGTACGTATCTCATGGCTCATATTAGCCAGGAAAAGGGACTTCATCTTACTGGCCTTCTCGGCGTTCAGTGCCTTTTCCTCGTACTCCTTCAGCTTCTTGTTTGCGATTTGTAACTGCTCGGTGACCAGCGTCAGCTTGCGGTTGGCATCTGCAAATTTCTGTAGCAGAATCTCTCTCTCGTTCTGTTCCATTGTCTTTATCAATGCGAATTTGGGGCAAAGGTATAAAAAATATCTTAGACCGACAAATATTTAGCCATTTTTTTTCAACTTCTCTTTGCTTTTTCCCAGGCACCACTATTTAGATGGCTTCTCAGATAGGCCATTCCACGGAACACATTGATATTCATAAAAATGAAATAGTAGGCAGTATAGAGCAGTTTGTTCTTGTGGCCGCTTCGGCTGAGCAGCCAGCCCATAAGTGCAGCCAGATAGAACAGCAGCTGCAGTGCGAGCATCAGGGTGTAAACTGTTGATGCTCCCATGACGACCAGCAGGATGTTGGCTAGTAGCAACAGCAACATGGCAACGGGAGTGACGCTCCAGCGCAGTACGCGATGACTGATATACTGGAAGGCTACTAGTGGCTGGCGTAGCGGATTGAGCATGCGCCGTAACCACCAGATGCTCTGTAGGCCACCGGCGGCGATGCGTCGTTTGCGTTTCGACTCCTCGAAGATGTTGGCGGAGCCGTACTCCAGTGCATAAGCTTCGGGGGTGTAGTCGATGCGATGGCCCTCGTCGACGATAATCATCGACATCATGAAATCATCAAGAAGCGCATTGTCTGGCACCTCGCGGCATAGGGCTAATCTGACGGCATAGAGCTCGCCTGCTGCTCCCATGGCGGAGTAAAGCTCTGAGTCCCAGCGCTTCAGCGTACTCTCATAGCGCCAGTAGAGTCCTTCACCCTCGGCAGCCATCTCGCCGTTGCGTGCTGCCACGCGCTTTTCGCCACTGACGCAGCCCACTGTGGGGTCCTTAAATCGTCGGGCTATCTCGCGCAGTGCACTGGCGTTGATCATGGTGTTGGCATCAGTAAAGGCTACCAGCTCTGTTCTAGTCTCGCGCAGTCCGTGTTTTAGGGCGGCTGTCTTGCCTCGGCGCTCAGGGCTGAAAACGATGTCTGCTTCTGGGTAGGCTTTCAGCAACTCGTTAGTCTGATCGGTAGAGCCGTCTGTGACCCACATCACCCTGAACTTATCCTGAGGATAGTCCAGGGTGCGGGTGTTCTGCATCTTTTCTGCCACAATGTCCTGTTCGTTGTAGGCGCAGATCATTAGGGTCATTGTAGGGAGCTCTTCGTCGGAGGGCATCTGTGGCAATTGCCTCTGCCCCTTAAAGAGCCGCTTTAGCCGAATGATGACGTAGAGTAGCATTCCATAGCCTAGATAGGTATAGAACACGATGAGCAGACATGCCCAGAATATGATTTTCAATGCCACCATCTCAACTTTGAACTCTCAACTCCTATCCGTCCAGCTCTTCCTGCATGTCGATAAACTGTTTGTCGCTGTCGTAGAACTCGTATTGAAGGAAGGCCATCTTCTGCGATGGTATAACGTGTACACCCAGCCCGTACTTCATTTGCCACTGCATCTTCAGGCTGACGAGTCCCTTGTTGATGTAGGCTGCCACGTAGGGATGTACGTGGAGGTAGAACTTACGGATGCCTATCTTATTGACGAGGCGGTCAATCTTGCTCTCTAACTGATCTGTGAACAGGATGCTCGACTTGATTTTTCCAGATCCGTGGCAGGTGGGGCATTCCTCCTCAACATTGACATCCATCGCTGGACGTACGCGTTGACGGGTGATTTGCATCAGTCCGAACTTCGACAGGGGTAGGATGTTGTGCTTGGCCCGGTCCTTTTGCATGTTCTGGCACATGCGCTCATAGAGCATCTGCCGATCCTCGGCGAGTTTCATGTCTACGAAATCGACCACGATGATGCCTCCCATATCGCGCAGTCGCAGTTGGCGTGCCAGCTCGTCGGCTGCTCCCAGGTTGGTCTCCAGCGCGTTGGCCTCCTGTCCGTTGTCTTTCTTCACGCGTGTCCCACTGTTGACGTCGACCACATGCATGGCCTCTGTGTGCTCGATGATGAGGTAGGCGCCGTGCTTGTAGTTGACTGTCTTGCCGAATCCTGACTTAAGCTGCTTGGTGACGTTGAAGTTGTCGAAGATGGGGACATTGCCACGATACATCTTCACGATATCCTTCTTCTCAGGGGCAATCAGTCCGAGGTAATCGCGCACTTGCTCGAAGATTTCCTCGTTGTTGATGTGAATGCCGTCGTAGGTGGGGTTGAACAGGTCGCGCAGTAATGCTACGGCTCGACTTTGCTCCTCAAAGCACAGTTGTGGCCTCTCTGTGGTCTTTTGCACTTTGGTGATGGTGTCTTCCCAGCGTTTGAGCAGGATCTTCAGTTCGGCATCCAACTCAGCTGCACGTTTGCCTTCGGCCACGGTGCGCACGATGACACCGAAATTCCTTGGCTTGATGCTCTGGATGAGCTGCTTGAGCCGACTTCGCTCTTCGCCTTTCTTGATCTTTGTGGAAACCGAAACACTATCTTCGAATGGCATTAGCACCAGGTAGCGCCCGGCAAAACTGAGTTCGCAGGTTAGTCGGGGGCCTTTGGTATTGATGGGCTCCTTGACAATCTGTACAAGTACTTCTTGCCCCACTTTCAGGGTGTTGGCAATGCTGCCGTCCTTGGGCAGTACAGGCTGGCGGGTGGCCTTCTGGATGGGATAGAGTTTCTTGCGGTCGCTCACTACCTGTCTCAGGTATTTCTCGTATGAGCTGAATTGAGAGCCCAGGTCAAGATAGTGCAGGAATGCCACGCGCTCAGCGCCGACATCCACAAAGCAGGCGTTGAGTCCGGGCATCAGCTTCTTCACCTTTGCCACGTAGATGTTGCCGACGGAGAACGATGCTGAGCGCTGCTCCTTCTGGTATTCTACCAGTGTCTTGTCTTCGAGTAGTGCAATCGAGATGTCCTTTGGCTGTACATCAATGATTACTTCGCTTGTCATTTGTCTCTTTGCTTTTCTTGATGGGTTAAAAAAATCCAAAAGGGTGTGTCGCAGTCCTGATGGACTTGCCGACACACTCCTTTCATTTTGTACGCTGCGTCTGACCGTTGTCAGGCCCGAATCCTCATGTCACTGAGGATTACTTGCTCTTATGACGGTTCTTGCGCAGTCTCTTTTTCCGTTTGTGAGTAGCCATCTTGTGGCCCTTCTTTTTCTTTCCGTTTGGCATAGTTTCTAATATTTAAGTGATTACTTCATTTTTGCGATGAAACTCTTCGAGGGCTTAAATGCCGGGAAGTCGTGTGCCTCGATGACCAGCGTGGTGTTTTTTGAGATGTTACGGGCCGTCTTGGCTGCGCGGTGCTTCACGGTGAACGTACCAAAGCCGCGCAAGTATACATTTTCCTTATTCTCTGTAAGGCTCACGCGGATTTCCTCCATGAAGGCCTCTACCGTGGCGCTTACGTCTTTCTTGGCAATGCCTGTCTCTTCAGCAATCTTGTTGATGATCTCTGCCTTTGTCATGATGTCTTTTTATATATATTAATAATGTGTAAACCGAATCTTTCTCGATTTCGGACTGCAAAGATACTAACTTTCAGTTGATTACCGAAACATAAAGCGGTTTTTTTTTGAATTTTTTGTTTTTTGTCGTATCTTTACCCCCTTTTTTGTACCTTTGCAGCCTAAAATAGCAATTCAGAAATAGCATATATGGCCAAAGAACGACTATGGAACAAGAATTATTGTAAGGTGATGGCAGCCAATTTTACGCTGTTCTTTGCCTTCTATGTGTTGACACCCCTATTGCCTCTCTACCTAAGTGAACATTTTGGTGCAGCGAAGGACATTATTGGGCTGGTGCTCTCGGGCTATACCATCACGGCGCTACTCTTCCGGCCATTCAGCGGCTACTTTGTCGACTCCTTCCCTCGGAAGACGGTGCTCATGGTTTGCTTTGGTGCCTTCGCCATCTTTTTCGCCGGTTATCTGGCGGCCTCCACCCTGCTGCTCTTCACCATCGTGCGTACACTGCACGGTGGGCCTTTCGGTGCTCTGACCGTAGCCAACTCGACGGTGGCCATTGACGTGCTGCCGTCCTCACGGCGTACCGAGGGTATCGGCTATTATGGGTTGAGCAATAACCTGGCCATGGCCATCGCCCCCACCATTGGTATCTTCATCTATAGGTTCACCCATAGTTTCGAGCTGCTCTTCTGGATAGCCTTGGCAGTGGGCTGCGCAGGATGGCTGATTGATAGTACCGTGGAGCTCAGTCAGAAGGAAATTGTGAAGAACAAGTCAAAACTCTCGCTCGACCGTTTCTTCCTGCTTCGCGGCTGGCTCATAGGAACCAATATGGTGGCTTTCGGCTTCAGCTTCGGCGTGCTGAGCAATTATCTGGCCATCTATGGCAAGGAGGTGCTGGGCATCACCGGCGGCACGGGCACCTACTTCATGCTTTGCTCCATCGGGCTGATGCTCTCGCGCCTACAGGGAGGTGAGGCTCTCCGCCAGGGACGTTTGACGCATAATGCTGCTGAGGGCATGATTATCTCGCTCGTAGGATATACCCTCTTCATTCTCGTACCTACGCTGAGTTCGCTATTCGCTATTCACTATTCACTATTCACTTTTGTCGGCTATTATGGCTCGGCCCTGCTCATCGGCCTGGGCAACGGCCACATGTGGCCCGCCTTTCAGAACATGACCATCAACATAGCCCAAAACAATCAACGCGGTACGGCCAACAGCACCATCCTCATTTCGTGGGATGTCGGTATGGGCCTGGGCATACTATTAGGCGGCATCATAGCCGAACACTTGGGCTACAATGCCGCCTTCTGGACGGTGGCCGCCGTTAACATGGCTGGGGTATTGCTTTTCTTTCTCCGCACCCGCGCCTTCTTCCTGCGGCGCAACCTGAATAAGCAGGTGAGATAGGCTCTATTCCTTCCACTTGTTCCAGTCGAAACTGCCGTTGGCGGTCAGCTCCATGCGGAAACGGTGCTTGCCGGTAACAGCATCGTACATAAAGCCTTTGAGGGTGGTAGCTGTTACATTTTTGACAATGAGTGTTCTTGTATTCTATGCCTGTTGCAACTTTTTGATCCTCTCATAGTCGAGTGCCGCGCCGATGGCGGTGCAGTACTGTGAGTACTTGGGTATGTGGAAGCGTATGTCGTAGAGTGTCTCCAGCGATGGGAACACCTCCTTGCATTGTGGCAGCAGCGACAAGTTGCCGATGAGCACGAAGTCGCGGATGTCGCTACCTAGCGAAGCCAGCCACGCTGCCGAGCCTATCGACTGTAGCACCATGTGGATGAGTCCGGCGGCGATGTCCTCCTTCGTGGCGTCGCTTTGGGCCCGTGCGAAGTTCGAGGCCGTGGTGTCCATCGTCAGACCCGGCACGGGTATGGCACTGATGTCGCCGATGGTCAGGTCGATGTTGCGCGTGTTGCCCTGCTTGGCCATGGCGGCCACCGCCTTGATGTCGCTGGTGTTGAGCATGATGCGCGATAGACCAGCCAGTGTGCCTCCACCAACGCCGATACCGCCGATGTGGCGCATCTCGTCGCCGTTGCATTTCACAAACGAGGTACCTGTGCCCATCGACACCACGATGGTGTGGTCGAGCTTCGACTCGTAGCGGGCGCCCAGGCCATCGGCCACGAACTCCTCCGACTTGCTGGTGGGCAGGCCGTAGATGGGTTGCTCGATATAGGCAGCTCCGACGCCGGTGAGCATTACGTGCTCCACATCCTTCAGCTCGATGTCGTTGTCGTGCAGATACTTGCCGAAAGCTCCGAAGAGCGAGGTTATGGGGTCTGCAGCCGTGATGCGGATGGGGGCAGTCACCTTACCGCCCCTGATGCCTACAATCTTAGTCGTGGAGATGCCCACGTCGATTCCAATGATGATTCCCATTGTCTTGTTTATGTTTGTAGTTTACAGATGATTACTCTTGATTACTCTGCTTTGTTCTGTGCGTCAAACTTGTTGAGCTTGTCCAGGTAGTACTGGCGAAGCTCGCTCCACTTGTAGTAGGGGTATGAGTCGGTCTTCACTGGCAGCGTTACCTCGCGCTCGTTGAGTAAGGCTTTCACAAGAATGTCGCCCGTCTTGCCCTTCTTCGGGCGGTAGAACACCAGCTGCACGTTGCATCCCATCGGGAATATCTTGTAGTTCTGCCAGTACTGGTCGAGCTCGTCAAGGTTATCTACCTGCACAGCGCAGTTGCCCAACTCCAGCAGGCATGCCAGTGGCATCACGCACACCTCGTGGCCGAAGCGGAGCGTGGCCTGTGTCTGAGTGACGGTGTCGGCCGTCTCGATGATGTTCCGTAGTAGGTTGCGCTGGCTGAATGGCATGATGCCTTTGGTCTGGGGTGCGGGACCGTAGTCCATATACCATCTGATGTTGTTTTGCTTCCATAGGTCGTATATCTCCTCGTCGGTGAAGAGCGAGAAAAGCTCCAGGTCGGTGTCGTGGCTCTGCATGTTAGTGGCTATCTCATGCAGGTCGCGCATGAATTGTCCGGCCTTGAGATTGCTGAATACCCACTGCTGGTCGTTGAACAGGGCCTTCATCAAGCGCTCGGGGTGGGTGTATTTCTGACGCCATACTTCCCTGCGCTCCACGCGGTTGCGGCCTGTCTCTTTCACCAGTCCGTCCCACGGTTGGTTCAGGTAGTACTGCAACGACTCACTCGCATCGTTGTGGAAGCGGGCCGTCGGGTTGGCGGCTGCCAGCTCCTCGCACTCGGCCGTCATCGACAGGATACACCTGATCACCACCGTCGATCGGGCGTCTATTTGTACGTTCTTGGTCTTGAAGATCTCAGGAAAGTTCTGCACCATGCGCTTGGCGATGCCGTGGTGCTGACGCTCACCGACAGTCGAGAGGTCGCCCAAGCGTTTCACCGATGTGGGCTCGAAGGCCTCTATCGTCTTAAGTGTCTTCTCGCCCAGCGGGGTCAACTTGCCCAGTTCCTTGGCCTGGCGCAGGATGTCGCGCGGACCGGTATAGCTGTTGTCGCTGATGAGCCAGCGCGATCCGTGGCGTCCGTAGTGGCTCATGTAGTAGGGCTCGTAGCCCTTCGGAGCAGGGGTGAGGGGCTTGGTGGCGGGGTAGCGGTCATAGTCTAGATACTGACTGCCCGACAGATACTTGTTTGCCTTGATTTCTTCGCGTGCTGTCTGCGCCGTGATAGTCATTGCCATCACTGCTGCTGTTAGTGTCGTGAATATTCTTTTCATACCTTATTATATATATTGTTACTTCGGATAAAAAGAAAACCCGGCCGCTCTTACAACGTACCGGGCTAATGAAAGGAGGAGTGGTACCTCCAGGAATCGAACCGGGGACACACGGATTTTCA
>Ga0247608_10005925_pt1 | contig 13053 bp, 11 predicted proteins | sample 176DNAGHGlowgp2_FD_193490 | JGI IMG/M metagenome (GOLD analysis project Ga0247608, IMG submission 193490) | Sheep rumen microbial communities from Palmerston North, Manawatu-Wanganui, New Zealand - 1766 DNA GHGlow gp2 | ecosystem: Host-associated > Mammals > Digestive system > Stomach > Rumen ... | reverse complement strand
CTTTGGAACCGTAGCCTTGCCAAACAAGTGACCAACCCCAAAGGACATCGTGACAAGTGGTTACTGAATCCATTGACGGACAATCAGAAGAAGAAACCATACGGAGTGATTTCCGCCATGCTTTATCTATGCAATGCCGTGTATCCTGATAATCAGATAAAAGAGAAACTGCTTGCCTTGATTGACAACAACACAAGCATACCTTATTACAAATACGGATTCACGGGAGACTGGCGAAAGGAACCGATATGGCGGTAAGCCCCGTAAATTGTATGTATAAGATTTGGCGGTTTCAAATAAAAGTATTACTTTGCTCCCGACAAAGAGCCATTGAAACAGGCTGGTGGCTCTGAGTCGGGAGTTCTTTGATAAGCAAATCACGGCAGAATGAGGAAATGAGAACCGTTGCCAGTTCGTAACCCAGATTTTTCTCAATCCTCCGAACTGCCTTTATTTACAAAAGGTTTGCGATTTTATCCAAAATTACAAAATATTGTCGTAACTTTGCCCAAACTTTAGGTAAAAGTTGAAAGGCGAAAGTTAAAAGTTGAAATGACTGCTGACTGAAACTTGAAACTTCAAAAACATAAATAAGCTTAACTATGGACAGCTCCACCATTTCCTACATCTTGGGCGGCATGTGTGTCGTCATCGCCCTCATCGAACTTTATTTCCTGCGTCGGATGCTGCACGCCCTGCGTCCGTTGCGCGACGAAAATCGGCTGAGCGACATCGAGCAGAGCCGTTCGCACTTCCGCTATGTGCCAGCCAACATCGGTCCGCTCAGCTTTGCGGCTTCGACCCACTACGTTCCGACGTTCCTCTCGACGAAGGAGAAAAGCAAGTTCGTCGCACTCACCGTGCTCTACGTGACGCTCACAGCCTTGGCTGTCGGCCTGCTTGCCTATTTCCTCTATGAGAACCATGCCGAGTGGAACACTTCGACTGTCGTCATGTCGGTTGTCACTTTCCTGCTGCTGGGTCTGCTGCTCTGCATCCTGGTCATCTATGCATGGAAATACATTCCGCACAAGTGTCGCCGTCAGGCCATCGACCTGTTTGTCGGACGCGACGGCGTGGCTGTCTATACTTTTAAGGACACGCGTGAGCAGTTGGCTGCTGACAACACGGTGCCCTTCGCCTGCGTGCACAACATCCTGCGCAAGCGCACCGCGGCTTCTGCGACGAAGAACCGCATCGAGTACACGTACATCGGCAACCGTGACCCGCGTCAGGAGGGCAACGACGTCGAGCTGCTCAAGCTGAAAGCCACACACAACAGTGCGCTGAACAAGCCTGCCGTGTTGCAGTTCCTCGAGGCAGCCGACACTGCCTACGCCACGTTCCACCAGTCGCAGCAGCAGGTGAAGAAGCAGCGTGAGCAGGCCGAATTTGACAGCTTCGAAGCCGAAGTGGCCGAACAGCGTGCTGAGGCTCTCGCAGCCGAGGAGGCTGCCCGTGCCGAAGCCGAGGCTCAGCGAGCTGCTGCCGAAGCTGCTGCCGCCCAGGAGCGTGCCAAGAAGACGGACACGACCGACTATTTTTCTTCAACAACTACTTATAATTGATCAAAACATTGCACAAAATGAAACGCTTAGCTATTTTTCTCTTTGCCCTCCAAGCCTGTGCCCTCGGCATGATGGCGCAGGATGCCAACACGCAGAACGAACAACGCCCACGCCGTCAGCGCTACGTCATCCCCACCGATGCGCCTACGCAGACGAAGCAGAAGGACGGAACCATCGTCATCAACACCGCAGCCCTGTGTAAGGAAGTGCGTGGATATCGCGACCTCACACCCGTCGAGATCTACATCAAGAAGGGGAAGGTCGTCAAGGTGGAGGCCCTGCGCAACAACGAGGGTGCGAAGTATCTCGACATGTGCCGTCCGATTCTCGAGAAGTGGAACGGCAAGAAAGTCGCCGACGCTCAGAAGCTGAAAGTCGATGCCGTCACCGGTGCCACATTCACGTCGAACGCACTCATCGAGAATGTGCAGGAGGGACTGAAATACTATTCTTCGAAGAAAAAGAAGTAAAAAAGCGGTGATCAGAAAGGCGACACCGGCCGACATGGCTGCCATCATGCACGTTGTGGATGCCGCCAAGGACATCATGCGGCAGTCGGGCAACCGCCACCAATGGACCGATGGCTACCCGTCGGAGTCGGTCATCATGGACGACATCCGTCGTGGCGCTGCCTATGTGATGGAGGCAGACGCCGCCGTAGTGGCCTATTTTGCCTTTCTCCCTTCGCCTGAACCGACCTACGCGAAGATTTACGACGGGGCATGGACCGACGACATCCTGCCCTACCATGTCGTTCACCGCATTGCCAGCTATCCACATGTCCATGGTGTGTTCCGACACATCATGGACTTTTGTTTTTCACACGACCGAAACATCCGCATCGACACCCACCGCGACAACCGCATCATGCAGCACTGCATTGCCCGCAACGGCTTTCGCTACTGCGGCATCATCCACCTGGCTAACGGCGACGAACGCCTGGCCTATCAGAAAATCCTACAGCTGTGACAGGAGCTGAGCGACGGTGTGGCGGATATTGCGACTCGCCACGTCGGGCTTCAGGCACTCAGCGAGGGTCAAGTCGGGAGGATTGATGCAAACCACCTGCGCGAAACACGCCTCAAGGAGCAGGTGTTCATGGACGGTCATTCCGGCAATCAGCACGACCGGTACGCCCTGCGCCCGCTGCAGAATGCCCATCGGCAGTTTGCCCATCAGCGTCTGACGGTCGGCCGACCCTTCGCCCGTGATGATGAGGTCGGCCCCCTTTGTTTTTTCTGAAAACCGAACGAGGTCGAGCAGCAAGTGGACGCCCGACTGGTATTCCGCGTTGAGGTATTGCAGAAAGGCATAGCCCAGGCCGCCGGCAGCTCCGGCACCTTTCTGCTCCGAGCGGTCGAAACCCATGCGAACGGCAGAGTCGTTCGCAAACGTTCGTGCCCGCTCTTCCAAGATGGGCAGCATGGCATTCGTAGCACCTTTCTGGATGGAAAAGCCGTGGGCAGCTCCGTCGGGCCCGCAAAGCGGATTCTGCACGTCGGAAGCCACGGTGAAACGTACGTGGCGCAGGGTGTCGCAGAGGGCAATGTCCTCCACCGAAAATGCGTCGCTCAGTGCCCGCAGCATCCCTATGCCCACATCGCTGGTGCCGCTGCCGCCCAGCCCGACCACCACGTGGGTGGCGCCTCGGCCGACAGCGTTGGCCACGATTTCTCCCAATCCGTAGCTGCTGGCGATGAGCGGGTTGCGTTCGTGCGGCTGGAGCAGGGTGAGTCCGCAGGCCTGGGCCGATTCGATGAAGGCCGTTGGGCCGCAGAGCAGATACTGAGCCTCGGTCGGTCGCATCAGCGGGTCGTGCACCGTGAGCCTCACACGTTCGCCTCCGACGGCCGAAGCGGAGGCATCGAGAAAACCTTCGCCGCCGTCGCTGACGGGCACCGACAGCACTTCGGCATCGGGAACGACGCTCCTGACGCCCTCGGCTGCGGCTGCATTGGCTTCAGCCGACGACAGACAGCCTTTGAACGAGTCGATGGCAACGACGACTTTCATCTCACACAACCGCTGATTCGCCTTCGACCTTGCAGCGCTCAAACCCCATCTCGTGGGCCTTCTCCGGCGGCATGAGGAAGTAGATGGCCTCCCCTTCGTTGCACACTTCGCCTGCCGAATTGACGATTTCGGCGTGGATGTAGGCCAGGTTGCGCACCTGTTTGGCAACCTTGGCACGGATGGTCAGTTCGGGTTCGGTGGTCGGTACGGCCTTGCGAAACTTCACGTTCAGCTGCACGGTGTAGCCACTGGTTTGCAGTTTGCGGGTGACCACCCATCCGCACACCTCGTCGATCAGTGTGCTGAGGATGCCGCCGTGCATCGTGTTCACCCATCCCTGATAGTTTTTCTCGGGCTGCCAGCGGCTGAGGACGTAGTCGCCGTCCTCGTAAAACTCCAGGTGCAGCCCGATGGGATTGTCCGGACAGCAGCCGAAACAGTTGTATTCAGGCTTATGCTGCCAGGGGTTGATGATTTTCTTCATGTCGGTCGGAATTGATCTAATGCCTTGATTCGGCAAAATTAAACATTTTTTGCCAGATAGCCGCGCCCCGACTCAAAAAACTTGAACCGACCCATCGTCCTCGCCGTTCGTCGTCCTGCGTTTCGCAAAGCGGAAAACAGGGATTATTAGTCAGAAAACTCAACTTTCGGGATTTTTTTAGAAGACAACATGGGACAACACGGGACAACAAAGGTCAACATCTTCTTAATCGATGAAATAATAAAGTTGTCCCAAGTTGTCCTTTGTTGTCCCATGTTGTCTTCTAAAATACTGCCTCTCCAAAGAATTTATTCCCAATTTCTTTCCGTTTTCAGGCCACTATGGGCGACTGCTTGGTGGAACGACCTTTGCTAAAAAACAAGACAACCTACCGAAGTACGGTAGGTTGTCTGACGGATGTTTGCGGAAAGTGAGGGATTCGAACCCCCGGACCAGTTACCCGGTCACCGCATTTCGAGTGCGGCCCGTTCGACCACTCCGGCAACTTTCCTGTTCGCACATTCACCCTGCGGTGCGTGCTGACGTTGGGTCGAAATGAAAGAGGCGTGGGATGCGCCTCTTCCTATATGAAAGCCGGGAGGAGATGTGATGAAACTCCGAGTAGATAAGTTTTGAGGGTCCACATATCTTTGTAATCCACCGACTCGAGGTTACCTTCTTGCGAAGGCGTGGCCCGCCATTGATATGCGAAACGTTCTCGGTTTTCTGATGTAATTTGATGAGTATCCCGATCGATCCTTTGCCCCGGCTAAGGGTATGATCTGTTGTCGTTCAAAGAGTGAATCAACCGCCGTTGTTCTCTGTTGACGCTGCAAAGATACGAAGAAAAGTTAAAAGTGAAAAACTATCAGTGAAAAATTTTTCCGTTTCTTGCAATTTTTTTTGCAAAAACGTTACAGTGGTGGGCTTTCGCGTGCTTGTCAGACGTCTTAGCTTTGCTTGTCAGACGTTGCAGCTTTGCTTATCTGACGACGTATTTCTGCTTGTTGACAATGTAAATGCCGGCGGGCAGGGCGTCGAGGTTGGGGTGCTGTCCCTGCATACGTACGGTGCCGATGGCCTGCCCACTGAGGGTGTAGAGGGTGGCGTTGCGCTGGTCGCAGACGGGGGCGGCGGCGATGGCGGTGGGCACTTTGCCGTCGGGGCAGTAGTCGAGTTCGATGGTTCCGTCCTCGAGTTCGACGATGTTGCGCAGGGGTTGGTTGAGTTCTGAACCGTTGTAGGTGACGGGGAGAGTCTGGGTCTTGATCACCTCGACGGTATTCGTGACTTCATGTGTCACTTCTTCGCCATCGATGGTTTCGGTGACTGTTTCTGTCACCTCCTCGGTCGTACGGTAGGCCATGTCAACACTTTCGGTGCCCAGCCATTCAGTCACCCCATGTGCTCCTGGGAACAGGTCGCCGATGACCGAGAGGTAGAAGTCGTTGTACTCGGCGGCGTTGGTGACGTTCATGTAGCTGTAGATGTCGCCGTCGGCGGGAATGATGGAGTAGCGCTGGCGGTTGAGGGTGGAGTTGAGGCGGTTGCCGGTCCAGCTGCCCTGGGTGAAGTCGATGTGGGAGATGAGCAGACCGTGCATTTTCGTGCGCTCGGTGCCGCGTCCGATGTAGGTGTCCCACAGTTCGTTCTGCCGATTCTCGATGATGAAGTATTCGTTGGCATTGTCTGGGCTGACGATTTTGTAGGCTTGTCCGCCGGCGTGCTGGGGTGCGAGCACGAGGTGCTGTGCTTCCTCGGGGCTGAGGGTGATGAGCGGTTGCCAGCCCATGAAGTCCTTTTCGTAGGCGCTGTAGCCGCAGGGGTGGGCGCCGTCCTGACAGTAGCAGCCCGAGTCCATGACGTCCCAGTAGTCGAGTCCGTAGGCTACGTAGTTGTAGTCGTAGAAGTCGGGCAGCCCAAGGGCGTGGCTGAGTTCGTGGACAAAGACGCCGATGCCGTCGGTTTCCTCTTTATAGGTCTCGTTGCAGCAGGCGTAGCATCCGTACTGTACGCCCTCGATGGTGCCGCCGTTGGCTTCTTCTTTGGGCCAGATGGTGTTGGCGCCGCCGCCGCCGTTCTCACCTTCGCCGGCGAAGATGAAGAAGGCCATGTCGATAGTGCCGTCGCCGTTGTTGTCGAAGATGGTCCAGTCTTCCTGCAGTTCCTGTGCCTTCAGCAGGCTTTCCTTGTAAAATTCTTTGATGTTGACATCCTTGCGCGAGCCGGAGTTCTTGCCGTAGTAGGCATATCCCTGGTCGAGCGTGACGGGGCCGATGACGTGGAAGTTGGGGGTGAACTGTCCGGCCGACTGGTCGCGGAAGAATTCGCGGATGGCCCCGAAGCTGCCGATTTCGGTGCAGTAGCCGGCGTCGTCGCGCAGTCCGTTGCAGAACAGGTCGTAGAAGTCGCCGACCATGTCGGCCTGCTCCTGTGTTTCGCACTGCTCACCTTCGGGCAGTCCGCTGATGAACTTCTTGTCGGCAAACTGCACGAGGATGACGGGTATGTTGGGGCTTCCCATCGAGCCGAGCGATGCCAAGTCGTGCACACCCACGGTGCGGCGTTGGTGGTGATGGTCGGCATCGGCCGATTCTTCGGTCTGCACCCACGGGGCAGTGGTGGCGGTGCGGTAGCGCGGTTTCACCGTGGCATTCATCGTGAGGGCTGCGGCCGAGAGCAGCAGGAGTGTATAAATACGTTTCATATTGTTCCTTATATTATAAATAGGTGTATAATCGTTGCAAAATTACGATACTTTTTCCGAAAACACAATTTTCGGCGTAAGAAATACTGATTTTCTGCAAAATAAGCCCTAACTTTGCAGTAAAAATAACGAAACTTAACCACACTATGCACACAAGAGAAGAGAAAATGGAAGCCTTCGGACGTCTGCTCGACGTGCTCGACACGCTGCGCGAGAAGTGTCCCTGGGACAAGAAGCAGACCAATGAGAGCCTGCGCGCCAACACCATCGAGGAGACCTACGAACTGTGCGAAGCCCTGATGAAGGACGATGCGCGCGGCATCTGCGAGGAGGTGGGCGACGTGCTGATGCACATGGTGTTCTATGCACGCATCGGCGAGGAGCAGCAGCGCTTCGACATGGCCGACGTCTGCAACAAAGAGTGCGACAAACTGATTTTCCGCCATCCCCACGTCTATGGCGATGCCGTGGCCAACGATGCCGGAGCTGTGCTGAAGACCTGGGAGCAGATGAAGCTCAAGGAGAAGCAGGGCAAGGGAACGCTGAGCGGCGTGCCGCAGTCGCTGCCCTCGCTCATCAAGGCATACCGTGTGCAGGACAAGGCACGCAACGTCGGTTTCGACTGGGAGGAACGCCGCGACGTGTGGAAGAAAGTGAAGGAGGAAATCCGCGAGTTTGAGGCCGAGGTCGAGCAGATGGACGCCGACCGTGCCGAGGCTGAGTTCGGCGATGTCATGTTCTCGCTCATCAATGCCGCACGCCTCTACCACATCAACCCCGACAACGCGCTCGAGCGTACGAACCACAAGTTCATCCGCCGCTTCAACTACGTCGAGCAACGCGCCCAAGAGCAGGGCCGCAACCTGCGCGACATGACGCTGGCCGAGATGGACGAACTGTGGGAGGAGGCCAAACACCTGCCCGCCGAGGAATAGACAGAACGCCTCGGCACCGCCCTTCAGACAGGGCATTTGCGCACTCCAAACCCGCTCACGGCGCAGAAGAAACTCGGAGGGAGCGCGGAATGAACTCAAAATATCATTGAGATTTGTAGAAATATCAATGGAATTCTTACAAATATCAGTGGAATTTTTAAGAATATCAGTGATATTTTGAGTTCATTCCGCGCTCCGTCCGAGTTTGTTGTCCGGACGGGACGGGTGTGATCTGCGGCAGGGTCGGGTTCGCAGGGCAGAGTGGGGGAGCCCTTTGTGCGCAGGCAGCCAGCCCACGCTGTGCCTCTGTCGCCTCTTTACCGGACACCAATAATAAATTATGTTAATTTATTTTGTAGTGAGCGCGGTTTGCCGTAACTTTGCACCTTGTATAAAAACTATGTAGGACCTAAACAACATCGTTATGACAATGAAACGACTGATGATAGGCCTGGCCATGGCAGTGCTGCCACTGATGGCCACCACAGCCAGCGCTCAGCTGCTGATGAAGAAATACTACGACGGACGTCAGGATGCGACCTACTACCTGGCCGGCGCCGTGCCCGAACGCGATGGAAAAATCGTCTTTACGAAGGACATCGAGGCACCGGGCAAGTCGGCCCGCGACTTGTTCTACAAGCTCGGACAGTGGGCCGACCTGCGCTACACGCCCAACACGACGCGTGGCGAATGGACCGAAGCCAGCTTCTTCCACAACTATGAATATGCCGGCGTGACCGTGGCCGACGTCGATGAGGGCACCCTCGTGTGCCAGGGCGACGAAGAGCTGGTGTTCACGAACAAGGTGCTCAACCGCGATGCCACGCGCACGAACTATATCCTGCGCCTCAGTGTGCGCGACGGTCATGTGACGGCCGAAATCTCGCAGATCTACTTTACCTACGTGTTCGTCGAAGAGCCGGAGCGCATGGCGGCCGAAGAATGGATCAGCGACCGCGAGGCGTTCGACAAGAAAGGACGACTGCTGAAGTCGGTGGCCCGATTCCGCGTGAAGACCGTGGACCTGAAGGACGAACTGTTCAAGGAGATTGAGGAAGCTGTTCGATGAAGCAGGAGGAAATCGATCAGGCCATTGCCGAAGCCCTCGCCAAGGAGAAAGGGAAGAGCCGTTGGCACCGTCCCAGTCGCCGCGCCGAACGTGTGCGGCAGGCACGCCAGGTGCTCAACGTCGTCTTCATGATAGGCTTCGTCGCCGCCATCGCCATCTATTTCTTGCTGCCGGAGCAGCGTGCGCTGTTCTTCGGCGTCGGTTTCGGGGCCATCCTGCTGAAGGTGGTCGAGTTTGTGCTGCGCTTCATGTTCTGACCATGGGCGCGAGCACGTTTTTTTCTAATTAAACAACGATTGACACGGATGGCACGCATCGTGCGACATCCACGGATGATACGGATGAAACGAGTCCTCTACCTATTTTTGTGCAGCACCCTCTGCTGTCTGTCTGCCCATGCCCAGCGCATCATCGGTGAGCTGGAGTCGAACGCAGGCTACGACGGTGTGGGCGTGGCCGACTCGATGATGCGCGAAGATGCCCGCAACAAGAAGGCAAAGAAGGTCGTACCCGTCGATGTGCGGGCATGGACCGTCGATCCCATCTACGGACAGCCAAGACCGGCCGACGTCGATACACTCCAGCACTTGTTCCAGAACGACGACCACAACGAGGGACGCGAGGGAAACTACAGCGGCCTGAGCAACCTCGGTTCGCCGCGTCTGAACCGCCTGTATATGGAGCGCCCGAGGGACCCCAACTTCATCTTCCTGGCGCCGTTCAGCCAGTTCATCATCGCGCCAGGGGACTTCCTCCACTACAACACGAAGTCGCCCTACATGAACCTGACCTACACCTGGAGCGGCGATAAGCGCACGGGTTGGGACCGTTTCCGTGCCATATTTGCCAACAATGTGGGCAAACGCTTCAACTTCGGCGGAATGTTCGACTACCAGTATGGGCAGGGCAACTACGACCGCCAGTCCACTTCGTTCATGAACGCAACGGGCTTTGCCTCCTACACCGGCGAACGCTACGACCTGCATTTCCACTACACGCACAACTACATGAAGTGGGCCGAAAACGGCGGACTCGAGAGTGACGTCTATATTGTCAGTCCCGAAGACCTGCCCCAGTCCTACGCCTCGAACGAGATGCCCGTGCGTCTCACCTCGTCGCAGAACCGACTGGAGACCGATGAAGTGGCCCTCAACCATCGCTACCACATCGGTTTCCTGCGCCAGGACAGCGACTCGGTCAGCGTGTGGGAGGAGTTTGTACCCGTCACCACCCTGTTCCATTCCTTCCAGCTGCACAACGGCCGCAAGTCCTACACCGACCAGGACAACAGCAGCCATACGTACTATCAGAACGACTTTTTCCCAGCCCTCGCCCAGTCGAACGACCGCTATCGCCACCTCGAGATGCAGAATTCGCTCGGCATCTCCCTGCGCGAAGGTTTCAACAAGTATGCCGTCGCCGGACTCAGTGCCTTTGTCGGATTCCGCTACCGGCGCTTTACCCATCCCCATCCCAACGTCATCGACGGCGAAGTGCTGGAGAACGACGAGAAACACTCGGAACACGACGTCCTGGTGGGCGGAAAGATACAGCGCACCCAGGGCCGACTGATCCACTACGACGTGAACGGCGACGTGGTGGTGGCCGGTGAGAACGTCGGCGAATTCAACCTCTTCGGCACGGGTGAGCTGAACATCCCGCTGCTGGGCGACACGGCACAGGTGGTGCTCGAGGGACGTATGCAGAACCTCATTCCCTCTTACTATCTCGAACATTACCATTCAAAATATGCCTGGTGGGACACTGACCTCAGCAGCACCATACGTACCCGTCTCGGAGCCAAGATTACCGTGCCCCACACCCGCACCGTGATCAGTGCTGCGGTCGAGAACTTGAAGAACTACGCCTATCTGGCCGACAACGGAACGACGGTCACGGTCGGGGGAAACACCTACGAGGCACACAACGTGCTGCCGAAACAGGCAACCGAACACATCCAAGTGCTCAGCCTTCAGCTGCGGCAGGACCTCAAGTTCGGCCCCGTCCACCTTGACAATGTCATCACCTGGCAGAAATCGACCCACGAGGACATCCTGCCCCTGCCTGCGCTCAACACCTACACCAACCTCTATCTGCGCTTCCTCGTGGCGAAGGTGATGCACTGCGAAATCGGCGGCGACATGACCTTCTTCACCCGTTATCATGCTCCCGACTATTCACCCGTCATCGGTATGTTCACCACACAGAGCGACAGCCACACCATCGACATCGGCGGCTACCCCCTCATCAGCGTCTATGCCAATGTGCTGCTCAAGAAGTGCCGCTTCTACGTCCAGTACTATCATGTCAACCAATCGCAGGGCCGCTATTTCTGGGCACCGCACTATCCGATGAACCCCTCCGGCCTGCACTTCGGCATCAGCTGGAACTTCTACGACTGATAGATTTTGCCACAAGTTAAACTCATTACCCCTAAAACGGTCAAATAGAAAATTAAAAGTTAAAATTAAAAGTTAAAATGCCTGCCGGCTATAACTCAACGAAACAACTTGTTAACTCGTCAACTCGTCAACTTGTCAACTCTAATTTATAACTCATAAACTCTTAACCAATGAAACAGATGAAGAAAACACTTGCCATGCTGGCCGTTACGATGGTTTCGACCACAGCCATGGCACAGTACGAGGGCACGTCGGTTTACGACCGCGTGGGCCAAGGCAACGACAGCACCGAGGCGCTGGGCAATCTGAGCATGCTCAACGAATACTACAAGATGCAGAACTGGAAAGACGCCTTTGACTGCGTGCAGGCACTGCTCGAAAAGGCTCCGCTCGCGCAGGTCTCGACCTACTCGCGCGGCGAGATGGTCATCTACCAGCTCATCCAAGGCTCGCAGGACAAAGCCGAGCAGAAGAAGTATCTCGACGCACTGATGAAGCTCGAGGACACCCGCATGAAGTATGTGGCCGAACTCAACTCCTTCTCCCCTCCACGCAACCAGACGAGCCACGGTGCCGTCCTTGCGCGTAAGGCCTACTACTACAGCGTCTATGGACCGCAGATCCTCAGCGACTACTCGCTCGACAACGCCTACCAGATGTTCACCGAAGGTATCGCCGAAGTGAACGAAGACCCGACGCACGAAGTCGAAGGCTTTGTCCTCGACCAGTATTTCAAGACATCGTACGCCAAGTACAAGGCCAACCCCGCAGACTTCCGCGAACAGTTCCTCAAGGACTATCTGCTCTGCAAAGAAGTGTGCGAGAAGATGCTCGAGAAAGCTAACCAAACCAGCGACCCCGCTCAGCAGCAGAAGATTGTCGATCAGTACGACCCCACACTCATGGCCGTTGAACATCAGTTCGCCGAATCGCGTGCCGCCGACCGCGACCAGCTCATCGCCATCTTCACACCGAAAGTGGAGGAACGCAAGGGCGACCTGGCCTATCTGCGCTCCGTCATCACGATCCTTCAGAACAACGACTGCGACGACACCGATGTCTATTTCACCGCTTCGAAGTACGCCTATCAGCTCGAACCCTCCTACGCTTCGGCCATCGGTATGGCACAGTGGACACAGAAGCAGGGTAAGCACGGCGAGGCAGTGCAGTACTATGACAAGGCTATCGAACTCTGCACCAACGACCGCCAGAAGGGACGCATCGCCATGCAGGTCGTTTATGCCCTGGCCAAGAGCGGCAACGGCGGCAACGTAGAGAGCTATCTGCGCAAGGCAGAACAGTTTGATCCCTCGCTCGCAGGACGCTGCGACCTGTTCCGCGCACAGAATGCTGCCATGAAGAAGGATTACAGCAATGCCCTCGCACTCGCCACAAAGGCCGCCTCGGAAGACGCAAGTATCACCGGAACCGTGTCGCGTCTGAAGGCACGCATCAGCGAAGCCCAGGCTCGCCAGGCTGAGTACAACAAGGCCAATGCCGAATACAAGGCTCAGCTCGAAAAGCAACAGAAGCTCGAGAACTTCTGGAAGGGACATTAAAGACGATAGACCCACAGACCCTCCAGACCCTCCCCCGACCCCTCCCTTGTAGGGAGGGGAGTATATACAAAAATCCCCTGCAAACACTTGCTGCTTGCAGGGGATTCTTTTTGAGTCTTTTAGTAACCACTCCCCTCCCTACAAGGGAGGGGTCGGGGGTGGGTCTGTTAGGTCTGTTGCTTTATTTTATATTGGTGTCCGGTAAAAGTTTTTATTGTTAAAGAAGTGGCTTTCAATCGCTGATTATATGCGATAGTGAGTTGCGTTTTCCAAAAGTAAGTCCCTAATCACTTATTATTCTGCAAATTCCATCGGC
>Ga0247608_10005921_pt1 | contig 13058 bp, 12 predicted proteins | sample 176DNAGHGlowgp2_FD_193490 | JGI IMG/M metagenome (GOLD analysis project Ga0247608, IMG submission 193490) | Sheep rumen microbial communities from Palmerston North, Manawatu-Wanganui, New Zealand - 1766 DNA GHGlow gp2 | ecosystem: Host-associated > Mammals > Digestive system > Stomach > Rumen ... | reverse complement strand
TCAAATAGTGACTACACGGAAAGCGACCTTGAAAGGTCTATCATTAAGCATCTCAGAGCGTTCTTGCTGGAATTGGGACGAGGCTTTGCCTTTATGTTTGAGCAATATCATATAAAAACAGATGCGGGCGATTTCTTTATCGATCTTGTCTTCTATAATGTGGTGCTGAAATGTTATGTCTTGATAGACTTGAAGACACAGAAAGTGACGCATCAAGATGTAGGACAGATGGATATGTATGTACGGATGTTTGACGATTTGAAACGCACTGACGGTGACAACCCCACCATTGGGCTTCTACTGTGTTCTGAGACAAGTGAGGACATCGCCCGTTATTCTGTGCTTCACGACAGCAAGCAACTATTTGCCTCAAAATATCTGACCTTTCTGCCTTCGCAAGAGGAATTGCAAAGGGAGATAGAAAAGCAAAAAGCGATCTTTGAACTGCAAAATAAAGAATGACTATCGAAATCCTATTATAGCGGAAGCCATGAAGGAGATGAAGTATGTCAATATGTTCAACCAAGGTCTAAGACGTGTGCAGGATATGCTGCTTGAAAATGGCAACAAGGAGGCTGTTTTCGATGTGTCAAAGTTGACTGCATTTGAAGTGACTGTGCTTTCAACTGTGGATGTCCCTCAAGATGTCCCTCAAGGTGATACTCAAGGTGATACTCAAGGTGGCACTCAAGGTGGCACTCAAGGTGATGCACTTGATATATGGATTGAAGAACAGATTAGGAAAAATCCTAAAGTTACTACAGAAGAATTAGCGACATTAAGCGGTTTTACGTCTAAAACAATAAAGAGGCATATCAATAAACTCGCTCATATCAAATATGTCGGTCGTGGCTATAGTGGTCACTGGGAAATTGTTGAAAACGATGCAGAAGCTTAATTGAGAGACAATGAAAGTGGAGTATCTTGGCAATCAGGAGCTGTTGCAACTGAAGAAGGCTGCCTTCTTGGCATCGAGCACCATTTCTTCGGAAACGGTGCTGCAAGTGTATGACTGGGCAACAGAGATGCGCAATCGAGGGGAGTGTGTGGTCAGCGGTTTCAGTAGCAAGTTGGAGAAAGACGTGCTTCACTTCCTTCTGAAAGGCAGTCAGCCCATTATCATTGTGCTTGCACGAAAGATGTATAAGGTTATTCCTGACGAACTAAAAGAGCCGTTGGCTCAGAACCGTCTATTGCTCATCTCCGTTAGTAATGCCATCCGCCAGTCAAAGGTGACTGCAATGGCTAGGAACAAATATGTATGCGAAATGGCAGACAGGATTCTCTTCGTCGGAGTGACCGAACAGAGTAGTTTGTATCCCTATAAAAATGAATATCGCAATAAACTTGAAAAAAGTATATGACACCATTTTCCAATTAGCCATCAGTTCATCCTTATGCAAATCCAGCCACTCAAAAACGAGACGCAAGGCTCGACGAGGCATTCTACCCATAACATCTCCTGTCTGTATATCTATCGTTGCGCGATACTCTTCGTAGCGCACGTGGAAATGGGGAGGATTGTGGTCTGGCAGATACATCGTAATGATGATACATAGAAGCGAGAAATTTCTGGCATAGAATCTGTTAGATGAGAAGTGTTAACTTTGCAAAAATAGACATTATCAATCAAATAACCAAATCTTATCGCCAAAAAAGTTATAGTCCCTCAATGTACTCCAGCAGCCGGCGGTAGAAGGGATGGTGGCAGAGGGTCGAGGCGTCGCCGATGATGATGAGTTTCATGCGGGCACGGGTCATGGCGACATTCATGCGGCGCAAGTCGTTGAGGAAACCTATCTGCCCGTGTTCGTTGGAGCGGACCAGGGAGATGAGCACAATGTCGCGTTCCTGCCCCTGAAAGCCATCGACCGTGTTGACACTGATGGTCTTGCGAATGGGACGCAGCGTCTCACTCTTCTTTAACAGTGAACGCAGGTACTGCGCCTGCAGGCGATAGGGCGTGATGATGCCGACGTCGAGACGTTCGTCTGTGTAGCGCTGACGACCAATCTTCTCGACATATTTTTCCAAAACTGAAATCGTCAGTTCTGCTTCTGCCTTATTGATGCGACCGTGGTTTGTGCCGACAAACGCTTCGGGCGAAGGACTTTCCACCCACATCATCGGCGTGTCCCAGTCGAGGATGGAGCGATAGCGGACCTCGGGAGCGCTCTCGACCTTTCCTTCGTAGAACCAGTCGGAGGAGAAGCGCATGATTTGGTCGTGCATACGATACTGCACACGCAAGAGCGTGACGCACTGCGGCACATTCTCGACGATGCGTTCCATCAGCGTACGCCCCAGTCCTTGCTTCTGGGCTTCGTAGCACTTCACCGTGGCAGGCAGCTGCTGGTGGTCGCCAGCCAGCACAACGCGACCAGCCCGACGGATGGCGATCCAACAAGCGGGTTCGAGTGCCTGGGCTGCCTCGTCGATGAAGAGCGTTGAGAAGTGCTGACCCACCATCACCTTATTGGCCGAACCGACCAGCGTACAGGCCACGACTCGGGCTTCGTTGAAGAGCGACTCGTGGATGCGCATCTCCAGTTCTTGTGCCCGTTCGCGCAGTCGTGCCAGTTTCTGATGCGTGCTTTCTCCCTTGCGGCGCTGTTCTCGGATGTCGCGGATGGCCTTGCGCAGGCTCCACAGCTCGGTATAGTCGGGATGACTCTCGAAACGGCGTTCGTAGGTGAACGACAGCATCTTGTCGTTCACACGCGTAGGATTGCCGATGCGCAGCACGGGCACGCCGTGATCCACAAGCTTTTCGCTGATCCAATCGACCGCCATGTTGCTCTGGGCACACACCAATACCTGTGTCTCGCGATGCAGTGTTTCGTAGATGGCTTCGACGAGTGTCGTCGTCTTGCCTGTGCCTGGAGGACCGTGGACAACCGCCACGTCCTTGGCCCAGAGCACTTCGTTCACGGCTTGTTCCTGGGTGGGATTCAGCCACGGGAAACGCTGAGGAGCAAAGCTGTACTTCTCGGGTTTCAACTGTCCGGCAAAGAGGTCGCGCAACTGTGCCAGTCGGTTTTTCTTGGCGTTGACAACGTCGTCGAGTGCACTGAACATCGTGCGGTAGCTCGTTTCGTCGAAATAGAGCTGCACCCCCAGCTGCTCCGCATTCTGAATGTCGATGAGGGCCTGACTGCTGCCCACAGCGACGACCATTCGGTCGTCTTCGACATAGGAAATCGTGCAAGTGTGGGGAAGAATCTTCTCCGGCGTGAAGAACACCACGGGCCGGCCGTATTCGAACGAGTGGTCGATGTCGTCGTCTGTCGTCTTCCACACTTCCACCACCAGCTGATTGAGCGAGTTGTAGTAGCTCCTACCCACCGACAAAGGCCACCAGCAAATGCCGCGGCGCACCTTGCGCTCCACGCTCATCTGCTCCGACTGCACGCGATATTCCTCGCGCTCTGCCTCGTACTCCATCTGGAGCAAGGCGCGCAATCGCTGTATAGGGAGTGTACTGTTTTCCATTCAACAAACAATCGGTCAGATGCCCAGACGGATGGCGTCGAGCAGGGCCTGCGTGCGTTCGATGGGCAGACTGAAGACGGGTTGCAGGGCTTCGATGGCCTGACGATAGTCGTTGACAAACTGCTGTTCGCCTTCGTCGGTCACGGACTCCAGGATGTAGGCGTGGCGATAGAGCGGATAGGCTTGCTGGATGTCGAGCTCTGCCAGATAGGTGTTGGCGAGGTTGAAGTGGGCTGAGGGCTGTTCAAGGTGCTGCGAAAGGACATTGCTATACAGCTCGCGCGCCTTTTCGATGTTCTTCGTCAGCAGTTGGCACCAAGCCATGTTGTTCTGATCTTCGACCGAATGCTCGTCGATGTAGAGCACCTGGTAGAGCACGGGAATGGCCTCGTCGTAGCGTTGTTGGTTCATGAGGCAACCTGCCTTGCGACGCAGGTAGCGAACATTGTCGGCATCGTCGTCGAGCAGTGTTTCGTAATACACCTCTGCCTCTGCCCAGCGTTCGCTCTGAAAGGCCACAGTGGCCAGATGCTTCAGGGTCCAAACGGAGTTTGGGTTCAGTTCGTAGGCGGTCTGATAGTGCTCGAAAGCCAGACTCAGGCGACCGAGTTTTTGCTCACAAAAGCCCAACTTCTGCCACAGGTCGGCATCCTCCTCACGCTGCTGCGGACAGAGCGATGCAAACAAGTGGGCAGCCTCCTGATAGACGCCCTTTCGCATGAAGAACTCTGCCAGCGTGATCACTTCGTCCTCGTGCTGGAGCAAGGGTGTAAAGATGGTGTGCGAAAGGGGGGAGAACACTGGCTGCTTGGCGTCGAAAGGATTGACGAACTGCAGGTGGAAAGGATAGAGTGTGAAGAATCGGTAGAGGTCGAAGATGTATTGTCGGCTGATGTCGGCGGCACGTTTTTTCTCAACCTTCGTCGCGAGCATTTCGGAGAGTTCGTCCTGCGAGAGGTTGGCCATTAGGTTTTTCGACAGCATCTCCTGTCCCTGTTCGCCTATCATGCCGAGCATGAAGGAGAAGGAGAAGCGGTCGCTGTTGCAGAAGGGGGCATAGCGGAGCATGGCGCGGAACACGTTGGCCGTCTCTTTGCCCAGTCGGCTCAGCACGTTGTTCACCTCGGGGATGTCGTCGCCGAAGAGGTAGAACCAGTGAGGCACAAGCTGGAAAAAAGCATTCGACTTCATGTGCGAGAACGTAGCCATATACACGTCGGCGCCCTCCATCTGTAGCTCGGCCATCTCACGGATCTTGGCATGCGCCTGTTCGTCGGCTTCGCGGTTCTTAAACCACTCCGGATTTTCGCCGTTCTGCGTCAGGTAGTCGTCGATTTCCTGGATGCCGTACTGCGTCTGCTTAAAGTTCTTGCTCTTAAGAATCGTCGGAATGATGTCGCTGCGCATCTTCTCGCTCACCGTGTCGGTCATGCGGCTATACTGCAACTGCATCATCACGCGGAAGGTGTCGCTGACAAAACTCGGGTCGTCGCACAGCAGACGGAAGCGCGACAGCACCTCGGGATAGGCGGTGAGGCTGGCGGCATGTTGGCGCAGCACGAGCACAATGCCCACCAGGGCACGCTGGCTGACGTCGATGTCGGGCGTGAGATAGGCGTCGAAGAGCAGCATGAGCTTGCGTTCGTCGAACATCTCGAGCAGGGAAAGCGTCGTGGCACTGATGGTCAGGCTCTTGCTGGCGGTGCTGACAACGTCGTTGCCGAGCAGGGCCTGCACTGTCTCCAGCTCGCTGCGGTGCCAGGCATCGGCGGTCCAGATGCGGTTGAAGAGGCGCACGAGTGCCGTTTCACGGTTCTGGCGCTGAGCATCGAGCGCATGCTGAGTCACGCTTTCGCGCTCGTCGGCCTGTTCCTGGCGCAGCTGACGGATGCCGTCGTCGAAGTTGGTCAGCAGCGTACAGAGGCTGGCGAGATCGTCTTCGGGTTTCAGGCTGTTGAAGGCCTGCACATACTTGTCGCTCGTCTGCCGCTTCATGCGCAGCAGGCGGTTGGCACGTTCGCCCAGTCGGCTGGTCTGGCTGATGAGGTCGGCATAGATGCGCGAGGCATTAGGATCATCCATGCCCTGCACCATGTAGCGGAGCATGGTGCTGTAGGTATCGCGCAGCTGCGCAAGCTGGCTCTGCAGCTCGTAGTCTCCACTGTGATCGACAATGGGCTGCACGTGGTGGAAAAGTTCGATGAGATTATGCTCGGCCATCATTGATCAGAAAAGGTCGCTGTACTTGACTTCATTCTTCAGCAAACTACGTCCGCGCAGCCACTGCTTCACACTGTCCACCACGACGTCGCTCGGCTTGCAAGAGGGTTTCAGCTGTGGAACGACAACGACGCTGTCGGGCCAGGTGGCGGGCAGGGGCAGGTAGTGCATCCACTGCGCAGCGTCGGTGGAGTCGGTGCGTGACAGACGCTCGACCACGGCATCGTAGGCACGTGCCAGCTGCTGAATCTCCTTTCCTCGGGCTTTGCGGACCGAGTCGCCGACCACGACTGCAAAGAGTGGGTTGGCCTGTTTTAGATTCAGGGACTGATAGACGAGGTTGTTGCCAGCCGCCATCGCCTGCGAGGCAAAGGGCTCGGGCAGCAAGGCGCCGTCGTACTGTGCATTGAGCAGCATCTGCGTGCGCAGGGGGATATTGTTAATCTGCGGCTTGTTCAGTTGCTGACTGCCCAGGCGTGCCAGGGCGAGCATGTGGTCGGCGGTGTAGTCGGGAGCGCTGTTGCGGGTGTAGGCCACAATCTTTTCCTTCAGACTGGCACCGGTCTTCAGCCGCGCCTGACGAGCCGTCACGAGGTAGAGCTGGAGGTCGGCAGCCATCGCCAGACGCACGTCCTGCCCCTCACTGCGCCAGAGCACAGCCTTGACAAGGTCGGTGCAGACGGCATCGACATGGCCGCGCTGGAAGGCGGTGTCGGCATCCATGGCGGCCTCATAGGTGAGCAGACGCACGGACACGCCGAGCGAGTCGAACACTCCCGTCGCGGCGGCGGCATAGAAGGGCAGGCACTCCATCGTGGGCAGCACACCGAGGCGCAGCGCCGTCGAGTCGGCGGGGGCGGGGGGCGTGTCGGTGGCGGAAGGGCCACAGCCGACGGTGGTGAGCAGGACTGTCAGCACAGTCAGAATGAGGAACAATCTTCGCATGACTACTAACATAAAACAAGAGCAAGGATTTTAAGGACTTATAGGATTTCAGTCTGTGAACAATCCTTTTAAATCCTTAAAATCCTTGATCGGGGAAATCGGAATGGTTTATCCCTTGATGGCAGCTACGCCAGGCAGGACCTTACCCTCGATGGCTTCGAGCAGTGCGCCGCCACCAGTCGAGATGTAGCTGACCTTGTCTTCCAAGCCGAACTTGTGAACGCAGGCTACCGAGTCGCCGCCACCGATGAGCGAGAAAGCACCCTCGGCTGTGGCCTTGGCTACAGCGTCGCCTACAGCGCGGCTACCGGCGCAGAAGTCGTCGCACTCGAAGCAGCCGGCAGGACCGTTCCACAGGATGGTCTTGGCGCCTTCGATGGCCTTGGCAAACTTGGCCTGGCTCTTCGGACCGACGTCGAGGCCGTCCCAGCCGTCTTCGATGGCGTTCGAGGGGAATGTCTTCACCTCGGCACCTGGCTTCACGCAGAAGTTTGCGAAGTCGTAGCCCGTGCAGCAAACGCTGTCCTCAGCCAGCACGAGTTCCACGCCGTTCTTCTTGGCCATTTCCTCGACGCCCAGAGCAACGTCCAGCTTGTCGAGCTCGACGATCGAGTTACCAATCTCGCCGCCGTGAGCCTTCATGAACGTGTAGGTCATACCGCCGCAGAGGATGAGCTTGTCAACCTTGCCGAGCAGGTTCTCGATGATACCAATCTTGGTGCTGACCTTGGAGCCGCCCATGATGGCAACGAAAGGACGCTTGATGTTCGAGAGCACGTTATCGACAGCCTGAACCTCCTTCTCCATCAGCAGACCGAGCATCTTGTTGTCGGCATCGAAGTAGTCGGCAATGACAGCCGTCGAGGCATGACGACGGTGAGCCGTACCAAAGGCATCCATCACGTAGCAGTCGGCATACGAAGCCAGGGTCTTGGCAAATTCTTTCTGGCTCTCCTTCATGGCCTTCTTGGCTGCATCGTAGGCGGGATCTTCCTTGTCGATACCCACGGGCTTACCTTCCTCCTCGGGATAGTAGCGCAGGTTTTCGAGCAGCAGGACTTCGCCAGGCTTCAGGGCGTCGGCCTGTTCCTTTGCCTTGGCGCAGTCGGGGGCGAACTGAACGGGCACACCGAGCTTCTCGGCCACGGCATCCTTGATCTGAGCCAGCGACAGCTTGGGGTTCACCTTGCCCTTGGGCTTGCCCATGTGGCTCATGATGATGAGCGAACCACCCTGCTCGAGGATGAGCTTCAGTGTAGGCAGTGCACCGCGGATGCGAGTGTCGTCCGTGATCTGACCGTTCTCGTTGAGGGGCACGTTGAAGTCAACGCGCACGATTGCCTTCTTGCCGGCAAAGTTGTAGTTCTTAATGTCCATAAATAAACTGAAATTTAGAGTGATAAAAACTTTCCGACTGCAAAGTTAACACTATTTTTTGAGTTTTCTCTCAGTGCAGCACAACTTTTTACAAAAAAAGCACAAACCGTCGTCCGTCGGCACATCCTCGCCAGCTCATCCCCACCCTACACTTCCCCACCCAGCCCTCCGGCTGATTTCATGTCACAGCTCGCGCGCGAAACATATTATAGCCAATATATTTATGAACCACATATTTCTGATGTCTGCTCCAGAAATTTTAATTCAGTGGACGGCATTTGATTATACCATGAATGAGTTCTAATGAGTTCTAATTCTAAGCAGTCTATTTCTATTTTAGCGACTATGAATTGGGAAGCCTTGCGGCTTTATAACTGCGGAACAGGAATAGATGCGGAGCATCCCACATTCATGGTTGCACAAAATGAAGGGCGAAGGTATCCCGTGTATTCACCAAGAAAAATTAGAAATAATTAGAAATAATTCATGGTAAAAAATACTACTTGTAGAACTTCGTTTCCGGCATCGCCAAATCCTATTATTAAGTACGAATGGCGCGGATGACACATCTCATGTTCTCCGCCTAATGCGCGACAAAGTTGCCAAAACACTTAGCGCTTCTGCCCTTCAAACTCACCCCCCGTGCCCATCAAACTCTATTTGTGTGCCGAAAAAACTCAGAATATCATTGATATTTGCAGGAATATCAATGGAATTTGTAAAAATATCAGTGGTATTTTTACAAATATCAGTGATATTCTGACTTTTGTCCGCACTCCGACCGACATTATTGTTCACCGTTGCTGCTTTCGGAGTGCGTTGTCGCTGCTTTCGGAGTGCGCCGCCGCTGATCTCTGAGTGCGCCGCCGCCAAGCTTTCACCGCAAAAAAACGCCAAAAAATGAGCCAATTACATGAAATGATAACAAAATTTAACGAAATGATAAGCACGCATGACGTAAAAACCATTAACTTTGCAAGCGTTAACACTTAACTGTTTTATTTTATTTTTGTTTAACCCTAAAAAAGTAAAAATTATGAAGAAGATCTTCATGCTCTTCGGAGCAGCAGCCGCTATGACATTCATGGCCTGCACCGGTGGCAACACCACACAGACAACCGAGACCGACAGCACAGCTGTGGAAACTGAGGCCGAAGCCGAGGCTACAGAGCCCGAGGAAGAGGCTGAGCCCGCTCCCCTCGTAGGTCCCGCCACCTACACCACACCCATGATGAGCATCGAGGTGGCTGAAGGATGGCAGGTGACCAAGCAGGGAGAAAAGAGCTGCGAAATCGAACCCGTCGAAGCCCCTGAAGGCAGTTCAAACTTCGGATGGAAGATGGCCATCGACATCTGGGAAGGAAAAGTCTTCACAGCCGAGAGTTCAATCCAGACAGAGCAGGATGTGTTCGACGACTCAAAGTCACAGCCTAACCAGAAGCTGGGCGACTACACCTACCTCTACACCTTCGAGCCATACGAATTCGGCGACCACGGTCTGCTGTCGGCCAACCTGCCCGACGAGAAAGGCCGTATCGACGTCAAGATTGGCGGCTTCAAACTGGAGGACACTCCCGCCCTGCAGCAGATGCTGAAGACCCTGAAGGTGACGGTTGAATAATGTAAAATTCCCTACTGTCTGACTTATAATCATAGCAACAATGAAAAAGTTTTTTCAATTTGCCATGATGGCAGCCGTGGCTTGTGCATTCGCAGCATGCAGCGGTAACGGTGCCGGCGGTTCGGTCGAGACCGAAACTATCTCCCACGACTACGCCAGCTTGCGCCTGTCGGTCGATGTTCCGAAGGACAAAGGCTACAAGATTGTCGAAAGCGACAGCCTGCCTGCAGAATGGAAGGAATGGGACAGCGACAGCTACTACCTGTACCTCGTCACCGAGAAGGCAGTCTTCTTTTTCGGCGAAGGATTCTGCTCCTTCGACAAATTTGCCGACTGGAAGGCATTCTGCAAGGAGAAGTTCGACGCTCAGACAGGCTACTACAACACCTATGAAGAACTGCAGGTTGCTGGCCGCGAAGCTGTGAAGTTCGACAAGTACGAAGAACAGGCCTACACTTACATGCTCAACACCGACGACTTTGCAGAGAAACAGACCATCGGCGAATTGAAAGTCGTAGCCACACAGGGCACCATCGACGAAGCGCTGGCCGATCCTGAGGTGAAAGCCATCTTCGAGTCTATCAAGTACAGTGTCAGACCAGAAGAATAAGCCGACATGAAATCCCTATTCACCATTGCCTGTGCAGCCATCACGCTCATGGCCTGCACAGGCAATGCTGCTTCAAAAGGCGAAGCAGCAGCCGGCGACTCTACGGCTGCCGTGGTCAGCAACGAAACGCTGGCGACGTCGCAGGTCCACCTCGTCGGCACGATGTCCGACAACGAATGTCAGATCGAGCTGGCCCTGCAGATGGACGACAACTTCCACTGCGCCGGCTATGTGCTCTATCCCGAGTCCGAACCGACCCTCGTGGCAGGATGGGTGGACTCCTACTACGGCGACGACGACGAGGGTACAGAATACCACAATATCCGACTGATAGAATACCAGGCGGACGGCACCCTCACGGGGCGCTTCGTCATCCACCTCGAAAAGCATGGCGAGAGCGACGCCTACGTCTTCAGCGACGCTGAGCGCACCTACATCAGCCACAGCGAAGACGAGGACGACAGCACGGCACCCATCATCAACGTGACGTGCAGCGGCGAGATGCCCGAATGGTTTACGGAAAGCCCCTTCATCCCAGCCTCCTACGACGACATCGCCACGAACTACGCCTACGACCTCTACGGTCCCGATGCCTACGGAGAAATCTTGATCGAAAAGCTGGGCGACGGCAAACTGACCTTCCATGCCATAGACGTCGCCGACGACAGCTACGCAGTCAACGAGTTGAACAGTGCAGAAGGACGCCCCGCACAGATGCAGGGCAACACATTCGAATACAAGGACGCCAACGACTGCGGCTACACCCTCAGCGCCTCGTTCTTCAAGAACTTCTGCGTGCTGGAGACACAGCAGGTAGTTTCCGACAAGGAGTACTGCCCCTACATCAACACCTATCTCATCAAACAAAAACAATGAAAAAAGTGATAAAGAAAGAGCAAAGTCATGCTGCCATGACACCGACGGGCGGGAACTCGCGGTGTAAACGCCTCCTGCTCCTCCTCTTCACGCTCCACGCTTCACTCTTCACCTTGTGTGCCCAGACCATACAGAAAGGCGACCGGTTCTTCGACGGCGATGAACTGTTCATCGTGCAGGAAGTACGCATGGGCGAAATCGTCTATATGGTCAGCAACTACGACAACGAACTGACCCTGAAGAAAGTGAAAGGAAAGGCTGGAGAATACACCTTCGAGCCCAGCAGGCAGGCAGACGAACCACCCTTCCGCGGCACCAGCTTCGGACAGCGCGTGCAGTACGTGCGACAGGACGGCATGAACTTCCTCGCCTTCCGCAAGAAGAACGGCGACGCCATGTACGTCATGCTCCTCACACCCGACAACTTCACGCACCTCGAGCAAATGCAGTCGGAACTGGACTTCCGTGTCCCCTCCGACGTCATCAACAACACCCTGCTCAACGTCCACTACCTCGACCGCATGGACCGATATGCCCTCAAGATTGCCCGCAACGAAATCCTCGCCCGCCACGGCTATCGGTTCAAGTCGGAAGACCTTATGCACTACTTTTGTCAGCAGCCCTGGTACCGTCCAGGCAACAACAATGCTGACATCCGCCTGAGCATCATCGAGCAGACCAACGTCGAACTCATCAAATCCCAGGAAGCCGTCCCCTTCGGCCAACTCCCCTGCGACAACCTCGACGACGTGGATCAGTCGGATGTGGAGTGAAAGCGATCGACGTACAGAGAACTTATCGCTCCCCTGCCCCCAAGCTCACCTTCAAACTGGCGGCATTCCTCGGTGCAGCACCCCATCACGCAACGCCCCCTACCTTGCCCTGATGGAGTTCTGACCCAAGAAATGCCGCCTTCATTTTTTTGTTTCAGCCTCAAGCCCGTTTCTTTGCACTGCCAGAAGCATCTACGCACAGCCCCCATTCAGCGACCCATGTCCGATTCTTGTTTACCAAAATCCCGAATTTTGAAGGTAAAAAAACGACCAACAAAACCCAGCTTTATGACACGAGAAGCAAAAAAAGCCCCGCACCATGTCGGTGCAGGGCTACCCTTGCATATTGCAAAGGTCCAGTACGTGTCAAAGATTAAACAAGGCGCAGAGACTGGAAATCTGTGCCTATACCATTGACGGCTTTCTGAATTTTCATAAGTTGGGACGAAGACACATATGTATTCCCCTTCTTATATTGACGCATCAGAGAACCGTTTATTCCTATCATCTTAGCAAAAGCGGTAACGTTGATAAACGGATAAAATTCAAAAAAAGAGGAAAGGTCAAACCTAAACGTAGGGGGCTCGAGCAAAATAGCAGGCACCTCATCTCCATGTGCCTGATATACTTCTTTTATTTCTTCAACACTGTTAAAGAAGTCTTCACGAGCCTCATTGATAGTTGCACCGGTTCCTATAGCGGTGAAGGTATCGCCTTCTTTATTATAAGCGATATAGGTGCCATCCTTCTGCTTCTCAATGGATACTAACATAATGTTCTGTTTTTTTTAAGATTTCGACAAAAATAACTTGGAGTGTCAGATAGGCTATGAACCTATCTGACGTAAAATTTTCTTCATTAAACCTGGCCTGACTTCCTGAGACCAATGACGTTCTATCAGTACAATGTCTCCTGTGATAGGGTGACGGTAGATATCATGTTTCTTACCGTGGGTCTCAAATATGTACCCCATTGAGACCACCTTTCGTTTCATTTCATTCCAGTTCATTTTGTTTATTGTTTAATCTTTTGACACTGCAAAGATACAACATTTTCGTTATATAAACAAATTTTTGTATAACTTTTTTGTTATTTTTTTTCGAAAAATCAACTTTTTTCATCTTCGACAATTCCTTCGCACCAG
>Ga0247608_10005920_pt1 | contig 13058 bp, 5 predicted proteins | sample 176DNAGHGlowgp2_FD_193490 | JGI IMG/M metagenome (GOLD analysis project Ga0247608, IMG submission 193490) | Sheep rumen microbial communities from Palmerston North, Manawatu-Wanganui, New Zealand - 1766 DNA GHGlow gp2 | ecosystem: Host-associated > Mammals > Digestive system > Stomach > Rumen ... | reverse complement strand
TTCCCTTGGAACAGTGACTGATTTCGATGGTAACTTCGTGTTGAAGGTTCCTTCTGAGTCGACTACACTGGTCGTCTCTTATGTGGGAATGACTTCTCGTGAAGTGAGAGTCGGTAAGGAGCGTAACTTTAAGATTACGCTTCAAGACGACACCGAACTCGAAGAGGTCGTAGTAGTAGGTTTCGGTCAGCAGAAGAAAGCATCTGTTGTGGGTGCTATTACCCAGACCGATGCTAAAGTGCTGGAACGTACTGGTGGTGTGACGAGTCTTGGACAGGCTCTCGCTGGTAACCTGCCAGGTGTTGTCACTATGAGTACCACTGGACAGCCTGGTGATGAGGATCCAAAGATTGTCATTCGTGGTACAACCTCTTGGAACGGTGGTGAGCCTCTCGTATTGGTGGATGGTATTGAGCGTCCGATGTCAAGTGTGGACATCAACTCTGTTGCCAACGTTTCTGTCTTGAAGGATGCTTCGGCAACAGCTGTGTTCGGTGTACGTGGTGCTAATGGTGTGATCCTGATTACCACCAAGCGTGGTCAAGAGGGTAAGGCAACCATCAACATCAATGCCAACATGACGCTGAAGTCTTATTCAAAGCTTCCTGATGCCATGGATGCTTATGATGCTTTGGATCTTCGTAACAAAGCCATTGAGAAAGAATTGGCATACGATCCTGGCCAGTGGGAAAAATATACCCCACAGGCTATCATGAACAAATACCGTAATCCTGCCAACCGTGAGGAGTGGGCGCGTTATCCCAATGTGAACTGGATTGACGAGTTGCTGAAGAGCGCAGCCACCTCTTATAATTTTAATATCAATGTATCGGGTGGTTCCAAATTCGTGAAATATTTCGCTAATGTGGATTATGCACATGAGGGTGACCTTTACAAGAAGGTGCCTAATACCCGTGGTTATGAACCAGGCTTCTCTTACGACCGTATTAATGTACGTAGTAACTTGGACTTCAACTTGACCAAGACCACCCAGTTGCATGTTAACCTCTCAGGTTCTCATGCTGTACGTAAGGCTACACAGGCTCAGTATGAGAACCTTGTATGGTCAGCATTCTATGGTATTGCTCCAGGTGCTTTCCGTCCTCAGTATGACAATGGTATGTGGGGTTACTATAATCCGAACCCGACTCAGGCTGCCCAGAACTCGATGGAGTACCTGAGTACTGGTGGTATTGGTTATACCACAGTAGACCGTTTGAACACAGACTTCACCTTGGAACAGGATTTGAGCTTTATCACTAAGGGTTTGAGCGCTCAACTGAAACTCGCTTTCGATAACTCTTTCCAAGAGACTGGTCGTGGTGTCGACGATACCAATGACTGGGAAGCCGATGCTCATTATTGGATTGATCCTGATACAGGTATTGGTGTGTCAGATACACAGCCTGAGACGAACTATAAGTTCGATTATAAGAATAATGTGGCTTGGTCACAAGGTGCTGGTTCTGTTAATGATTGGATGACTTATCGTCGTTTGAACTACTCAGCCCAGTTGAACTATAACCGTACCTTTGGTGACCATACCGTAGGAGCTATGGCAAACTTCAGCCGTGAACGCTATTCTACAGGTTCTGAATCTCCTCACCTTCGTGAGAACTGGGTATTCCGTGCCACTTACAACTACCTGAACAGGTATTTTGTTGAGTATAACGGTGCCTATAACGGATCAGAGATTTTCTCTAAGGACAACCGCTTCGCCTTCTTTAACTCTGGTGCTATCGGATGGATGGTTAGCGAGGAACCCTTCATGAAAGTTTTACGTGAGAAGCATATTGTTGATATGTTGAAACTCCGTGCTTCTTATGGTGAGATTGGTGATGACCATGTTCGAGATGGAAAACGCTGGTTGTTCCGTGACACTTGGACAAACGATGGCAGTTTCCGTCCGGGTATTTCCTCAACAGGTAGTCCAGACTTCCCCAAGAGTTCATATATTTGGTGGCAGATGTCTCAAGAAGGTAATCCTGACCTGCACTGGGAGAAAGCCAAGAAACTTGACCTCGCTGTCGACTTTGGTTTCCTCGGTGGTTTGATTACTGGTTCATTTGACTACTTCCATGAGAAACGTTCCGATATTCTGATTGCAGGTGATGAACGTGCTGTTCCTTCTTATTATGGTGGAAATGCTCCTACGGCTAACCTCGGTAAGGTAAAGAGTTCTGGTTATGAGTTGGATATTCGTTTCAACAAACAGTTGAATAAGAACCTGCGCCTCTGGGGTAATGTTGCCTTTACCCATGCAAAAAGTAAAATTGAGGAGAAAGATGATCCACAGTTGACACCTGAGTATCAGAAGCAGGCAGGTAAGGCAATCAATCAGACCTATACTTATCTGGATCATGGTCATTATAACAACTGGGATGAGTTGTATGGAAGTACTGCCCATGATGCATACGACGAAAACCGCCTGCCTGGTAACTACGTTATCCTCGACTATGATGCAGATGGTGTGATTACCCAGAATGATAACATCCCTTATGGATTCTCTGATGTTCCTCAGAACACAGTGAATTTCCAAATAGGTGTAGACTGGAAGGGATGGAGTGCTTTCGTTCAGTTCTATGGAACGAACAACGTTTCCCGTTATGTGAATCTACAGAGTCTGGCAGATGCCCGTACCTCTGGTTATCACGAAGGTGGTTATTGGACACCCGAAAACCAGGAAGGTCTTCCTTTGCCTCGCTGGAGTTCGAATGTGAAGGCAAGTAATTATACGAATGGTACTCGTTTCATATTCGATGGTTCTTATCTTCGTTTGAAGTATGCGGAGATTTCCTATACTTTCTCTAAGGAGAAATGGTTGAAGGCAGTTGGTTTGCAAAGTTTGAAGTTATTCGTGAATGGTAACAACCTTGCTCTGTGGACAGACATGCCAGACGACCGTGAGTCGAATACGGGTGGATGGAGTGCATATCCTACTTCACGTCGTTTCAATTTTGGTCTCAAAGTTACACTTTAACGTTATTAAAATGAAAAAGTCTTTGATATATATGCTTTGCGCATTGCTTGCCGGTACATTCAGCATGACCTCTTGTACCGACTATCTGGAAAAAGACGCTGAGTCTGTACTTCAGAAAGAGGATGCGTTTAAGAATTTCAACAATTTCCAGGGATTCGTGGAGGTCATGTACAATGTCATCCCCGATGTGGCTAAGAGCCACTGGACCAGTTGCTTTAACTGGGGTGAGGACGAAGTCCATACTTTTGATAGTAGCTGGGCAAACAGTGTGTTCATCGCTATGGTGGATAACGGAAACTACAGAGGCTATATCAATAATTCATCTTGCTATCTGGATCGCCCATGGGCAGTAGACCAGATTCCAGGAAGTGCAGGTGCACGTTTTGACAAGTCTCTCTGGGGAGGTGGCTGGTATGCCATTCGCCAGGCAAACATTGGCTTGAAGGCTTTGGAAGACGGTTTGCTGACAGATGCGACACAGGAACAGCGTGACCTCTTGAAGGGTCAGATGCTATTCTTCCGTGCATGGTTCTATTTCGAGTTATGTACTTATTGGGGCGGTCTGCCTTATATCACAGAGCCTTTGGAGCCGGGTGCACAGTTTGACCTGCCTCGTGAGACATTCCAGGAGTGTGCAGAGAAGATGGCTGCAGACTTTGAGGAGGCTGCGAAATTGTTGCCTGTCAATTGGGATAATACCCGTACAGGTCAGCAAATGGGTAAGGGTAACAACGAGTTGCGTCCTAACAAGATATGGGCTCTGTCATACATGGGTAAGGCACTGCTTTATGCCGGTAGTCCGCTGATGGTGAATGGCATAGATGCTACAGGTGATACATACAAGTATGACGCAACCTATTGTAAGCGCGCCGCAGATGCTTTTGGTCAGGTATTGGATATGGTGGAGAAAGGTCAGTGTCAATATGCTCTGGTACCTTTCGAGGAATATCATACCCTGTTCTGGACTCAGAAGCAGAACTGGTTGATGCCTGGTGGTACAGAGGCTATTATGCGTAGTACCTGTTTTGGCGCTGACTCTTACTGGCGTCAGGCTAACGTCTATCAGATTAAGGAGATTGCCAATGGTGATGGTATCGTGCTCTGTCCTGCAGCCAACTATGTGGACTATTTCGGAATGGAGAACGGTTTGCCTTTGGATGCTGACGGTTCTGGTTTTGATAAAACCCATCCTTGGAAAGGTCGTGACCCACGCTTCTACTACAATTTCAGATTTGATGGACAGAAGTTGTATAGTGGAGATGCTACTGAAGAATCACAGAAGCCATTCCAGTATGCGAATCTGTATGAGGGCGGTAATGGTATTCAAGACCTTCACAGAAGTCGTACAGGTTATTTCGAGTACAAGTTTATCTCTGATGATTGTAACTTGATAGATAATGGTCATAGTGGATGGTCTAATGCATTCCATATCCATCTCTCATGGTTGCGTCTCGCAGATGTTTATCTGATGTATGCTGAAGCAGCGGACATGGGCTATGGTGGTGCTAAAGGTAAGTCTTCAACTTGTTCTTTGACAGCCGAGGATGCTGTGAATAGAATTCGTGAGCGTGCCGGTGTTGCTGACGTTGATGCCCGCTATACTGGTGATGCGAATAAGTTTATGGATGAGATTCGTCGTGAGCGTGCCGTGGAACTTTCTTTTGAGGCACATCGTTTTAACGACCTCCGCCGTTGGAAACTGTTGACAGTTTATCCTTATAACATCAAGACCAGAGTGAAGTTCGATCGCGTTCCTGGTGCCAATATCGATCCAGCGACAGATGCCCTGCATCCTGGACTTGACATCACTGTTGATCCGAAGGAGAATGAAGTAAAGAACTTCAGAGAGGAAGTGATTATCGAGCGCAAACTTAATGCTAAACATTACTGGCTCCCCTTCAAGAATGAGGATGTGATGATTAATTCCGCATTCAAGCAGAATCCAGGTTGGTAACCTTTTAATAGTAAAAAAGTAAAAAGGTAAAAAAGTAAATTAAATGATTATGAAACATAAGATATTATATATGTCAGCGCTCATGGCTTTGTCGACAGTCACGCCTGCTGCTGCCCAGACAGAGACAGGGACAGACTCTGCACTCGTCAATGTGGCATTCCGTGCAGTAGACCAGCAAGATTTGTTGGGTGGCGTATCGGTCATTGACATGAAGGAACTGTCAGAGAAGGCTTATGACAACTATAGTCTGAGATTTGTTGACAATGTTGTCGGCGGCTTTAATGGCAATATCTGGGGAAACGATGCATACCTGACTGTTGTTGATGGAATGGTGCGTGATGCTAACAACGTGCTTCCTACAGAGATAGATCAGATTACCCTTCTTAAAGGTGCTCAGGCTGTAGTTCTTTATGGTCCCCGTGCAGCAAAAGGTGTTATCCTGATTACTACCAAGCGTGGTAAGGAAGGCAACTTGCGTATCAATGTTCATGCTAATGGTGGTCTGTATGTTCCCAAAGTGTATCCCAAGTACTTGGGTTCTGCAGAATATATGAGTTATTATAACCAGGCTCGTGCTAACGATGGTTTAAGTCCTGCTTATTCGGATGAGCAAATCTATCATTTCGCATCGGGTGAGAATCCTTATCGTTATCCAAACTTCAATATGCTCTCTGAAGACTACATCAAGAAGTCATACACTCGTTACGAGGGTATCTTGGAGGTGACTGGTGGTAGTAATCGTATGAAGTATTATACGACAACAGGTTACTATCGTGAGTCTTCAGCCCTTAAAGTGGGTAACACAAAGGACAACTATACCAGTCGTTTCTTCGTACGTGGTAACATTGATGTAGAACTTAACAAAGTGCTGTCGTTCAAGGCAGATGCCAATGTGACGTTCTACGATGCTTTTACGGCAAGAACCGATTGGTGGGCTCAGTCAGCGACACTTCGTCCTAATATGGTAGCTCCGTTGGTACCTATCAGTTATATTGATGGTACGGATGAGGCTTCTTTGGATATGGTTCGTAACAGTGGCTATCTGCAGGGTGACTATTTCTTCGGAGGTACTCAGGCGAATATGACCAACCCCTATGCTGACGCCTTTGCTGCTGGTGACAACAAGTATGTGAGCCGTCAGTTCCAGTTCAATACAGAATTTGACGTGAACTTGAACTCCTTGGTAAAAGGTCTGATGTTCCGTGCTAAGTATGGTATTGACTATGCTTCTACTTATAATCAGGGTTATTCTAATGAATACGCAACATTCTCTGTTGACGAGAATAAGTGGAACAATGCCTCTGGTTATGACCTTTTGAGTGGTCTTACCCAATATAACAAAGATCATAAGACAGGTAATGAGAATATCTCTAATTCTGCTTATCGATATACTTATAATGTGTCTGGTCAGTTCGATTATACCCGTACTTTCGCAGAGAAACACAATGTGTTTGGTATGTTCTTGGGTAACATTTGGCAGACCCAGCGTAATGGTCAATACCATCGTGCAACCAATGTGAATCTTGGTCTGCAGTTGTCTTACAACTACGATCATACATATTACTTTGACTTCAGTGCTGCTATTCCTTATTCTACCAAGATGCCGGAAGGTAACCGCACTGCGTTCTCACCTTCATTCACATTAGGATGGCGTCCTGTTAAGGATGTCCTGAAGGATACGTTTGTTGACGACTTGATGCTGACAACCTCTTATAGCGTCATTAACCAAGATCTTGATATTACTACAGGTAACGGTGATGATGCCTACTATGGAGGCTATTATCTCTATAAGTCAGTGATGCAGTCTGGAGGCTGGTATCAATGGGCTGATAACGGAGGTATGGCAGCCACAGAGTTCCAGCGTGGTGATAATCCGGAAATGACCTTCGTCAAACGCAAGGAGTTCACCATTGGTCTTCGTGGTTCTTTGTGGAACAAGATGATCACCTTTGATTTCAACTTCTTTACTAATAAGATGGACGGTGGTCTGGCACGCGTAGAAACACTCTATCCTAACTATTTCACACAGACAGGATATCCTTCTTCTTCGATTATCCCATATGTCAATTATAACATTGACAAACGTACGGGTATTGACTTCAGTGTTTATTTCAAGAAGAAGATCGGTCAAGTAGACATGAAGTTAGGTGTCAGCGGTATGTGGTATAAGAGCACAGCCGACAAGCGTGATGAGAACTACGAGTTTGCTTATCGTTCTCGTATTGGTCAGCCGCTGAATGGTTACTGGGGATTGCAGAGCATGGGACTCTTCCAGTCTCAAGCAGAGATTGACGGGGCACCTACACAGACCTTCGGTGACGTGAAACCTGGCGATATCCGTTACGTAGACCAAAACAATGACGGTAAGATTGATGCTAATGATGAGGTATTCCTGGGTCGCTGGGATTCTCCTTTCATGAGTGGTATTAACCTGACTCTTAAATGGAAGAACTTTACGTTCTTTACAATGGGTAACCTCTATCTTGGTGGACATGGTATGAAGGAAGGATCTTATTTCCGGATGCCAGGAAATGCCAAGTATTCAGAGATAGCCCGTCAGTGCTGGACACCAGAGACAGCAGAAACAGCCATCTATCCTCGTCTGACAACAACGAATGGCGATAACAACTATCGTTATACAGACTTCTGGATGTATAAGAATGACCGTTTCCAACTTCGCAAGGTTCAGTTGACTTATAGTTTCCCTGCAACAGTGTTTGAGAACACATTCGCAAAGTTTGTAAAGGGTCTTGATGTTTATTTCTCCGCCAATGATCTGCTGACTATCGCCAAGGAGCGTAAACTTCTGGAGATGAATGTTGGTAGTGCACCTCAAACTCGCTACTATAGCATTGGCTTCAAGGCTTCGTTCTAAACAATGTAATTCTAAATAGAATAAAGATATGAAAAATATAAGAAAAGTAGCAATACTTACAATCATAGCCCCATTGATGGCTTCTCTGGTCAGTTGTGACGATGCTTTCAACCCTGCAGTAGAGAACCACAAGGATATGAGCCAGTTGGAGGATATGCCTCAGTGGGCTGTTGGCTTGCTCGGACATGCCTATATCAGTAATCCTTTAGGACAGAATGCTGATCAATGGTGGAAATGGACTGAGGTGGCAACAGACGATGCTGTCTCTAATGATGTGAATAACACTTATCTCCGTATGGCTGCCGGTAGTTGGCGTTCTGATAACAACCCTATGGACACTTGGCGCTACTTGCGTGCTTCTTGGCAGTACATCAACCAGTTCATCGAACTGGCTCCCACTGTAGAATGGGCAAATGACCCCGTTGCCGCAGAGCTTTACAAGGAGCGTTTCTTAGGTGAAGCCTATGGTATGCGTGCCCTTTATATGTATCATCTGTTACAGGCTCATGCAGGATGGACCTCTGATGGTCAATTGTTGGGTATTCCCATCCTGACAGAGTCAGAGACTATCAATTCTGATTTCAATAAGCCTCGTAATACTTTTAAGGAGTGTATTGATCAGTTGAATGCTGATGTGGAACTTGCTATCAAGTATCTGCCAGAAGATTATGGCAATACAGAGGACAACAATGCCGTTCCTGCGAAGTATCGTGAGGTAGGTGCCAACGCCACTTCCTATACTCGTGTATTTGGTGACCATGCCAAGAACCGTATGAGTGCCCGTATTGCCAAGGCTGTCCGTGCTCAGGCTGCTTTGCTGGCTGCCAGTCCTGCGTATAACCAAGGCTCTGGTGTGACATGGGAAGAGGCTGCCAACCGGATGGCAGAGGTGCTGAAAGGTCTTGGAAGCAATCCTCTTTCTCAGTTGGATCCTAATGGCAACAAGTGGTATATAGACTATAATGCGATTAAGACACTGGAGGCTGGAACTAATCCATTGGAGATACTGTGGCGTTCTAATAAGGGAGGTGATGATGCAACTTCAGAAGGAGGTTGCGTTGAGAAGCAGAACTTCCCACCGTCATTGTATGGAAACGGTCGTGTGAACCCCTCTCAGAACTTGGTGGATGCTTTCCCCATGGCTGACGGAACACCAATCAGTGAGTCTGCAGACTATGATCCTCAGAATCCTTATGAGAATCGTGATCCTCGTCTTGCCCTTTATATCGTTTATAATGGTTCAAAAATGAGCGGACAAACGATTGACACTTCGGTAGAGGGTTCGAACGATGATGCTATCAACCGTTTTGATGGTCGTTCTACCAGAACGGGCTACTATCTGAGAAAGTTGTTAGTGGAGGATGTTAACTGTAATCCTAGCAATTCTACAGGTCAGCCCCATATCAAGCCTTGGATGCGTTATACGGAGTTCTTCCTTGGCTATGCAGAGGCTGCCAATGAGGCATGGGGTCCTACAGGAACAGGCTCTAACGGTTTCTCAGCATACGACGTGATTAAGGCAATCCGTCAGCGTGCTGGTATTGATGCAGCAGATCCTTATCTGGAGTCAATTAAGAACGACAAGGATAAGATGCGTGAGTTGATTCGTAATGAGCGTCGTATTGAACTCTGTTTCGAGGGCTTCCGCTTCTGGGATCTTCGCCGTTGGAAGGTTGACTTGACCAAACTTAATGAGCCGGTTAAAGGTATGCGCATCTCCAATAACCACTATGAGGTTATCAATGTCGAGGAGCGTAAGTATCAAGACTATATGTATTATGGTCCTATTCCCTATACTGAAGTTCGAAACTTTAGCGCTTTGACTCAGAATGCGGGATGGTAATTAAACATTGTAAAATTCTAAAAACTATGAACAAGAAAATATTGTATATAACCAATATGGTACTGGCAGTACTCTTTCTTACTGCTTGCGAGAATGGAGACTGGAGCTTCCCAGATAACAAAAATACAGCAGTGTATTTTGCTTATCAGAACCCTATTCGTACCATCACTTTGGGTGAGGATTTGACTACTGATAATTCGATGGACAACGAGCATAATTTCCAGATAATGGCAACAATTGGCGGTGTCTATGAGAATACGAAGGATGTAGTTATTGATATCTCTGTTGATAACTCCCTTTGTAGCGGTATCCAGTATGTTGGTGGAGGTGATGTGGTTCCTATGCCAGGTAACTATTATACTATCAGTGGTAACCAGATTGTCATCAAGAACGGTAAGGTGCTTGGTGGTGTGACGATCCATTTGGAAGATGCTTTCTTCAATGATCCATTGGCTACAGAACTTAACTACGTGATTCCTGTGAAGATGACGCATGTGGAAAATGCTGACAGTATCCTTTGTGGACAGGCTCAGGATGGTATTGACAACCCAGTTCGTCAGTTTGCCTCTAACTGGTCTGTTCAGCCTAAGGACTTCACACTCTATGCTGTGAAGTACATCAGCAAGTACCAGTCTAACTATCTGCGTCGTGGTGTTGATACCTATAGCGGTGCCAAGACAGGTACAGAGAATCGTCATGCAGAGTTCGTAGAGAAGGATGAGGTGTTGCAGAACCAGTTCACAACAAAAGGCATCAATGTCGTAGAGTGGGCTCGTCCTACCAAAGACCTGGATGGCGATCTCATCGAGTGCAAACTGCAACTTAACTTCGATGCAGAAGGTAAGTGCTCTATCACTTCCAACTCCACTGGCGTGACAGCGACTGGTAATGGTCTGTTTGTTTCCAAGGGCGATAAAAACAGTTGGGGTAACAAAGACCGTGATGTCCTTTATCTGGACTATACGCTACAATATGATGGAATCACTTGTGCTACTAAAGACACTTTGGTCGTTCGTGATCGTGGTGTGAAAGCAGACTGGTTCAAGTATGAGCAAAAGTAATTCAAGTTTCAGATTTAAACGGATTAAAAAATGAAACATACAAATAAGATATTAGGAACAATGCTTCTCTCAGTGGCGGTTTTTACCTCCTGTGCAGACATGGATCCGCTGGAGTATGCCTTTGAGAAACCTGCCAACATGGAAGGTATGGAGTATCTCGCAGACTATGAAGCATTGAAAGATTATAAGAGTGAAAACAGCAGTGTCTCGCCCGACTTTAAGTTGGGCATTGCACTGGCTGCGACAGAATATAATAACAATGGCATGTGGACCCGTCTTGCCAATGCCAACTTCGACGAGATTGTGGCTGGCAACGAGATGAAGATGTCTTCTATCGTCAACGAGAAGGGTGCGATGGACTTTGGTACTGTAAGTGCTTTCGTAACCAATGCGGAGAACTATGGTATGAATGTCTATGGTCATACGCTCGCATGGCACTCACAGCAGCCAGTTAAGTGGCTGAATACCATTCTGGCTGATAAAGAGATTGACGTGGATCCTGAAGCAAAGGTTGAGGTGGAAGATTATGCCTTTGACTACACTAAATCTGATGGCTTTCCTTTTTGGAGTGAAATCAATGCTGAGATCAAGGGAACAGCATCTATAGGTATGAAAAATGGATGCCTAGAAATCTCAAATGCTGTAGCAGCCTCACAGAATTACTTCCTTCAGTATCATATTGGTGATGGTCTGCCTACTAAGACAGATCAAGAGTATATTCTTAAAGTGATGATTAAAGGTAGCTCCGAAGGTTCTCTTAGTGTAGGAGTAGGTCCATGGTCAGGAAGAGCTAATGGCAGTATTTCTTTTGGTACAGATTGGGAAGAGAAGGAATTTAAATTCACAGCTGTAGCTGACGGAGGTCATATTATGACTCAGTCTGGTTCTTTTGTTGGTACTATTCAGATAAAGTCTGTCAGAATTGTACATTTAGAGACACCAGTTATGGAGATTGCTAAACCAATTGTCTCTAATGGTGACGCTGAGGGTGATGATGTTACTAACTTCGTTTCAGTAGAGTGCCAAGGTAAGTCTCAAGGTGGTTGTACCATTGCTACAGGTGCTGGCTATAAAGGTAGCCGTGGATTTGTGATTGATGGTTCTAACAACCCAAGTGCTTCCCAAAACTGGGATACGCAGTTCTTCGTATATGCTAACGAGCCTCTCAAGGAAGGCGATAAGATTCATTTCTCTTTCAGATATCGCGCTGATGTTGCTGCCAAATCAGAATGCCAGACTCATAATACTCCTGGTGCTTATATCCATTGGAATGCAGGTTCTGGTCTTGCTGTTAACTTCACTAATGATTGGCAGACTTTCGACAAGACGATTGTTGTCAATGCAGACATGGTAGGTTCTGGTGGACAAATGCAGACATTTGCATGGAACCTTGCTGCCTCAAGGGATGCCAACAAGTATTATTTCGATGACATCGTTATGGAGAAGTTGGTTTCTGCTAATTCTATTCCATTGACCGATCAGGAGAAGAAGGATACACTGATCTGGGCTATGGATAAGTGGATTAGTGGCATGATGGAAGCCTGCGACGGAAAGGTGAAGGCTTGGGATGTTGTCAATGAGGCTATCTCGGGTGGTGATCCTGATTCTGAGGGTGTTTACGCCCTGCAGCATGATAATGGCGATGCCAATAACTTCTTCTGGCAGGATTACCTGGGCGATCTTGATTATGTCCGTACTGCTGTCGCTAAGGCTCGTGAGTATGGACCTGAGGATATCAAACTCTTCATTAACGACTACAACCTTGAGAGTGACTGGGACGACAATGCTAAGTTGAAGAGTCTCATTGCTTGGATCAAGCGTTGGGAGGCTGATGGCGTGACGAAGATTGATGGTATTGGTACTCAGATGCACTTAACGTATTACAGCAATGAGGATATTCAGGCAAGCAAGGAAAAGCACATCACTAAGATGTTTGAGTTGATGGCTGCTTCTGGTAAACTGGTACGCGTCAGTGAGTTGGATATCGCTTTCAAGGATGCGGAAGGTAATAATCTGACGGCAGAACAGATGAGTGACGAACAGTTGCGTAAGGTTTCTGCTTTCTATAAGTGGCTTATTCAGCAGTATATCAACATAATTCCTGCTGCGCAGCAATATGGTTTCTGCATCTGGACAGCAGTCGATGCAGATCCTTCTACCAGTTGGACACACCAGCAGTTGTATGGTCTTTGGGATAAGAACTTCAACCGCACACATGCCTATGCAGGCTTTGCAGATGGTCTTGCTGGTAAATAAGGCATTACCCAATGGGTAATTTTTAGAACTTTACATTGTGTGGAGTCTGGGTCTGTGAAGATCCGGACTCCTTTTTTAAATTTACAATA
>Ga0247608_10005917_pt1 | contig 13067 bp, 14 predicted proteins | sample 176DNAGHGlowgp2_FD_193490 | JGI IMG/M metagenome (GOLD analysis project Ga0247608, IMG submission 193490) | Sheep rumen microbial communities from Palmerston North, Manawatu-Wanganui, New Zealand - 1766 DNA GHGlow gp2 | ecosystem: Host-associated > Mammals > Digestive system > Stomach > Rumen ... | reverse complement strand
AGATATAAAGGAATTAGTTAGACTTGCAAATGAATATGGTGCTAAATTTATTCAGACTTATATGGGAATGACATTAAGAGAAAATCAAAGAGATTATTATTTTGACAGATTGGAAGAGCATTTTGAAGGATTAAAAGATAGATATATTAAAACTTATGGAGAAAGATATAATTGTGTAGTTCCAAACTATAAATATTTATTTAAAGTATTTGCTGAAGAATGTAATAAGTATGGAATACTTTATAAAATGGAAGACATTATAAAAGCATACAAAAAAGATAATGCAAGTATTGAACAAATATCTTTCTTCTAATGTTAACAATATTTTGGTGTTGTTAACAAATTAAGTAATATTGTGATGTAATTAAATAACAAAAATATATGGTATAATTGTTATTAGAGGAGTTGATAGTATGGCAAAATGGATAAAAATTTTTAGTAATCAATATTTAGGTTTTTGGTTATTAGGGTTAGTTTTATTTGCAATTCAGGAAATACCGTATATGGTAATGCCATTATTTAAATTAAAAACTAATCCTATTATGAATATGACTGAGACATCCCCATGTTTAGATATTTTAGAAAAATTATTAGGATCCTTATGTATAGCATTAATGGTATTTATTGTAAATAAAGATACATCGTTTTTTGAAATAGGAACTGGAATTCAAAAAATAGCATTTATTTCTATGATAATGGTTTTATTACTAAACTTTATTGGTTGGGGATTATATTTTAAAGGATATCAATCAATTGGTATTATGATGTTCTTTATAGTTTTCTTACCACCACTATATTACATATTGATAGGAGTTTGGAGACAAAATTGGATATTAGTATATACTGGAATAGCATTTTTATTTGTCCATACCATTCATGTATATAAAAATCTTACATTATAAGTTCGGAAGATTAAGATATTGCGATATGTTAAATCAATTATTTAGATAAGTTTTTAAATAAGTTTAAACTGCATTGTCAGAGAATTAGACATCACTTTTTTACAATTTAGGTATAAATTATTAAAATAATTGAGTAAGAAAGCCAAATTTTCAAGCAAAAAATTACGTGGTTGTTTTAATGGTTCGCCATGTGGAAGTGGTAAAAAGTATAAGAACTGTTGTGGTAGAAACCAAAAATATCAATAGTTTGCAAAATTTTTATAAAACTCAAAATATGCACAATTATGCATTTAGATACAAATTAGATACAAGTTGCCAATCAGAAAGATGTTGATATATAAATAAAAAACAATATTTTGAATATAGTTAAAGGGGGAGGTATAGAAAATTTGCCCCTTTTGTTATATAATAATTAAGAAAATAATATATTGTTTAGTTAAAGGGAGTATAAAATGAAAAAATGGTTTAAAGAGAATTATCAATCAATTATCATATGGATATTTTTTGAAATTGTTGCAATTGGATTATATATTGGAACAAGGAATTTATTTTATTTATTAAATTTCTCATACATAGGCACATGTATAGCAATAGGGAGTTATTTATATGGTCACAACATAAAATATGCAAGAAATGTAGTACAATTTGCTGTAGGGTTATACATGCTTATATATCTTGGGATTATTTCAAGAGAGAATATGCAAATTGAAGGATTTTGGTATTATTTATTTTTAGGTGTATTTGAAGCAGCTGTAATACATTATTTAGTAGCTAAAATAATTGGACCGATATTATTTGGTCGAGGATGGTGTGGTTATGCTTGTTGGACTGGGATGATATTAGATTTACTTCCATATAAAACACCGGAGTCTGATAGAAAAAGAATTGGATGGATTAGATATATAACATTTTTATTTTCTTTATCGTTTGTGTCATCTTTATTTATTTTTAAAGTTGATAATTTAGAAAATATAATGTTTTGGTCATTCTTAATAGGAAATATTGTTTACTATGTTTTAGGCATATTGTTAGCTTTTTTATTTAAAGATAATAGAGCATTTTGTAAATATATTTGTCCAATTACAATTTTTTTAAAACCTGCTAGCTATTTTTCGCTATTGAGAGTAAAGTGTGATCATGAGAAATGTATTAAATGCAATAAATGTACAAAAAATTGTCCAATGAACGTAGATATGTTAAATGACTCAAGAAAAAGAAAAAATGGAACAGAATGTATACTGTGTTTTAAATGTATTAAGGAATGCCCTAAAAAAGCATTAAAAATATAAAAACAAACAACATTATCAAAAAATAATTTGTGATGGCAAAATTGTCAACGTGGCCACAATTTGTCCACATAATAAAAAAATATAATATTCCAAGCAAAAAAAGTAATAGAAATTCAAAAATTCTATTGCTTTTTTTATTTTTGAAAAGTATAATAAATATGAAAAGTATAACAAATATAATTAGGAGGTTAAAAAATGGATAAAGACAAGTTTGTAGGAATAAGCAAAGTTGGAGAAAAAGGACAAATTGTAATACCAAAAGAAGCAAGAGATATGTTTGATATTAAACCAGGAGATTCAGTTATTGTACTTTGCGATAAAGAAAGAGGAATAGCTTTACTAAAAGCAGATGCAATAGAAGATTTAACAGATAAAGTATTTCAAAAAGGAGGAATGTAAAATGTTAGCAATAGAAACCAATAAATTAACTAAAAAGTTTAAAGAAAAAACAGCAGTTAATGGAATTAACTTAAAAATAAATGAAGGAGAACTATTTGCTTTACTTGGTACAAATGGTGCAGGAAAGACAACAACAATAAAAATGCTTTCAACATTAATATTACCAACAGAAGGAGAAATCAAAATATTAGGATTAGACATACTAAAAGATAGACAAAAAATAAAAGAAATCTTAAATGTATCGCCACAAGAAACAGCCATTGCACCAAATCTTTCAGTAAAAGAGAATTTAGAGTTTATGGCAGGAGTATATCAAATACCTAATAAAGAAGAGAAAATAGATGAACTTGTAAAATTATTTAAATTAGAAGAAGTTTTAAAACAAAAAGCAAAAACTTTATCTGGTGGATGGCAAAGAAAAGTATCTATTGCGATAGCTCTAATAAATGAGCCTAAAATATTATTTTTAGATGAGCCAACACTAGGACTTGATGTAATTGCAAGAAAAGAATTATGGAATGTTATAGAAAAACTAAAAGGAAAAATAACAATAATTTTAACAACTCATTATATGGAAGAAGCAGAAAACTTATCAGACAGAATTGGAATTATGGCAAAAGGAAATTTAGTAGATGTAGGAACATCTGAAGAACTTATAAAAAAAGCAGGAGCTAAAAACTTTGAAGATGCATTTGTAAAAATTGCAACAGGAGGTGAGCTATAATGAGAACACTAAATTTTGCAAGAAGAAATTTTAAAGAAATAATTAGAGATCCATTAAGTATAATATTTTCTGTGTTACTACCACTATTTTTATTATTTATATTTAAACAAATAAATATTCCGAATGAAAGTTATGAATTACACAACTTTACACCAGGAATTATAGTATTTGGATTTTCATTCATAACATTGTTTACAGCAATGCTCGTAAGTAAAGATAGAACATCATCATTACTTATTAGATTAGGTATAAGTCCTATGAAACCAATAGAATATATATAAGGTTATATGTTATCAATTATTCCACTTATAATAATTCAAAATGTGTTGTTTTTTATACTTGCAATTGTTTTAGGATTAAGTTTTAGTATTAATATTATTTGGGCTATGCTTATCTCAATAGTTGTTGCTATTCTTTTTATAGCAATAGGTATAATAATTGGAAGTTTATTTTCAGAAAAAGCGTCATCAGGAATATCAAGCATAGTAGTACAACTTGTTTGTTTTACAAGTGGAATGTATTTTCCAAGAGAGTTGTTGGGAGATGCATTTTCAAAGATATGTGAATACTTACCATTTGAGTCTTGCGTAACAATAATAAAAGGTATAATGAATAATAATTTAGAAAACATAACAATAAGAAATATAATAGTATTTTTAGTTTATACAATTATTATATTTACAATTTCAATTATTGTTTTTAGAAAGAAAATGATAAGTGATAATAAATAATATAACTAAATATACAGATGTACATAAATATTTATAATATAAATTAGTACAAATAATAAGGAGGAATTATTATGGAACTTATATTAAATAATAAAACAGTAACACCATGTATGATAGGAACTTGGGCTTGGGGACCAGGCTATAATGGATCAAAAATGGTTTTTGGAGAAACTAATTCAGAGGAACAATTAAAAGAAACATTTGAAACAGCTTATGCAAATGGATTAAATTTTTGGGATACAGCTGAAGTTTATGGAATGGGAACTTCTGAAAAATTACTTGGAAAATTTATAGAAGGAAAAGACGACATTGCTATTTCCACAAAACATGCACCTGGTAAAAAATATAAAAATGGTGAAAATGAAAATGCGATAAAAGGAAGTTTAGAAAGATTAAACATTAAATATATTGATTTATATTGGCTACACTCACCTAGAGCTTTAAAAGAAAATATGAAAGAACTTGCAGAATGCTTAAAAAAAGGATTAATAAAAAATATAGGTCTATCTAATTGTAATGTAGAACAAATAAAAGAAGCAAATGAAGTTTTAAAACAAAATGGAACAAAATTATACGCAATTCAAAATCATTATAGCCTTTTAGCCATGGAAAGAGAAGCAGAAATATTAGAGTATTGCAAAAACAACAATATTATATTTTTCGGGTATATGACTTTAGAGCAAGGTGCATTATCTGGCCATTATGATGAAAAAAATCACTTTTCATTATTTTCTATGAGAGGTTTATCTTTCGGAAAAGGAAAATTTAAAAAAATCAAGTATTTGCTAAATTATATTAAAGAACTTGGCATAAAATATGATGTTGATCCATCTCAAATTCCAATTGCATGGACTATTTCAAAAGGTGTTTTTCCAATTGTTGGAGTTACAAAATCAAAACACGCTAAATCATTAAAACAAGGAATATCTATATCACTAACAGATGAAGAAATAAAAAAATTAGAAGAACTAGCTTTAGCTTCAGGCGTTAAATGTAAAGGTATGTGGGAATAAACAAAGCTAAGCGAAAAATGCTTTTTTATAAGTTGTAAAATATGTTTGTAATAAAAATGTAACAAAAAATTAATATAACTGCAACAAAGCCCAAAACACAATATATAGCAGTACATACAGAGATTTAACCCAAATTCTACAATTTGCAAAATCATTTGATGAAGCATACAATGTAGTCGATACGATGTAGCAAAAGCTTAATATTTTGCGTATACAAGCTGCATAAATTTTTTCGACTGGAAAGGAAGTGATCGTATAAAAGATATTAAAATAAGACTGCTTATACTCGGACTACTTTTTTGCGTAACAATGAGTATATCGGGAATTTACGCACTTACCACTCAAGAAACAAATGGAATAATAAGCACTGATATAGTAGATATAAAAATCCAAAATTACAAGTTGGAAGATAATAATGAAGAAACTGAGTATGGTACTGGAATTAAAAAAGTATTGCCGGGAGAAAAAATTTCTATTATTCCAAAGATCTTTAATCTTGGAATGGATTGCTATTTAAGAATAAAAGTAAACTATATTGATGGTGATATTGATTTTATCAATTATGTTACAGGATTTTCTAAAGACTTTACTAAATATGGAGATTATTATTACTATAATACAACATTGAAATCTAAAGAGAATGTAAAGATATTTGATACAATTACAATTCCAGAGGATGTTGCATCTCGTACAAACAATGGTAAAATAAAGCTAGAAATAATCGCTGAAGCTATACAAGATAGAAACTTCCAACCAGATTACAGCTTGGCGGATCCATGGAGGAATGTAAAACCTTCAAAAACAGTAAACAGTACATATGAAATTGATGACAAAAAATCAAAAGTGGTAATTAATTATGAGGATAACACAGATAAAGACATATCAGTATCAAACAATTTCTTTGAACGAGCAAGAAAAATGGTGCCAGGTGATAGCTTTACGGATAACATAAAAATAAAAAATACAAACAAAGAAAAAGCGAGGTATTATTTAACATTAAAAACAGACAAGAATGATATTGAGGAAATAAACTTGTTAAATCAAATTCAATTAATAATTACAAAAAAGAATGGACAGGTTGTCTATAATGGTAAATTATTAAGCGAAGATAAAATGTTATTAGGAGAATACAAATTGGGTGAAAACGACGAATTGTATTTCAAAGTATTAGTTCCAGAGGGATTAGATAATCAATTTGAGAGCTTAAATCCTAAATTGTTATTGGTATTTTCTGCAGAATATGATAATAAAGAGAATACTGATAAGAACCCACAAACAGGGGATTCAATTAATGTGGCCATAACAATATTCTTTATATCTGCTATAGGTTTAGTAATAGTAATGCTATTAGCTTATAAAGAAAAAAAGAAAGAATGTTGATAGGTATAAATTAAAAAAATATCGAAAGGGGTATGTTATTATGAACAAGAGAAAAACAATAGCCGTTGCTATAGTTCTAGCACTAGTATTATTAATTGGAGGTATGATCGCATATTTTACAGATACAGAAGTAGCTACAAACGAATTCACATTGGGTGATGAAGTTGATATATCAATTTCAGAAACAGGATGGACAAACACAGCAGGAACAACAAATTGGACAAATGCTGCAGCACAAGGAATTCATCCGGGCGCTACAGTTGCAAAAGCTCCATCAATAGTAAATGAATCTACAACAACACCAGCTTATGTATTTGCTGAAGTAGTAGTACCATGCTATGCATCAACAGGAACTACTGTAGATACACCATTATTTACATTTACAGCAAATACTGGATGGACACTAGTTAATACTTCATCAGTAGATACTACAAATAAAACAATCACATATGTATATGCTTATGGTTCTTCATCAGCTATGAAAAGTTTAGCAGCTGAAGCAACAACATCAACAGCAGTATTTAGTGAAGTTACATTAGCACCTACTTTAACAGCTGCACAAAAAGCTACTGCTTCTGCAACACCAAATATTGTTGTAAACGCATATGGTATCCAAACAGATAATGTAGGAACAACACCATCAGCAGTATGGGCTAATGTTAAATAGTTAAATTCAGGAGTACAATCTTATGGACAAATTTATAAAAGTCATCAAAGTGTTAACAAACGCTTTGATGACACTAGTTTTAATTATAGGAATTGCATTTATATTTTTATATTTTATTGGGATAGAACCTTTTGTGGTTGAGTCAGGCTCAATGCAGCCTACTATTCAAGCTGGAAGCTTAAGTTTTGTTAATAAGAATACAAAATATAACGACATAAAAGAAAATGATATAATTGCATTTAAAAGTTCTAGCGGTGCAAGAGTAACCCATAGGGTAATAAAAATTACAAAAGAAGGCTTTGAAACAAAAGGTGATAGCAATAACAAATCTGATGGTATTTCCACAACGGAAAGTAATTTTATAGGCAAAAATGTTTTTTCTATTCCTAAATTAGGAAAAGTGATAAAAGTCATACAAACTACAAAAGGAAGAATTATTTTAGTTTCTATAATTGTTGCAATTTTATTATTTGGCTTTTTCATGAGCGATGATAAGAAAAGTGATGACAGTAAGAAAGGCAAAGGAAAAAGGTTTAAAGATTAATAAAACACTAAGGCGTTCCGCCTTAGGTAAGGACATGTGAAAAACATATCTTTACTTAAGTTTGAACATTGTGAAAAGAAGTTTACTAGAGAGGAGGACATGCTAAAAATGAAAAACAATGGTAGACATTATAATTGTTCTAAACAACGAATCGATAAAAAGAAGTTGAGTTTTTTATTATTTTTTTGGATAATTGCTTTTACAATACTTGCTTTTAATATTGGTAATTTAATAGCGTATTTTACTGCAACAGCTTCAGTTGAAAACGTGTTTACAATTGAGGCAGAATATATAGTAATATATAATGCAAATGGTGGTACAGGAAGTATGCCAAATCAGAGTATATCTTATAATGTTCAAACACCATTAGCAACCAATCTGTATACAAGAACGGATTATATGTTTTATAATTGGAACACAGAACCAGATGGTTCCGGAACAAGTTATAGCAATCAGCAGGAAGTTTTTAATTTAGTAGGGGAAAACAATCAGCCTGTAACTCTATATGCACAATGGTTGTTGGGTAATCCGGTTGCAGAAATAAATGGAACTTTTTACTCAACATTACAAGATGCTGTAAGTGACGTTCCAACAGATGATACAGAAACAACGGTTAAATTACTAAGAGACACAACTGAAGCTATTCAGGTTAATGCACATCAAAATATTGTATTTAACTTACAAAACTATACTATAAGCAATAATGGTTCAACACGTATAATTGATAATTATGGAACAATAAAAATATCTAATGGAACACTAACAACAAATGCAGCGCAGGGTGCAATAAATAATGAATCTGGTGCTAAGTTGGTAGTGGATGGTGGAAGTATTATTGCTACAGGTTCTGAATCTAGACAGGCGATATATAATAATGGCGGAACTGTAGAAATTTCTGGTACTGCATATTTGTGTTCAGAATCTAATAATAGGGTGGCTGTACAGAATCAAAGTACAGGTACACTAAATATTACTGGAGGTACAATTGTTTCTACACGATATCATGGTGTGCAGAATGCTGGAACAATGACAATTGGAACCGAAGATGGAGTTTCTGATAAAACTACTCCGGTTATTCAAGGTTTTAAATATGGAATATATAGTACTTCGAATTTTAACTTCTTTGATGGAATTGCGAAAGGAGCAACATCGGCAATATATGATATTTCAAAAATAGCTAATAAGGAAGCTGTATACAATATTACTAATTCTCAAGAAACAATAGATGGAAAAGTGTATAAAACAGCATATTTGGCAATTTCAAATAATGTAATATTTAATCCAAACGGAGGATCAGTATCTGAAACATCAAGGGCTACTGAAAATGGCAATGCAATAGGTAACTTACCAGTACCAACAAGAGCAGGTTATATTTTCTTGGGATGGTTTACAGACCCAGATGCAGGGACCCAAATAACAGCAAGTACAATTGTTACGCAAGATATAACATATTATGCACATTGGGAAGCTAGTGCAACAGCAGAAATCAATGGTACAACTTATAATACACTAAAAGCAGCAATCAATGCTGTTCCAGCTGATAATACACAAACAACAATAAGACTATTAAGAAGTACTAGTGAAAATGTTACTGTGCCAGCAGGTAAAAATATTTTATTTGATATAGGAAATTATACAATTAGTAGTTCAATCAATAATGCTGTAATTACAAATAATGGAACTATAACAATTACAAATGGAAATATTTCTCAAACTTACGGTTTTGCAGCAATAAACAATAATTCTACTGGTAAAGTTATAATGACCGGCGGAAGTATTACATCAACGGGTGGAAAGGCAGCAATATATACTATAGGAAGTGGTATTGTTGAAATATCAGGAGATGCATATTTAATTTCTAATGCTACAGGAACTACCGATTTAGGTGATGTGAGAGGAACTATTCAAGCAGTTTCAAGTTCAGCAAATACCATTATAACTGGAGGAACAATTGTGGCAACTGATGGAATAGGAGTAGTAACATATGGACCAGTAACTCTTGGAGTAAAAAATGATGGATTGGTAAGTACTACGAGCCCAGTAATTAAAGCTGAAACATATGGTATTAACTGCACAAATACAATTAGCTTCTATGATGGAATTGTAAAAGGTAAATCAGGGGCAATTGATGGAACTATTTCAGATTGTGAACCAGGATACGTAAAAGTAGATGGAACAGAATCTATAGATGGAGAAACTTACTACACAGCTTATTTGGATGGAATATAGAATAATAAATTTGACAAAATTGACATAATTATGTATAATGTTGTTAATGTCTTAGTATTAAATCCAGCAATAATTTTTGTTAGATTAATTTGATATAAAATTGCTATTTTATATCTTGTACTTAAGGCAAAAAGAAAAAGGAGAACAAAAAAATATGTCAGCAAGAAAATCAACAATGGCCAAACTTCATTCTGAACGGATAGTAAATCCATTGGACATTATTCGTGAAAAAAGCAAATACGCAAGTAAAACAGAGGTTCTAGAAGAAATATACAAGAACTACTGCTACGACAGCAAAGTTTGCTTTAATCTGGCCACTAACAAAGCAACCAGTAATGAAATACGTTGTAAGCTAGCTAAACACGAACACGCAGAAATCAGACTTGAAATTGCTAAAAAATCTGAATTTATTGACGATGAAAACGTGTTAAAAAAATTAGCGCTAGATGATTATGAAATACGTAAACAGGTTGCAAGAAGTACAAAGAGCGATTCCATCAAGGAATTACTGTATAAATCTAATCCACATCATTTAGATATTAGAATAATTTGTATAAAGAGGCTGAAGGATATGAATGTAGTTGAAAAACTGATATTTTCCAAAGCCCCAGAAAAGACAATATCTACATACTTGGATAGCTTACTTTTTAACCCTAATATTTCTGTTCGGATTCTTCTTTTAGTTCTGAAATATGCTGAAAAATTAAGCAATGAACAAATTGACTTAATAATTGAGCATATTAAAAACGACGAGAAGTCTGTAACTGAAATTTTAGATAGTATTACCGAGGAATAAACCAAAGTAATCAGTTAAAAAACATCACGTACAAGTGGTAATCAATCTCCTTTAACATTAATAATACGGACAAGTGTTATTAACGTTGATCACATCTAATATAGAACATCACGCACAAGTGATAAAGTCTATATTAGATGTGATTTTCATTTTATAAAAAAATAAAGACTTTTTATCTTAAATAAAATAAAAAATATATACCATTTTATAAAATTATATGCTAAAATACATATATAAAGATATAATTCAAAAGGAGAGTGAAAAAATGATATTAGAGCTTGAAGATAATAAGCACATATTAAGCAGTCTAAAACAGAAACTAACAGAAATAGGTGAATCTCTTTGACATCTCTAGCTTAGAAAAACAATTATCAGAATTAGAAAAAGAAACTATGCAAGATGGTTTTTGGAATGATTCAAAAAAATCTGGCACGGTATTGCAAAAAATAAAAACAATAAAAAACAAAATAGATATTTTTAATAAATTAAATGTAGAATTAAACAATTTAATGGAAATGTCTGAATTAGTTATAATGGAAAATGAATCCAATGATACTGCTTCTAACAGCAATCAAGAATCTGAACAAAATAACAGTTTGGTAAAGGATATCTTAGATGGAACAAAAACACTACAAACAGAATTAGACAACTTAGAAATAGAAACACTACTATCAGGAAAATATGATATAAACAATGCAATAGTAACAATTCACCCAGGAGCGGGGGGGACAGAATCTCAAGATTGGGCTGAAATGTTATATAGAATGTATACTAGATGGGCAAATGCGAACAATTATTCCGTTCAAGAATTAGACTATCTAGATGGAGATGAAGCAGGCTTAAAAAGTGTAACTTTTCTAATATCAGGAGATTATGCTTATGGATATATGAAAGCTGAAAAAGGAGTTCATAGACTAGTTAGAATCTCTCCATTTGACGCAGGTGGAAGAAGACATACATCATTCGCATCAGTAGAAGTATTGCCTGAAATAACAGAAGACATAGAAATAGATATTAACCCAGATGATTTAAGAATAGATACATATAGAGCATCAGGAGCAGGAGGACAACACATAAATAAAACATCATCAGCAATAAGAATAACCCACATACCAACAAACATTGTAGTAGCTTGTCAAACAGAAAGATCTCAATTGCAAAATAAAGAAACTGCAATGAAGATGTTAAAATCAAAATTATTAGACCTAAAAGAAAGAGAACATAAAGAAAAAATAGAAGACTTAAAGGGAGAACAAAAAGACATAGCATGGGGAAGTCAAATAAGATCCTATGTATTTTGCCCATATACGCTTGTAAAAGACCATAGAACAAATTTTGAAACAGGAAATGTAGAAGCGGTTATGGATGGAGATTTAAATAGCTTTATGAAAGAATATTTAAAAAATAATAGAGAAGAGGTATAAGGTATGGAACAAAAGAAATTAAAATGGAAGGAAGTATATAACAATAACAAAAAAAGAAGATACTGTGAAATAACAGGCATAAAGGAAGAAAACGTTGAAATAGAATCTAATTCATTTAAAGTATTAAAAGAAAGAAAATATATTGTCCTAATTGCTTCGATAATTATTATAGCGTTATTAGTATGGACATTTAGAAATGATATAAAAATACTACTTATACTACTAGCATTCTTTATAGCATCAGGAATATGTTTCTTTGTATTTAATTATTTTAAATTTAAATGTTTAAAAGATGGATTATATGTAAAATTCGGTTTTCAGGAAGGAAAATTTTCATATGATAAATTAAGAGGAGTATATCTATCTAAGTTTAATGATTATAGTTTCTTAATTCCAGCCAAAAGAGTATATAGCATAGTTATAAGATATATAGATAATACCAACAGAATAAAAGAATTGTCTTTTCCAAATTATTTTATAAAGCCAGAAGATACTGAAAAATTCTTAAGTAATTTTGATATTAAAGAAGCGGAAGAATCAAAGCTTGTCCAATATGAAAGATTTAAAATATTAAAAAAATTATTTAAAGCAGCAATCTTTATTATGTTTGTACTTCTAATGATAGGTTTATATTTTTCAAAAAGATAGTAATGTAAATATACAGCAAAAATACGTTAGTAAAAACTAACGTATTTTTTATAAATAAAAAATTAGAATAATTTATCATGTAATAATTCTAATATCTTATCATCAACAATATCTGTAAATGTAATTATAATTTTAGTATTTGTAATATCTATACAATATACACTAACATCTAAAGAATCAACAATACTAATAATCTTTGAAAGAATTGTAGAATCCGCGGTTATACCATGACCAACAACAGCAATACGACTGATATATTTAATAGAACTAGAATATATGTTTAATTCATTTTTTAACAATTCGTAAACTTTATTACTATAA
>Ga0247608_10005914_pt1 | contig 13069 bp, 12 predicted proteins | sample 176DNAGHGlowgp2_FD_193490 | JGI IMG/M metagenome (GOLD analysis project Ga0247608, IMG submission 193490) | Sheep rumen microbial communities from Palmerston North, Manawatu-Wanganui, New Zealand - 1766 DNA GHGlow gp2 | ecosystem: Host-associated > Mammals > Digestive system > Stomach > Rumen ... | reverse complement strand
TTGCGGTATGCGGCGGTGCGCTTCTCGCGCAGCAGCAGGTAGGTGCCGAGGCGGCAGCCGAAAAGGATCAGCATTGCGCAAAGCGCGACGGCGGACCAGGTGAGCGTTCCGCCATACAGGCAGAGAAGAGCAACTGCCAAGGCTGCCACACCGTAGCCGTAGCCGAGGCTGAAGAAGTAGATGAAATATTTCCAGCCCACGGCTGAAACCGCCAAAGAGACGGCGAGAAGAATCAAGAGCATTTTCATACACGTAAAAATTTGGATGGCAAAGATAGGAAATATTCCGACACGAGAAACCGGGCGCCGACCGCGATGGGTCAGCGCCCGGTTTAGGGATGGTAGAGACGCGGCGCGCCGCGTCTCTACAGGTCGGATACATTCAAGCCTCCTTAGGGCAATTCTTTACCACCGTATCGTTTCATCAGCGTCTTTGCTTCGTTTCGAAACTGTTCTCGTAACCACTTCGGGCGCGTGATTTCAATGTCTGGACCAATGGAACGCAAAGCTTGCAGAAAGTCGGGGGTGGGGACAAGGCGCAGCTCGAACTCATCGGGACGGATTTCCTTCTGACTTTGGTGCAACGGTAGCGAGCGGAGATAGGGCGTTCGGAAATCATTGGTTTTCAGACGGATGGTTTCAACATCAGCATCGGTAATCATTGCTCCGAAGAAACGGGAGAAAAAATCGGCTGCATTAAAATCTTCAGGTAGGTGAAAAGTTCTATCCGTGGCAGTCACCGTACTCATGCGGTCGAGGGCGTAAAGACGCAGTGCGGTGTGGAAGTCCGCCTTGGCAAGCAGATACCAGCGATGATTGGCGTAGCGGAGGGCATACGGGCAGACCTCGAATTCACGGGACTTCTGCATCTTGAAACTCTGGTAGGTGATGGCGATGCGGCGGTTGTCGCGCATGGCGGCAGTGATGTCTTCCAAGAAGGTGTTGCCCCCCACCGACACATTGTCCATCAGGATTCGGGGCATCAGGTCCTGGTTTTCGCGCAGCAGGTGGTTCGCGGAGAAGGCGGAGAGCAGGAACTTTCGGACATTCCGGGTCTGTTCTTCCAGATTGTCAGCGATGTAATAAACATTGGCGGATCGGTCACAGGCAATGCGGATACCGAACAGCTCTTCTATGGCATCGCGCATCCGTGCGAATGTGCGGCGCGGAATCACTTTCTCTCCGGTCTTGTTGAGGGCCGACTTTTCCCAAAGCCGGTCTATTTCCTCCTTGGTGAGCATACGGTTAGGGGAAAGTTGCTCCAAAAGCCAGAGGTAGCGGTTGAAAAGGTTGGTCGGGGTCATAAGGTTACCAGTAGCGGGTTTTGAGGTAGGTGATGAGATCTTTGTATTTGGCATTGCTTTCGAGCGGGGAAAGGAGGGATTGGGGGTCGATTTCAATTACTTTTTTTATATTCTTCAGCCGCTTTTCATCTTTAAACCGTTGAATATCACCTATTATATCTACATTTTCATTGGGCCTGACAATCAAATGAACATAATCGTCTGCTTCGATTGTTATTCTACCACATTTGGGTTTCTTAGTAATAATCTGTTCAATTAACAATGTCTGTCTTGCAAATTCATAAAGTGGATTATAATAAAATTCCTCTGGCCATTCTTTAAGATTGGATTTTTCGTCCACTAAACCCAAATACCTTTTTTCAACAGTGTCCTTGTCAGCTTTATTTTTTTCATTTTTATTATAGCATTCTGTGTATTTCCATTCAATAGGTATGAGTGTTTTCTTATTATCTTTCGTTAGAACATAAACCAAAGCATCTATAGATGTACAATTTGCTCCACGAGAATTTGTTCTTTCTCCTAATAGCAGCTTATTATTACAAGTAAACTCAAAAGTAATATATCCTCCATTCAAATCTATGGGGGATGGAAATATTTTTTCAATCTTTAAATTTGTTGCCTGTTCCATAACTTGCTTCAAATCAGCAACAGCGTCTTCCTGGCGCAAAGCAAAAAGATGGTTGAGGCAATGGATTTGGGAAGACAACAGATGACCTGGTATATTTGATTTATTTCCACCCCACCAATAAATACTATTTTCCTCAAAATATTTTGAGCAGTTTTTGCGAATACCAACAAACAAGTTTTTGACACTATCTTTTGGCAGAAGAACATATGGATACATGTTATTCTTAAAATAACCACACCCGTGTGCTCCCTCAAAAATCCCGTTAGATTGATACAATAATTTCAGTTGTCTATCCTTTTGCTGTTCTTTATAGGTCTTCAACTTTTTTGGTTTGCCTACTTTGTCGCTTTGATGATAAAATATCTCCACATCAGGTTTGTCAAAAGAGAAAAACACAGGTGTGTCTTCAGGGAATTTACCACTATTTATTATTTGTAACACCTCTTCTTGTTTTTCTTGTATTAACGGGTGAAATTTTTCAGCCAAAAACACTCCCTCTATTTGTTTGCAAGTCCCCTTATTCTCATACAATTCGTATAATTTTTCAAATGAACGAAATTCACTTCTTTGAGGGATGTTTATTTCATGTTGGAGCACATCAGACATGACATTTACATAAAACATTAGTTCTGAAATGATTCCAATTTCTGTATTCGTGGGTAATTTTAATTCGAAAATCTTTAAGGTATTGTTTTTTATTCCCCAAATGTCGATAAAACCACCTGGAGTTATGGCATTTTCTTCTTTGATTTCGCTCTTGTTAAAAATACGAGCAGGTAGCTGGTGATCCAGTGCAGTGTAGAAACTCCTGTTTTTAAGACAATATGCTCGTTCAAGTTGTGCTTCACAATGTGTTGCCTCCTCTGATGCTTCTTTTTTAGGGACATTAAGGTATTTCTTCTTTGTATTTTCAAACACCTTAAAATCTTCTGTGTAAGATTCAGACTTAACCCAGGAATAATAAATCTGAGTGAATTTGTTGAGACGATATAGGAATCGTTTGTAGTGACGATTATTTTTGTCTTTTTGAGGGTCTCCTTTAATAATAACTTTATCAACGAATTCTGGCAACCATGCTTTTAAGCATATCGCCCACCCTTCAAAAGCTGCTGCATCTGTTTGCATATTACTAATAAGACCTTTTTCTGTCATCCCAATTGTCAACACATTATCTTGGATAGTGAAATCCATTTCCGAAGGCAACCTGATATTTTTATTTTTTTCTTGTAGTTTCTTCAAAATTTCCTCTTTCTTCATAACTTTCCTATTTTTAATGATTTAACATCTTAACAATTCAATATCTCTATCGCCCTCTCCGCATCCTCCTCCGTAATCCCCACAATCGGGTCGATTCGGACGAAGTGGTCTTCTTGTTCGGGTAGCACGTCTTTCAGGTCGTCCATGATGACATACCGCTGTGCATCCATATCCATTCCCGTTTCTTCAAAGTAGGCCCTGATTTGGTTGCCTCGGCTGGAGCAGAACATATCGGCCGTGATCACATCCAACTCGCTCAGGTCTGTTTCCAGCAGTTTGTCGTCATCCGTGTGCAACGGGGTGATGCCCGCGATTTTGCCAGGCAAGTCGCGGTCGTGCCACATTCGCTGCAAATTCCCCAATCCCATATACCGCCATGATGAACTGGCTACAATCTGCGCATCCATGGCATCAATGATTTTCTTCAGGTTCTCTACTGCTTCGGGATCGAACAATGGACCATATTTGTCTTTGAACGGCAGTCCTTTCCCCTTCAATTCGGCAAAATGTCTTTCTGTGTTCAGCACCCCGTCAAAATCGAGAAAGACAAAGGGCCTGCTTTCGTCATCAGCTTGATTTTCAGATTCTTTCTCCTTTGCAAATAAGACATCCGCCGTCGTCCTGAACAATTTCTGTTCGCCATGCTTTCCGCTCTTTTTCCAATCCAACAAAACCGGTTGCTCTTTCTCGGCAAGATAGTCCGAGCATTCCAGCAGGTCGCCCGCGTCTGTGTCGAAAAAGATGTCGCTGGAAATGGTGGGCATTCGCCGGAACATATCACGACTTCCTTCAAAGAGCTCCTTGTTTTCCAGATATTCAGTCAGCGTTCCCATGATGACAAACTTCTTTTCCTCAATATGATGCAAGACCGCCTCTATCAAGAAATCGTCAATTTCGTTTTTCAGAGCTTGTAAATTGTACTGTGCGCCGCCGGCCTCTAAAAACGCCTCCAAATGGGGCAAATCATAAAAAAGTTCAATGTGTCCTTTCATAATAACTGTTTTTATTTCGGCGGCAAAGAAACAAAATGAATGTGCCATTATGTGACACAATTAATTATTTTCGCAAAAAAATAACCACAAACGCTATCTATATTATATATTGTTGGTTTTCAAAGAAGGAGGAGACTTCCTTGCAAGCGGTCAAGACGTCCTCAAGATATTTTTGTGTATAATTATCCATAAATAACCTGTTTGCTGTCATTGATTGTCTGGAGAAGAATAGAATTTCGAATAGCTTTGTTCTCCAAAAGGTCTATTTCGCGGCCGAAAAGTTTCTGAAGCGATTCCTGCATCTCAAGATAGTTGTCCGCATAGTCTCTTTCATCAACATCGGTGAAATCGACAACGAAGTCAATGTCACTGTCATCACGAAACCTGTCTGTCAACACCGATCCGAAAACAGCGAGTGTCTTAACCTTGTGCTTTTGACAGATATCTATGATGCTTTGCCTGTTTAATTCTATGATGCTCATCGTTCTGTATTTTTCAACCCCGCAAAACTACAAAATAATCCAATATGAAAAAACGGGCGCGACCACAATCGGTCAACGCCCGTTTTGGGGAATGGTAGAGACGTTTCATGAAACGTCTCTACAGGTGGCGTATGCGATACGCCCCTACATGTTATTTTTCCTCGCTCAGTTTCTTATACCCCTCATAACGGAGTTTCGCGAACTGCTCGGTCTTGGCGAACAATTCCTTGGCTTCGGCAGGGAAGGTCTTCAACAAGCTGTTGTAACGGACCTCGCCCATGATGAAGTCTTGGAACTTGCTCCAGTCGGGTTCCTTGCTTGCTATCAAGGTCACCTCATCATCCTTTCCAACTTGTTTTTCCACTTTTTTCCAATGTGGCATCTCATTGGTCAACAACGCATAAAACTCTTTAGTGTGATTATGATGTGCCAAATGACAAAGTTCATGGGTAATGACGTATTCAATTGGAGTTGTATGGTGAATATTTATCTCAAGGAAGACAAACATTTTAGGGAGAATAGTGACAGAAAAAGAAAAATTTTTATTTTTGCCAATTGTAAGACCCAAAATAAGGGGAGGCAGGAGAATCCATTATGATTATAGACAATAAGATACTTGACAACTTGACCGCTCAGGCCAAGGCATCGCCCCGGCTGCGGATGAATCTGAACTTTCATCAGAGTCTGGATGAGAAGTGCCACCGTTTTCTGAATGCCGTGGAACCGGGTGCCAACATCCCCGTTCATCGCCATCCTGAGAAAGAGGAGTCATTTGTTGTGTTGCGTGGCAGGATACGGGTCATCACCTACAACGACGACGGCACCATCATCGAAAACATTGTCCTCAACCCATCGGAAGGCCGCTACGGCGTGAACGTAGGAAAGAATGTCTGGCACACCGTGGAATCCCTGGAGCCAGGTTCCGTCATCTTCGAGTGCAAGGAAGGCCCCTATGTACCGCATGAGGAGGAGGGGATACTTGAGATGTCTGATGTAAGAAGTAAGATGTGTTATGACGCAAGACGAGTTACGGCTTTCAAAGAACAAAGAGGAGAAGGATTTCATGGAAACTAATCACAGGAATCCATCATGCCACAGAATCGAAGAACATTTGATGCTAAACTGGCTCAAGCTCAATAGAAAACTGATGGATGTAGGAAAGTTGAAAGAATATCGGGTAGAAATGTTTAAGAAGTTGTTGGAGATAGGTGAGAAATATAGATATTAGAACCAATACAAGTAATTAGAATCAAATCAAAAATATGCAAGAGACCGAAATTAAAGCAAAAAACAATTTGGCAAACACGGGCGAAAATAAAGATACGCATTCAATCATTATTTTGGGAAACGGGTTTGATGTTGCCCTTGGTTATCCCACGAAGTATTCTCAGTTTTATGAGAATAGTGACTTATTGCGTGATTACGCATATAAAGGTAACACTTTATGCAAGCACATACTTGAGAATGTTGAGGGAGAGTTGTGGAGTGATTTGGAAAGAGGGTTATATCAATATTCATTACGCTTAACCAAAGAGTATGGCGAAGGTAATAAAGGACAAGCTGAAAAATTTGAGAAGGAGTTTAAGGAGTTAAGAAAGGCTCTCTTTAACTATTTGGATTCTGTAGCAGGGAATAGTGTTGAATTTGATGTGCAACATCCAGCAATAGGTTTAAATATTGAATGGCATGAATTACAACCACAATATCTTACATTTAACTACTCAATAAATACGGCAGTTACCGCTGATATGAATCAAAGGTGTATTTTGAATGCGAATGATTCTATAAATGAACGACGTTTTATTTATCAACATGGCTCAATCTATAATTCACAAGAAGGCAAGAACCATACACCTGAAAATATTGTCCTTGGTATTGATCCTGATAGTCAATCGGTAGAGCCTGCCCATTCCTTTTTATACAAAAATAAGCAAAAACTTCATGATTTGAGTTCAACCAAGAATTATATCAAAGAGAAAAATTTTTATGTGGTTTACGGTTGCTCGATAGGCGATTCTGATGCAACTTATTTCCGTGCAATATTCAATCACAATCAAAACAATAAAATATTTCTCATTTATGGTTATGGTTCTGAAGCAATTGAAAGCATAAAAAGCAACATAGAGAGAATATGTGAAATTAGTATTGACGATTTGTGTACGAATAATTATGTGGAGTTTCTTGATGTAAAAAATGTTGCTGAAACTAGAGCAAAAACTAAGAAACTCGTTCAAGATTATTTGAGAACAATATAATACAAAAAACCAAGAGATTTATAGATAACAGCAGAACAAAAGAGGTGAAGATTAAGTCCTATAGACATATTATTTCAGCAATACTTGCCATGATACTCTGTTTGGGTATCATGGACAAGTTGGTAATGCTAATTGACAAGTTCTTAATGCCTGTTTTGGGTTATCCGGCCAATACATGGTTAAGCATCTTCTTTTTGGCTTTTACCATTGTTGTTTTATATTGGATTTATACTGGATGGATAAAAAATAAAAAAGTCTTTACAGAAAAAGAATGGGCTTGGTTGTTATTTAGTGAGTTCGTTTATTGGTATTTTAGAGTATTTAGTCCAGACTATGATTTTGATACTTATTGGAAGACTTTCATTGCGTATCTTGATCCGATTGCTGTCATTATTGCCGTTTCAGCAATTTGCTCTTTCTTATATCATAAAAAGGCTGTTTCTTCAATAAGTGGTAATAATAGTGATGAAAACAACAATGTTGCTTTTCATCGAGATGATGCTATTGACTGTTTTGCTGATGATATTTTTGGTCTTGAAAATCAGGTGAATCGTATATTGGGTTATCTTAAAAATACTGATGTAAGCAAAAATGCGTATAGTATTGGGCTAGTGGGCAGATGGGGAGAGGGTAAATCTTCTTTAATGAATCTTGTAAAGTCGGGGCTTTCAACAAACGAATTTGTCTTTGTGGATTATAATCCACGTATTTCAAAGGATGCCAATCATATTCAATTTGATTTTTTAAAAACACTAAAACAAGTACTGACACCTCAAATACCAGGGTTTGATCATATTATTGCCAAATATGCAGAAGCCATAAATATCGTTGATGATAAACTTGGCATTTTGACTCAATTGCTGAAACAAATTACGGCTCACAAAGAAGAAGATGTCAATCAATTGCGAGAATATATTGAGAAGGCAATTACGACTAATGGGAAGAAAATTTTGGTTTTTATTGATGACCTTGATCGTCTTACCGGGGAAGAACTTATTGAAGTGATGAAGCTGTTGGCAAGAAATGGTGCTTTTAAGAATATGTTCTTCATAACGGCTTTTGACAAGGAATATGTAAATAATGCAATAAGACATTATCTATCTGGCGATAACTCCATTAACTATACCGATAAATATTTCAATGCAGAAATACCAGTTCCCCTACATGCACCACATCGACTGAGATCTCTTTTGGAGCAAATGCTTAAAGAAGAATGCGAGAAAGGTATTGTTAATGTTTCGGATGATAGCATTACTTTTACTATAGCTAGTCATGCTAATAATATTTCACAGAGATTGAAAACAGTGAGGGATGTCAAGCGATTTGTTAACCAATTGATATATTCATACAAGCCGATAGAAGAAGAGGTTTCCTTTAGAGATTTCTTTCTACTCGAATTGATTAGGTTTGCCTGCCCCGGGGAATATGATAATATCCATAATAAGAAATACATCCATTTGGCTTCCTCGGTAACATCGAATAATGCTGTGAGTGAAAACCTGTGGTATCTCAATGATGAATTTAGTAGAAATGTTCAACAAAAAGATAATCTCAATAAAACTGTTGCACCTGCATCTATTGATTTAATTCGAGATTTGTTTCCAGATGAATCCGACTATAGGGTCTGGTACCCCGTTAGGGAGAAACGCATTTATAGTATTTCTTCTTTTGAGTACTATTTCTATAATTATGAATATGCTCACCTGACTGCGAAAGAAGCTGTTGAACTTTTGCGTATGGATTTGCCAGAGTCTTTTGATGAGTTGGAGAGACTTAGTAATTTATATCCAAAAGATGTCGAGACAGCCTTGGTAACAAAAGATGTTACCGATTTCGATGAAGCGGTTGCCGTTAAGCGCTATTTCCACATTATTGTAAGTGCTTTGATAATCAAGAAAACGACGTTGAATTATTTATCACCCGCTTTTTCATTTTTAAGAAAAGAGGATGTTGAAAAAATAATAAAGATTATTGGTTTAAAAAACAAGTCGGAATATATTAATTGGATAAAAAAGGCATTGCTAGAACTATTGGAAAAAAGTCCAAAAGCTGTGTCAAATTATACCCATCACGCCATCAACTCTTATCATGAAGGCGCATCTAAGGATGGTTTTTATTTCACAGAACAGGAAACACTGGATATTACAGTGACATTATTTAAAGTGTATTTGGACAAAGTGGATGAGCAGGCGTGGAGTGTTGATCAAGCGTTGTTAATGTCGATAGTTTTAAATGCCGAAAATCACATTTATAAGGAGGTAGCTGATTTGTTACGGGAATCTATCACCGCTCATTTCCATAAATATAGCAACAAGATTTTATATGTGGGTCGAGGAGAAAACGCAAAAGCTTCATTTAATGTTTTCTTCCGTTTTGACGATGTTTTCCCTGACAAAGATAAGAAAAACGAGTTTGAGCAGTTATTGTATTCAAAAGACAATGACACAGCTAAAGGAATTAAAGAACTACGTTCTTTTTGGCCAATCTTTAAAGAAAATGGATATAAAGAATTTTTTTTGACAACTGCACGAGATGAAAAAGACGAATCGGAATATGATTTTGAGTCTGAAACAGAATATCTGAATCTATATCATCAATATGACAAAGAAATCGATGTTTTGGTTGATAAATGGAATGAGAGGCCTTTGTTGTCAAAATGTGATAAAACAATTGAAAATTGCAAGGAATTGCAGGGAAACATTAAGGCCATTCCCTTTGATATAAAACTAAAAGAGATCTATGTGGTACAATTGGATGATATTATTGCAACCGTGTTAAAATATAAAAATCATGCGGCTGATATTACAGATGCGATTCGAAGAGGCAATTTTGTAAGGTTTAAAGATGGTAGTATTAAAGCTCAAGAACTACGATTGAAAGAAATGACAAATGTTTTTACATTCCAGGGTAGAATAGAGGATGGTTATTGTAAATTGCAGGAGTTTGAAGATCCTATTCCAACCACACAATTGCAAGCTATACCTATTGACGGGCAGTCAGATAGAATGATATATTATGACCCAGTTGTAGCAGCATCAATCGTAATGTCTGATCAGCCGATACCAGTGCATCAAACAGACTATTCATACTATATGGATAGTTTTACAAATTGCAAGCAAGGTGATAAAACATACAAACAGATTGTTCAAGAAAAGGAGTTCCAATTTGTTCATGAGGTGCAACAATGGTTAATAGAGAAAGAGGGCGCAAGCTATTTAAAAATCAGACAAAAAACCTTTGAAGAAATTATTGGATGATACATTCTATTACAATGCCGACGGCACGGAACCCCCATCGTCGCAGTTTCACATGCGTGATACCCTGATTGGTGTGGTGAAATACCGTATTTGAGACGATTATTTCATGCGAAATTAAAGTTCAGAGAAACGTACTCCGGCAGCGGATGAATCTGAAGTTTCATCAAATAAGAAAATAATACAAATTTGCGCACCGGAAAACACAATGGTACGCATTGGCATTAAATTTTTGGAACGTCTTCTATATCAAACGTATTATCTTCTACAAAAACCGTATGTAATGCACAACCTTGTCGGCGAAATCCTCGTAGTCGTTGTGGACGACAGCGGAGGAAAAGTTGCCATATTGCATAGGTGATTCGCAGACTTTGAGATTCTGCTGACGTTCGTAATAATGGACATAATCATATCGGTCAAAAACTTCTTCTTTGATTTCTGGCAGATGTACCACAAATAGCAACGTTTTGGTTGGCGTATGCACCGATGTCTGTATGTCATCTTTGGAAAGGGTCAGATATTTGGCTGAATTATGGACGGAAAATTCCTCCCATTTCTGAATAGTGCCGTCATTTTTATAATAGGGCAGTTTGTCGGGAATGATAAAAATCTGGAAATAAGGGATGTTCGCGCAGCGGATGTTTGCTGTTTCACCCAACATGTTCTCGAAATAATTGTTGGAATTTTGTGAATAATTCTGCATCACAAATTTCACTCCAATTCCTGCAATAGGTTTGGAGTTCTTCAATATTGTGATATCCACGACTTTGTCGATGTACCGACCGTCTAATTTCATTTCTTTGCCGTTACCAACGCCCAGCGATTGAACATAATAACCGACACCTAACCGTTCTTTCAGATCTCGGGCGATGGCACCGTGTAAGATTTTCAGTTTCTCATTACTGCGAGAACCTGTTTCAAGGAACTTCTTAAAAGAGTTCCCGACTACCGTTAGAAATTCTTGATTGTCCATATTTTTCAGATAATTTGTAATTCAAATATTGTTCTAAATCTTTTGATGCGAATGTGTAATAGCCACCACTTTTATAATTTTTCAGAAGCTTTATATAATTGATAAAATCTTCTGAATAAACAAGTTGCTTGATTGTTTCAAATTCAATGTCGGTAAGGATGTATAGTCCACTGTAGATACCTGCCCCTTGAGGAACACACTCTAATTTGATGCTGCTTTTATCTTTAATAAGAGTATTTATAGCATATTTCACCTTTGAAACATCTTTCAGTGCTTGAGTTCTCCCAAAGAGGTACCAGAACTTATCATCTTCAATATCCCTGCTTTTGGAAAGCTTATCTTGATGAGATAACAAATGATTATAAGCCCCGGTATTATTCATAAAATCCTTTAGAGGCAAAGGTTTTCCATTTTTGTCGTATGGATAAATACACTTGCTCCATTTTCCCGTAGATGCTTTCAAAATGTCAATGGTACCTTCTGTGAAATCAAAGTCGCCGATGAAAACTTTATCTGCAAGCGTAGCAAAGCCATTTTTCACAGATACGTATGGGTAACCGTATGTCGTTTTGATATTATTCAGAAGAGAAAGGTGTGTTTTTTTTGAAAAAAAGAAGTTTTTACCTATCTGAATGTCCGAATAAGAAAGTTTTTCCTGGAATTTCGCTTTAAGTTTTTCTCCATCAAAGGTATAATAATCTATCTGACTGTTTTTCTTTGATTTTGAAAATCGTGAAATGAAAGTGTATGTTGTAGCTTCAAATGGTTGAAAGTGTTCTAAATCAATCACACCAGACAAGTTCTGATGTGTGTAAATGTATTGACGAAGATGTGTTCCAGCCAAACTTCCTAACCATGAGCTCGGAGTAATCAAGCACATTAATCCGCCTTTTGCCAACATATTAAATCCAATCTCGAAAAAGACGATGAACAAATCCGTCATTCCTCCTTCAGCGAACTTGAATTTCTTTACGATTTCGTAACTTTCTTCGAGGTTATGGACACGCACATAAGGCGGATTACCGACCACATAATCCATTTTCGCATTGAAACGATCAACGATTAGCGTGTCGGCATTGGTAATATCCCATTTCACTTTGGATATACCGTATCCTTCCACTATGTTGTTGAGGTTTTGGATACATTTGTCACACTCCGTGGCATCTAATTCTACGCCATGGATATAGGTCTCCAATTCATGCTTCAACTTGGATAAATCCTGTTTCTGGGTAAGAAAAAATGCGCAATATCGCCGCACAATTTCTGTGAGAAAAGCACCGTCACCGCAACTATTGTCAATGACGTGTTTTTTGAGGATGGTTGGTTTATCGTATCCTCCAAAATCAAGGATCACCTTGACCAAATAATCGGGCGTATAGACCCGCCCGTGTTGTTTGACTGCCTTTGCCATACGCTTTCATTTTGGCGTTTGGCTTTTTATCGGAATTCGGGCAACCCTTCGGACAAAAAAACGTGGACTTTGACATTATCCACATTCTGAGGCCGTGAGAATTGCCCGTTATACCAGATAAGCCAAAAGCCCACGCTTGGCGCAGGCATCTACTGACTTATTCGAGGTATAACTTCATCTAAAATTTCTCACGTTCCAGAATGATACCGAATAAATAGCAAACGCTATGATTGATAATATGTTAGTTTACTTTTCTTTCTATATTTCTCTTTTTTGTTGATACTTCAAATTTGACGTTCAAGGATAGCCACAAACGCTATCTATAATATATATGGTCTTTTAGTCTGTTTCTTTTGTTCGTTGCTTTTTCGTTAATACCTATTATCAAATATACGATAATATCTATTTCTCAATAAGTTCAACAATCTTCTCCACAAAACGATGCGCTGGTTCCTCCAGACTTTTTGCTTCATCTTCCGTAACATCGTACGCGCAATTGTAGTCCGCTTTCTGC
>Ga0247608_10005910_pt1 | contig 13075 bp, 6 predicted proteins | sample 176DNAGHGlowgp2_FD_193490 | JGI IMG/M metagenome (GOLD analysis project Ga0247608, IMG submission 193490) | Sheep rumen microbial communities from Palmerston North, Manawatu-Wanganui, New Zealand - 1766 DNA GHGlow gp2 | ecosystem: Host-associated > Mammals > Digestive system > Stomach > Rumen ... | reverse complement strand
ACTGGTCCAGGATGGGTTTCTCGGGCCACCAGATACCGCCACACAGCATCATTTCCTCCACTCCCATGTGGACATAGTAGCACGATTGCCGCGTGTGGCGTCCACCCTTGCCGATGACCCCCGAGAAATAGGTCTTATAAGGGCTCTTGTCATGGGAAAAACGGATGTCACGGTAGATGCGGTAAACACTGTCCTTGACATTGAGACCGCGCGCCTGCGGGTCAAAATCGGCCACCAGGCCGATGAGGCGCTGCATGTCCTGCTCCCACGGCATGCGCAGGGCATCAAAGCGGTCCTTACGGGCCTTGAACCAGGCGCGGTCGTTGTTGATGGCCAGTTCACGCAGGAAAGCCATCACCTGAGACATATTGCTTGCTGATTTCATAAGTCGTCTATTTTTATCGACACAAAAGTAGTCATTTTAACCGACACCCGCAAGCCATGCAGGCAACCAGCATGCTCATCGGTGCTCGCGCACCAATACCTAAGTTTTTGTTAACGCGTCATTTGGAGGAGGATTATCACCATGCTGAAATCACAAAAACGGTTTCACACATATCAAGCCTTAAAACGAATAAATCATTAGTATTATTGAAAATTTCCAAAAAATATTCAAGAAAAATTTGGATAATAGATAATAATCCTTTACCTTTGGCGCCAAAATAAAACATAACGTTTAATCAACCCTAATCACTAATTAATCCTTAGGCTTATGAAAAAAATACTATTTTTCCTAACTGCCGCGATTATGGCAATGTCTCTATCGGCTGCTCCTGTTGATCAGGCCACAGCCATGAGAAAAGCACAAAATTTCTTGAGTCAGCACTATGCTGGCAAGGTAATGGCCCCTGCAGCACTTCAACCAGTGTTGCTCAAGGCCGAGATGGGCAAAGCAAAAATCAACGAGCCCGTCTATTACATCTACAACACAGCAACGACCTTTGTCGTTGTCGCCGGTGACGACCGCGCCGAGGAAATCCTCATGGTGGGCGACCGTCCCCTGAAAGACGTGAACAACCTGCCACTGGGCCTGCGCGACCTGCTGGGCCAGTACAAGGATCAGATCATGTTCCTGCAAGAGCATCCGGGACTGCACGGCAGCCCGATGGCGATTCCTCCCGGCACCCCGTCGCTGCGCGCCGGAACCTACGGCCCGCTGCTGACCTGCAACTGGGACCAGCAGGCGCCCTATTGGAACCAGTGTAAATTCGGCAGCTATCAGTGTCTGACGGGTTGCCCCGCCACGTCGGCCTCGATGGTGTTCTACTTCTGGAAATATCCAACAGATCCAACCCCCGTTGTTCCTGGTTACAAGTCAACCATCAGCACGGGAAGCTATAGCTCAAAGAGCTACACCCACTCGGCCCTGCCCTCGACAACCTTTGACTGGGCCAACATGCTTGACGACTACACCGGCAGCTACACGACTGCCCAGGGTAACGCTGTTGCCACCCTGATGCACTATGTGGGCCAGGCCGAGCACATGGGTTATGGTACCGATGGTAGCGGTGTGAGTGTTGACAGTGTGAGCAACATCCGCAACGCTTTCACCTTCTTTGGTTATGACTCGAGCACTACCCGCTTTGTCAAGAAGACCAGCGCCTACAGTGGTGGTTCCACGCTCTACACCGATGCACAGTGGGCCGCTATGATTCAGGAAGAGATGGCCGCTGGCCGTCCCATCGTGTTCTGCGCCGTTAGCTCCAGCGCCGGCGGACACGCCTTCAACGTTGACGGCTACAACAGCAGCACCAACAAGTACCACATCAACTTCGGTTGGAGTGGCGACGGCAACGCCTGGTGCTCGCTGAACTCCTTCGGCTACAGCAGCTACAACTTCAACGTATATCAGCAGATGGTCATCGGTATCCAGCCGCCCAGTGGCGCCAGCGCAACTCCCACCTTAAGCGTTAGCCCCACCTCGCTGAGTTTCAGCACCACTGCAGGTCAGACCGTGAGCAAGACGTTCACCGTTACCGGCACCAACCTCACCGGCAACGTGACGCTGACCAAGACTGATGCCAATGGCGCCTACACCATTTCGCCGACAACCATCAGCGCCAGTGCTGCCGCCAGCGGCGCCACCGTTACCGTGACCTACAAGCCCACGGCAGCCGGCACCCACACTGGCAGCATCACCATCGCCAGCAGCGGCGCTACCAGCAAGACCGTCTCGCTGAGCGGTAGTGCCACGGCAGCAGCCCTCGAGACCTACACCCCCGTGATGAGCGCCGCCAACAGCAGCTACATCACCACCAACAGCTTCCGCGCCAACTGGACCGACCAGACCACCAGCAGCAATGTGGCCAGCTACACCCTGCAAGTGACCGAGAAGGGCAGCACTCCCGCCACCTCTCAGTTGGCTGACATCGACCTGAGCGGTGTGACGCAAGTCACCACCTCGGACGGCTACTTGAGTGACGTGTCGAGCAACATCACCAGCTACCTGGGCACGGGTTGGACCGCATCCACCTATGTGTATGCCAACACTGGCATGCTCATCACCGGTGGCAACCTGGTATCGCCCACCTACAGCCTGAGCGGCTACAGCAAGGTGACCGTCAAGGTGAAAGCTTACTCCTACTACTCGAGCTACTATGGCAACGCCACGCTGAGTGTGGCCACGGGTAGCGCCAGCAAGACGCAGGCCCTGAGCGACACCAACACCGAGTACACATTTGTTCTCGACTGCTCATCCAGCGACAAGGTGACCATCGGTTCCACGAGCAACTACATCAGTATAAGCAACATCGAGATTTATGCTGGCGACGCCTCCTCACTCAATATGCTGGCAGCCAGCGAGACCGGCGGTGAGACCAGCCGCACCATCACTGGCATCACCAACAAGTACTACACCGTTAACAACCTGAAGACGGGCGGCACATTTGTTTATAAGGTGAAAGCCATCTACACCGACGGTAGTCAGAGCGCATGGAGTAACGAGCAGGAAGTTACCCTGAAAGAGGAGGAAGTTGTGGCAACTCCCACCCTCACCGTGACTCCCGCAACGCTGAGCATGACAGCCTACACGGGTGAGACTGCTACCGCCACCTTCAAGGTAACGGGTGCAGACCTCACCGGCAACGTGACCTTGACCAAGAGCGGCTCGAGCGTCTTCACCATCTCAACCACCTCTATCACGGCCGCTAATGCCGCAAATGGCGTGAACGTGACAGTAACCTACAAGCCCACGGCAACAGGTACCCAGACGGGCACCATCACCATTGCCAGCTCAGGCGCTGAGAGCAAGACCGTCACCCTGACGGGTAACGCTACCACCGCACCCATCACGACCTACACTCCCGTGATGAGCGCCGCCAACAGCAGCTACGTCACCACCAACAGCTTCCGTGCTGACTGGACCGACCAGACCGCCAGTGCCAACGTGGCCAGCTACACCCTGCAAGTGAACGGCCAGGGCGGTACCACTCCGTCAACCGGCACCACCCTGCTGGGCACCATCGATGGCAGCAGCTACACCGGCAGCTACAAGACCATCTCGCTGACCTCACCGTGGGGCGGCAGCAACGTCAGGGGCGGTAACAGTGCCGTTTACTTCACCAAGAGCGGCAAGATCACCTTCACGATTCCTTCGGGTTACAGCAACGCAACCTTCAGCGTGAAGGTCACCACTTCAAACAACTCTTATGGCACCGGTAATGTTACCGTTAAGTCCACCAAGACCACGGCTGTAGGCCACACCTTCGCCAAGAATGAGACCTATACCTGGATTGTTACCGGTAGCGCAGGCGACGTGATCACCCTGACCACGACCGATAGCAGCTACTCACCCGACATGACGATGATTCAGGTCTATGCAGGCAACACTACACTCAATGCCACCGAGACCGGCGACGCCACTGACCGCACCATCACCGGAATCACCAACAAGTACTACACCGTCACCGGCCTGACGACAGCCGCCACCTATACCTATAAGGTGAAGGCTATCTACACCGATGGCAGCGAGAGTGCCTGGAGTAACGAGCAGACCGTCACCCTCAAGGACGAGGAGCCCGCTGCTACCCCGACCCTGACGGTAACACCTGCCAGCCTGAGCATGACGGCCAACGTGGGGGCAACCAAGACGGCCACCTTCAAGGTAACCGGCGCCGACTTGACCGGCAATGTTACCCTGAGCCTGAGCGGTGCCAGCGTCTTCAGCATCTCGCCGACGACCATCACCGCAGCCAATGCCGCTAACGGCGTGAACGTCACCGTAACCTATGCTCCCACGGCTTATGGTTCACAGACCGCTACCGTGACCATCGCCAGCGAGGGTGCTGCAAGCAAGACCGTTGCCCTCACCGGTAACGCTACCATCAACAAGGCTGATCCCGTGCTGACAGATGCCACCAACATCAGCAGCACCAGCTTCACCGCCAACTGGACTCACGATGTTGATGCATCAAGCGTTTCGAGCTATACCTTGTATGGCAAGCTGACCGCTCAGCCCGAGGGTGGCGACGAGCCCACCTCGACCCTGCTGGGCAGCCTCGACGGCAGCAACTACACCGGCAGCTATGCCAGCATCTCGCTGACCTCGCCTTGGGGCGGCAGCAACGTGAGGGCAGGAAACGGTGCCATCTACACCAAGAACTCGACATCGTGGTGGAGCACCAGCTATGGTAACATCACATTCACCATCCCGTCGGGTTACAGCAATGCAACCTTCACTATCCAGATCACGACGGCCAATACCAGCTATGGCACAGGCAACATCACTGTGAAGTCGGCCAAGACCTCGGCAGTGGGCCACACCTTCACCAAGGGTGAGACCTACACCTGGACCGTAACCGGCAGCGCTGGTGACAAGATCACCATCTACTCGACCGACAACAGCTACTCGCCTGATATGGCACTCATCTGCATCTATGCCGGCACGTTGAACCTCAATGCTACGGCAACGGGCGACAACACCGACTTTGTGATCACCGACATCGAAGCCGGCTCGGCAGGCATTACCCTGAGCAATCTGGTTGAGGGAGGCACTTACTCCTACTATCTGGTTGCCAACTATGTTGACGGCACCACCGCTACCAGCAATACCCAGGAGGTAACGCTGCTTAGCATGAACTTCAATCCCAACACCGCAATCAACTCGATTGTTGCCGATGGTGATGAGATTGAGTCGATTACCTACGTCAACATGTCGGGTATGCAGAGCAAGGAACCGTTTGAGGGCGTCAACATCAAGGTTGTTCGCTACAAGAACGGTGCTGTAAAGAGCAGCAAAGTGCTGTATTAAAGCCACTAACGCTATTCAGGGATTACCCTGAGAGCGATCACTGACCATGAGGGCGGTGCCAGCATTGGCACCGCCCTCACTTTGTTAAAGGCCTATAATTCACACCTGATCGCGCACAAAAACCAAGAAAACTTTTGGAGTTTTAAAAGTTTTCTTTACTTTTGCACCCTCAAATATAGAAGATATCATTACTACGCATCAACATGGACACAAGAGAACGCATTGTGACTGAATGCTCCCAGATGCTGATGAGTGTGGGTCCCACATCAATGACAATGGATGAAGTGGCCCGTGCTTGCGGCATCTCAAAACGCACCCTCTATGAGACCTTCCCCGACAAGCGGACGCTCATTGGGGAATGCATTCGTCATGAGCATGAGGTAAAGAACGCCGCGATGAAAGAGATTTTCAGCACATCGTCCAACTGCTTTGAGGCGATGTTCCGCGTCTATCAGCGCGCACGCAAGATGTACAAGGCGACATCGGTGGCGTTTATCAACGACATCAAGCGCCTGTACCCTGACATCTTTGAGAAACACGTCGAGAACGAGAAGAACGTGATCAACGGCATTGCATCGGTACTGCGACAGGCCCAGAACGAAGGCTTGGTCATCAAGCGCATCAATCCTGAAATTGCGGCCTACCTGTTCTCGAAGTCAATGCGGGTGCTGCACGAGGAGTACAACGGAGAGAAATACGGCTTCAAGCAGGAAGACATGTTTGACCACGTGTTCGTCAGTTTCCTGCGTGGCGTCGCTACCATCAAGGGCATCGAGATGATTGAGTATCTCGAGAGCCAACAACAACAAAACCAATAAAACTCAAATATACAATGTTCAACAACAAGATTTACTACATCATTCTATTCATGCTACTGGGCTGCGCCCAGAGTACCACGGCACAGCTGGCGCTGTCACTTGACGAGTGCATCCGCATTGCCTTGAACGAGAATCCCACCATCAAGGTCCAGGAGATGGAGATTACCCGTGTGGACTATAGCCGCAAGGAGGTGCTGGGCCAACTGTTCCCCACCATCAACCTGGCAGGCCAGTACACCCGCAACCTGTCGTTGCAGACGATGTACATGGACACCCCCAACGGCACCATGGCCATCAAGATGGGTAGCGACAACACCCACGCCGCCGGTTTTCAGGCCCAGATTCCTCTGGTCGTGCCCCAGCTGTGGAAATCCATCAAGTTGAGCGAGAATCAGATTCTGCAAAACGTGGAAAAGGCACGAGCCAACAAGCTCTCGCTGGTCAATCAGGTGGAAAAGGCCTATTATGCCCTGCTGCTTGCCCAAGACAGCAAGCGCGTCATTGAGGAGAACCACGCCACAGCCAAGTTGAATGCCGACATCTATCAGAAAAAATTTGACCTGGGTGCCGCTTCAGAATATGACGTGCTGCGCGCCAATGTCGCCGTGACCAACCTGGAACCGTCGATCCTCGAGGCCGAGAACTCCATCAACGCCCTGCTGTTGCAACTCAAGGTGCTCATGGGTATGGACGTGCGCACCGAGATTGCCCCCAGCCAGCAGTTGAACGACTTCAGGGGCGAGATGTATGCCCGCGCACTGAGCAACACCCTGGGCGCCGACACCACGCTGGCCAACAACACCAGCATCAAGTCCCTGGACCTGCAGACCGACTACCTGAAGAAAGCGCTCGATGTGCAGAAGATGGCCTGGTATCCCACCCTGAGCGGTAGCGCCAGCCTGATGTGGCACTCGATGAATAACGGCAGCCCCTTCACGGGCCTGCGCTGGAGCCGCGCGTCAAGCGTGGGTCTGACCCTGGCCTTCCCCATCTTCCAGGGCGGCCAGCGTTACTACAAGCAGAAACAGGCCGAAATTGCCGTCGAGGAAATGAAGTGGCAACGTGAAAACCTGGAGCGTAGCCTTCACATGCAAGTAGCGACCCAGAACGATGCCATCGCCAAGAGCCTCAAGCAGATCGAGAGCAACGAGGGCGGTGTGAAGATGGCCGAGAAAGCCAACGACATCATGCAGCAGAGTTTCAAGATCGGTGCAGCGTCATTCATCCAGTTGAGAGACACCGAGGACGCCCTGATGGCTGCCCGCCTGGCATACTACCAAGCCATCTACAACTACCTGGTAGCCGAGAGCGACCTGGAGTATGTGCTGGGTAACACCCACCATGTGAGGAATTAAGAATAAGATTATAACAATAAACTATCATAAAGAGATGAAAACAAAGAAATTCTTACCCATTGTGATGCTCGTGCTGGCACTGGCATCCTGTTCCAGTAAAGAGGACAAAAAGGTCACCCAGGTCAAGGAAGAACTGCCCATCGTTGAGGTAGCTACCATCGGTGAGGAAGCCGTGAAGCAAATCAGCGAGTACACCGGTACCGTCGAGGCTTTCAAGACCAACAACATCTCGTCGAACAGCGGCGCCCGCATCAAGCGCATCCTGGTTGACGTGGGTTCTCGCGTGTCCAAGGGCCAGCGTCTGGTCATCCTTGATGACGTGAACATCGCCCAGCAGCAGATCGCCCTGGCAAACCTCAAGCGCGAGCTGGACCGTGCCCGCGAACTGGTGAAAATCGGTGGCGGCACCCAGCAGCAGGTGGACCAGTTGCAGGCACAGTATGACGCCAATGCCCGCGCCATCCGCACCATGCAGGAGAACACGGTGCTCACCTCGCCCGTGAGCGGCGTGGTGACCGCCAAGAACTATGACGCCGGCGACCTGCCTGCAGGACTGCCCGTGCTGACCATCGAGCAGCAACAGCCCCTCAAGGTCATCGTCAACGTCAACGAGAGCGAGTATCCCAAGGTGAAACGCGGCATGCCCGTGACGGTAAAGTTTGACACCTACGGCGACGAGACCTTCCAGGGCCAGGTGTACCTCATCCATCCCACTGTTGACGCCACAAGCCGAACCTTCCAGGTCGAGGTGGCCATCACCAACCGCGGCGACAAGGTGCGCACCGGCATGTTTGCCCGCGTCAACTTCAACTATGGCACGAGCCACAGCGTTGTCGTTCCCGACCGCGCCGTGCAGAAGCAGGTAGGTTCGGGCGTGCGTTACGTCTGGGTTTATCAGGGTGGTGAAGTCGAGTTGCGTGAGGTCGAACTGGGCCAGCGCCTGGAGGACCGCTACGAGATCAAGGGCGGACTGGCAGCCGGTAGCCAAGTGGTTATCGCCGGCGCTTCACGCCTGCAGGATGGTGCTAAAGTTCAACTCAAGAAGTAAATTCAAGTTTTGCGTGTCGCAGAATTTGAGGGTTAGAGCTTAGGGGTTAGCGCTTAGAGTATTGAGCGTTTTCACCTTAACCATCAAGTTTGTGCGACTAGAGAAACTTAAACAATATAGCATAGAATTATGAGTCTATATTCCAGTTCAGTAAAACGACCGGTGACCACGATTCTCGTGTTCGTGGCACTGATTGTGCTGGGTCTGTTCTCGCTCAAGAATCTGCCCATCGACCTGTTTCCCGACGTGGACACCAACACCATCATGGTGATGACCAGCTACGCGGGAACCAGCGCATCAGATATCGAGCAGAACGTGACCCGTCCGCTCGAGAATACCCTCAACTCGGTTGAGCACCTCAAGCACATCACCAGTAACAGTAGGGAGAACATCTCTATTGTGACTCTGGAGTTTGAATATGGCTATGACATCGATGCGTTGACCAACGATGTGCGCGACAAACTCGACATGGTGTCGAGTATGCTTCCCGACGATGCCAACACGCCCATCATCTTCAAGTTCAGCAGCGACATGATCCCTATCGTGCTGCTGTCGGTACAGGCTACCCAGAGTATGCCGGGACTGTACAAGATTCTGGACGAGAACGTCGCCAACCCGCTAGCGCGTGTTGACGGTGTGGGCTCGGTATCGATTGCCGGTGCCCCCAAGCGCGAGATCCACATCTATCTGGACCCCCTGCGCATGGAGGCTTATAACCTGAGTGTCGAGACCATTGCCGCCCTGGTTGGTGCTGAGAACCGTAACATCCCTGGCGGTACATTCGATATCGGTAACGAGACCTACCCCCTGCGTGTACAAGGTGAGTTCAGCGACCCGCAGCAGATGGGTAACATGGTTGTGGGCATGTCGCCCGGCGGTGGCGTTGTCCACCTGAGCGACGTTGCCCGCATCGACGACTCGCTAGAGGAGCGCGCGCAAGAGAGCTTCAGCAACGGCCAGAAGGGCGCAATGATCATTGTGCAGAAGCAGTCGGGTGCCAACTCGGTAGAGATTTCGACCAAGATTGCCGAACAGCTGCCCAAGATTCAGAAAAACCTGCCAAGCGACATCAAGTTGGGTTATATCGTCGATACGAGCGACAACATCCGCAACACCATCGGCTCGCTGGTCGAGACCGTGCTGTTCGCCCTGTTGTTCGTGGGTATTGTGGTATTTGTGTTCCTGGGGCGCTGGCGTGCTACCGTCATCGTGCTGGTAACCATCCCCATCTCGTTGATTGCCTCGTTCATCTACCTGTATGTGACCGGCAACTCGCTGAACATCGTATCACTATCGGCATTGTCCATCGCTATCGGTATGGTGGTCGATGACGCCATTGTGGTGCTCGAGAACGTGACGACCCACATCGAGCGCGGATCGGCACCCAAGCAGGCCGCCGTTAACGGCACCAATGAGGTGGCCCTCTCGGTAATGGCATCTACACTGACACTGATTGCGGTGTTCTTCCCCTTGACGCTGGTCAAGGGTATGACGGGCGTGCTCTTCAAGCAGCTGGGTTGGATGGTAACCATCATGATGGTGCTGTCGCTCATCTGCGCCTTGATGTTGACGCCCATGCTGTGCAGCCGCCTGTTGCGCCTCAACGTGGGCGACACCAAGATTTTCCAGAAGGTATATGGTCCCATCCTCAAGGTGCTTGACAAGATCGACGACTTCTATGCCAAGGTGCTTGACAAGTGCGTTGCCCACCGCTGGATCACATCGGCCACAGCACTGGGTATCTTTATCGCCTCGATGTTCCTGATGAAATTCATCGGTACTGAGTTCTTCCCCACCAACGATAACGGACGCCTGGGTGTCTCGCTGGAGCTTCCCATCGGTTCACGTGTAGATCTCGCCAAGGACGTCAGCCAGCGCCTGTATAAGGAATGGACCCAAAAGTATCCCGAGATCAAGGTGTTTAACTACACCGTGGGTCAGGCCAGCAGCGACAATACCTTTGCCTCGATGCAGAACAATGGTTCCCACATCATCTCGATGAACATCACGCTGACCGACGCCAACAAGCGTGACCGAAGCATTACCGAGATTGCCGGTATGATGCGTGAAGACCTCAAGCAATATCCCGAGTTGAAGAAGGCCCTCGTTAACGTGGGCGGTTCTCGTGGCGGTGGCATGAGCGGCCAGTCCACGCTAAACTACGAGATCTACGGCTACGATTTCACCAAGACCGATAGCGTTGCCCAGCGCTTGAAACGCATTCTTGAGAGTGTGCCTGGTGCAGCCGACATCAACATCAGCCGCAGTGACTATCAGCCTGAATACCATGTGGACTTTGACCGCGAGAAGCTGGCGCTCTACGGCTTGAACCTGAGCACCGCGGCCAGCGCCCTGCGCAACCGCATCAATGGCTCGACGGCCAGTTACTTCCGCGAGGATGGTATGGAGTATGACATCAAGGTGATGTATGACCCCGAGCACCGCCGCAGCATCAGCGACATTGAGAACATTATGCTCTATAACGCGATGGGACAAGGCGTACGCCTGAAGGAGGTCGGCACTGTTGTCGAGCGCTTCTACCCGCCCACAATCGAGCGTAAGGACCGCGAGCGCGTGATTACCGTCTCGACCGTTGTCCAAGACCGTCCCATGAGTGAGGTCATCGCCGATGCCCAGCCACTCATTGACAAGATGGATAAGCCCAGCGAGATCACCGTTCAGCTGAGCGGTAGCTATGAGGACCAGCAGGATTCGTTTAGCGACCTGGCGGTTCTGGGTCTCCTCATCATCATGCTCGTGTACATGGTGATGGCCGGCCAGTTCGAGTCGTTTACCTATCCTGCCATCATCATGACCTCGATCCTGTTCGCCTTCTCGGGTATCGTGCTCATCCTGTTGCTGACGAACACCAACCTGAACGTCATGTCGATGATTGGTGGTATCATGTTGATCGGTATTGTAGTGAAAAACGGTATCGTGCTCATCGACTACATCAACCTGAACCGTGAGCGCGGCATGAGCATCCGCCGTGCCGTGATCAATGGTGGCCACTCGCGTCTGCGTCCTGTGCTGATGACGTCGATGACGACCATCCTGGGTATGGTGCCCATGGCAATCGGTACTGGTGTGGGTAGTGAGATGTGGCGCCCGATGGGTACTGCCGTCATCGGTGGTCTGACCATGTCCACGCTGATGACCCTGCTGTTCGTGCCCACGATGTACACCATCTTTGCGCTGACGGGCATTCGCCGCACCCGCAAGAAGATGGCCAAGGAACACGCCAAGAGCTAAATGACTGGAGTTTGACATTAAAAACAACGTAAATATGAAAGCGATATTTATAGCATTTGACGAGGCCTACTACGACCGCATTGTCGACAAACTGCATCTGCTCAACTGCCGTGGATTCACGGGCTGGCGCGAGGTACAGGGCCGCGGCAGCAAGAATGGCGAGCCGCACTATGCGACCCACGCCTGGCCCTCGATTGCCTCGGCCATCCTGACCGTGGTGGACGACCGCCGCGTGGATGTTGTCCTCGACGAGTTGCACCAGATGGACCTGGCGACACCCAAGTTGGGCCTGCGCGCCTTTGTCCTGCCCGTGGAGCGCACGATCTAGACCCGTGCGCCACGATTCACTCACAAGGCTTGCCGCGACATCGTGGCACGCCTTGTATTGTCTCATATACCGGCACAATAATGCCGAAGTGGGAAAAACAATCCACTAAATGACAACAACCAACGGCTAAAATAACTATCTTTGCAGCCGTGAAGAAAAATAGACTGGTCATATTAGTACTGGTGCTGGTGGCAGCGATGGCCAACGTGGCTGTGGCGCAATTCCAGCAGGAGCGCCCGTCCAAAACCGCTAAGCCCAAGAAGCAGCGTGTGGAACCATCCTTTGCCTGGAGCGTGAGCGAGCCGCTGGGCCTGCACTATCCATCCACCATCGACACCATCCATCTGGACTATCACCGCACGATGGTGCCGTCGATGGTGAGCGATGCATGGCTCACCACGGGCAACTATGGTGCGCCAGGCCAGGACCAGATCTTCTTTGACCGTCCATCGACGGGTGAGTTCTTCTTTGAGGACGCCATCGGGGCATGGCTGCATGACACGGGCACGATGCGCTATTACAACACCCGCATCCCCATGACACTGTTGAGCCACTCTACCGGCGGTGACAAGTACAGCAACCTGGACCGCACCAAGTTGGAGTTCTCGGGTAACATTAACCGCAAGACCCAGGTGGGCGGTGGCTTGGACTACATCTACAGTAAGGGCTCCTATGACGTGCAGGCCGACAAAGACTTCACGTGGCGCCTGTTCGGGTCCCACATGGGCGACCGATACGAGTTGCAGACGTTCTTCAACCACTACAACTACACCACTAAGGAGAGCGGCGGTATCACCGATGACCGCTACATCACTGACCCTGCCGAGGTGCAAGGCGGCGAGACGCGGGTCGATAACAAGAGCATCCCCACCCACCTGAGCTCGGCCCACAGCCACCTGGAGGGTAGCCAGCTGTACCTGAACCAGCGCTACAAAGTGGGATTCTACCGCTACCGCCGCGACAGCGTTACCGACACGGTGATCGACCGCACCTATGTGCCCGTGACGAGTTTCATCTGGACGCTGG
>Ga0247608_10005909_pt1 | contig 13078 bp, 9 predicted proteins | sample 176DNAGHGlowgp2_FD_193490 | JGI IMG/M metagenome (GOLD analysis project Ga0247608, IMG submission 193490) | Sheep rumen microbial communities from Palmerston North, Manawatu-Wanganui, New Zealand - 1766 DNA GHGlow gp2 | ecosystem: Host-associated > Mammals > Digestive system > Stomach > Rumen ... | reverse complement strand
CAAATCGGCAGCTAACGGTTGCCGATTTAGAATCGGACTCCATGCCTCATAGAATATACGCATGTTTTTTATGTTCGTTTCGGAGAAACCTGTCAAGCCAGGTAGTTCCTGTTGAAGCATTTTAGAGATGGTTGCAATGGCATTGGTGTTCCATGCGTCAGTACGACTATGTACAGAAACATAGTTTCCCACCCAATAATATAAAGCCAGCACTTCTTTGTTGACATGCCGGGCAGCACGATAGCGGCTTTCAAGAATGGCTTGTTTTATCGCTTTGACCGCATGTATATATTCTGATGATATGATTGTTTGCTTCATGCCTGTAGAGCCTTAGATAAACGTTTCTGAGATAATGATTTGTGGGCCGCTGACTTTGGGAACAACCTTTTCTTGCATCTCATTACGCTTGCAATTATTTATTATTTGCCATACAATGTTCAGTATTTGAGCGCAAATATACATAAAATAATCGATACGACCTAATTGATCGAAGAAAAACATAGGTTTTGCTTAAAAGGAACTAACTTTTGTTTTTCATTTTACTCGTTTTTTCGTACCTTTGCACCCGTAAAAAGTTTAATAAACAATAAACTAATCTATGAGAAAAATGATGAAAGCAGCCGCCCTGCTGCTTGCAGGGGGACTGGCTTGCGGAGCCTGTGGGAACAAGGCCGCAAAAACAAACGAAAAAACAACGGATAGTGTGGAAACAAAGACAACAAAGGCAACGGTCTATCTGACCAGGGAGATCTCGCCCGAGGCACTGGTGGCCATCTACAAACAGCTGGGCGTGGAGGCTACAGGCCGCGTGGCTGTGAAGATGAGCACGGGCGAGGGTAGTAACCCCAACTACCTGAAGCCGGAGCTGGTGAAGATGCTGGTGGACGAGGTGCAGGGCACCATCGTGGAGTGTAACACTGCCTACGGCAATGCGCCGGAGGATGCACAGGATGAGCGCAACACGTCGGCCAACCACTGGAAGGTCATTGAGCGTCACGGTTTCCTGAAGTATTTCAAGGTGGACATCATGGACGAGGAGGGCGACATGAAGATTGCCGTGCAGGACTCCTCGCACCTGAAGTATGACATCGTGGGCAGCCATTTGGACAACTATGACTTTATGATAGCCCTCAACCACTTCAAGGGACACCCCATGGGTGGTTACGGCGGTGCGCTGAAGAACCTCTCCATTGGCTGCGCCAGCCAGAATGGCAAGGCATATATCCACTCCGCAGGCAAGATGGAGGTGCTTGACATGAGCAAGCTGTGGACGCCGGAGTACATCGGCGACCAGGATGGTTTCCTTGAGAGCATGGCGGCGGCTGCCCAGGCCGTGACGGACTTCTTCAAGGCAAGGAAGGGCATCGTCTATATCTCGGTGATGAACAACATGTCGATTGACTGCGACTGTGTGGACCATCCGGAGCCGGTGAAGCTGGAGGACTATGGCATCCTGGCCTCTACTGACCCTGTGGCGCTGGACCAGGCTTGCGTTGACATCATCAACAACCAGGAGGTGACGGCCACCAACGACCCCACCGACCTGCTGGACCGCATAGACAAACAGCATGGAACGCACACGATAGACCATGCTGAGAAGATTGGCCTTGGCACAAAGCAGTACACGCTGGTGAACATCGACAAGTAGTCAGGGCAGAATAAGAAGCGGCCTCCGTATGATGTCACACGGAGGCCGCTTTTGTTGGGTCAGGCTGTCAAGACAGCCGGGCTCTTACTGCTTCAGGGTGATGACGGAGGTGGCCTTCATCGACTGTCCCATGCTGTCCTGCGACTGCTCGGAGGTGATGGAGGCTGGCCACTTGTTGTCTTGCAAGTCGAAAGTGTACTTCTCGGTCATCTCGACCTTCAGCTGGCTCATCACTAAGTCGATGTTCTGCTTGATTGCCTCAGCCTGTTCAGGAGCTTCCTTCTCTATCTGGCTGATGATGAATGCCTTCATCTCGTCCTTGCTCATGTCGAGGTTGGCGTTGCTGATGACCTTGTTGCCGCTGACGAAGTACATGCGCTTCATCTTCAGTCCCTCATCGTTGGTGTAGGTGTCCTGGTAGCCGTTGGCCACGGTCTTGCCATTGAGCTCCAGTACGTCGAAGGAACTCAGCAGCATCTCCTCGTCGATGCGACCGCTGACCTGCTCTAAGAACTTGTCCTTGGGCATCACCTGTGCCAGCTCGGCATTGGTCTCGAAGAACTTTGTGATGGCGGCGTTCATCACTTCGTCCACCTTGCCCTTTACCTCTTCGAGGTTCAGAATCTTCTGCGGCACGCCGTCAGCGTTGACCTGCAGCTTCACGGTGGTGTTCTCCAGCACGTGTGCGGTGGTCAGGAGAATGAAGGTGACGGGGTCGATGCCCTCAGTCTGAATAGGGCTCATGCTGAGGTTGGTGATTGTGATGACGGCACCCTCAGGTGTGACGTTGCTTACGGCATACTCGTCCTCGCTGGTGACTGTCAGCGCGGACATGTCCATCATGTTGAGGGTGTTCACGGTGGAGTAGACGGCCTTGAAGCCGTTCTCCAGTTTCGGACTAATCTTCGTCTGTGCCTGGGCCATGAGGGCCGTGAGCAGTACGAAGGTGGTAATGAATAGTTTTTTCATTTTTTATTTATACTAAATGTGAAATCAGCTCTTCACGGTCGCCAGGCAGCATGTCGATGACGGGAATCTCAATCATGGTGTAGCAACCGGGCTGCAGCCGCATGGAGGCACGGGCCACGTTGACCAGCACCTGTCCGGTGAGTGCAGGGTTGTTGATGCTCATGTTGAACTCAAGACGCTGGTTCTGCGTCTGTCCGCTGACACCCTTGCGCACGAGGTTGACACCATGGCCCATGTCGCGTACGTCGTCGACGCTGTCCACCTGGAAGACGTGTGTCTCGTCGCTGGCGAAGTAGGGGTCGGCCTTGATGGCGGCCGTTACCTCGTCAAGGCTTGCACCCGGCTCCAGCTCGACATACACCATGCGGCGGTGGATGCCTTCACCCAGGGGGATGGTCATGCTGAGGGCGTTCTTCACGCCTGCCTTCGAGCGGACGCAGACGCTGTGGCCCATGGACATGCCGGGGCCGAAGTTGGTATAGGAGAGTCCCTTCGGGGCGAGGCTCTGCATGAGTGCGCGCACGACGCTGTCGCTGCCCGGGTCCCAGCCAGCGGCGATGACACTCACCGTGCCCGTCTGCTTGTTCAGCTCCATCAGCGTGCGGCGGTAGTCACGGATGAGGGTGTGAATGTCGAAGGAGTCGACGGTGTTGATGCCTAAGGGAAGAATCTGTTTGGCATATTCTTCGCAAGAGCGGGTGGGGGTGGCGAGGATGGCTACGTCGACATCCTTCAGTTCGCGGATGTCCTTCACCACCTCGTAGGGGGCCAGCTCTGCAGGTTTGTTCTCTGCTCCGTTGCGGCGTACCACGCCGGCAATCTCGAAGTCGGGGGCGGCCTCTAATGCCTGGATGGCATAGCGACCGATGTTGCCGTAGCCTACTACGGCGGCTCTGATTTTTTTCATTGTTGCAATTAGCTTTGTGTTTGTGAATATTGGATGGTTATCACTGTTTGCCAAATACTTTCTTGAGGAACGCACGGAAGCGCGAGGGTGGGGTGGCACGCTCGTCGTCGTCATCCAGCAGTGAGACGACGGTGATGCAGATGTTGTCGTCGCCAGGCACTTCGAGTGCCGTTTGCAGCAGTTGTTCGGCGCATTGGTCTACATCGGCTTCGCTGTCGGCCATCACCTTGGCTATCATGTCGTTGGTGCAGTAGCCACAGAGACCGTCGCTGCAGAGCAGGAACATGTCGCCGGCCTTGACGGGCGTGGTGGTGATGTCGGGTGTGACCATCGTGTCGAAATCGCCCAGTCCTCGGGTAATGACGTTGTTGTCTGGATGGGTGAAGGTCTCTTCTTCTGTCAGTTCGCCGCGGTCAACCAGCTCTTGCACGTAGGAGTGGTCCTTGCTCAGTGGCTGCAGTCCCTTGTCGTTGTAGAGATAGCAACGGCTGTCGCCACACCAGGCGGTGTAGGCTTTCTGCTGCATAATCCAGCAGATGACAATGGTGGTGCCCATGCCGGCGGTGTCGGGGTGGTCCACCATGTGCTGGTTGATGGCCTTGTCGGCGTTCTGGACAGCGGTGGTCAGCAGCTGGCGTGTCTTCCCGTCATCGTCGATGGCCTCCTTGGCGCTCTCGGACGTGATGGTCTTGCTGATGCTCTCGATGGCTACGGCCGAGGCCACTTCGCCAGCGTTGGTGCCGCCCATGCCGTCGGCTACGATGATGAGCGCTCCCAACGGTCCTAAGGGCAGGTAGCCGCCGGTACGAGTCAGGTGCCAGTCGGGGTCTGACAAGTCAGGACAGAAAGCGAAGGCGTCTTCGTTGTTCTCGCGATTGTTACCGATGTCGGTCGTCGCTGTGATGTTGATTTTCATGGCTGTGGGTCCTCCTTATTCCTTAAATGCGCAGAACAGGTCTGGCAGGGGGTGGCGGCGGTGTGGCCTCTTCCCTCTTCTTGATGACGACTTTGTGTTGAGTCTGTGGGGCTTGTGGCGTATAGCTGACCTCGAAGGTGTAGTCGGATGGCGGACAGCCCTCCTCCTCCACGCGTACAATAATATTATTGACGCCCTTCTTCAGCTCGTAGACCGTACACTCATAGCGTGTGTCGGAGATGTTCTTCATGACATAGCGCAGCCCCTCGGTGGCCAGCGAGGGAACGAAGGGGTAGACCTCCTCGCCAGGTATGCGGTCGGCTCTGATGTCAACATTGAAGGTGATGGTGTTGCCAGTCATCTTGATTTCCTTCTCATTGACGTTGACGGTGAAGTATTTCGAGTGCCAGCCCATTCCCGTGGCCTGCGTCATGGGGGTACGCAGCCCCTGATAGACGATATAGGCAGGGTAGACGAGGTCCTTGTAGTTCTGCGTGATGTCAGGCGGGCAGTCGAGCATGCAGCTGTACTGCACGTAGCTTCCGTCGCTGCTGTTCTTGGCCTCCTTCGTGCGCTTGTCAATGTCGCAGCCCGTGTTGGGGTCAATCTCAATGCTGGTGGCGTTGGCATCGACATAGGCGGGCATGTTAAGACGGATGCTGGTCTTGCTATGCTTGTGTCGGAAGGCGACAGGATTGTCGTCGTTGAAGCTGAAGGTGAAGTGGTCATCGGGATGAACGCGCAACAGGCCCGTCTTGTTGTTGACGATGACCCAGGCATCGTTGCCGATGCATTTCTCTACCATGTCAAGCTGTGCAGGCAGCAGCTCGTTGTCGCCCATGTAAAGGGCAAACTTGCCCGTGGCGTTGTCCTTGACACCCCTCAGCGTGCTGCTACGACCACCATTGGAGGCGGCTCCGTTCTTGAGGATGCGCTCGCCCTGGTCGCTGCTGATGCTGATGGGCCGGTAGGTCATGGCGTCGAAGTTGATGGTGACACGGCTCTTGCCGCACTTCGCCTTCATAACGAAACAACTGTCGCCCTTCTGGTGGAAACTCTCTTCGAAGCTGCCGTCCAGGCGGCCCTGGTTCTTGATGTTGGTGTCCTCTTCTGTAGCCATAAAGGGGGTCATCTCTTTGGTGGCGGCATTGAAGTTATAGAGCTTGCCCTTGGCCACGACGATGGCCTGGCCCTTGTCGCTGACGGATGAGATGAACTCAATGTCGTCGGTGCGGAACTCCTTGCCCTCGTAGACCAGGGGTACCGACTGCAAATCGACGTTGAGCAGCAGCCAGAACGGGTCTTTCAGCTTCTTCATGTTCGCGAAGGAGTAGACCACGGCATAGCCATGCGAGAACGGGTAGGCGCGGTAGTAAGGTGTCTCATCGACGCCGCCGTTGGGGTCCATGTAGTAGAAATAGTTGCCGTCGTGAACCAGCAGGAAACCGTCGTGGAACGAGGTGTAGCCCCATCCCACCTGGAGGCCGTAGTCGCTGACGGATGTCTTGTTGCCTCGGGCATCATAGATGGCAGTGAGGTTGGCCGTCTCTGGCTCGGTGGCCACGGCAAAGCCTTCGCTATAGGGGAAGAGGTCGTCGCTGATTTTGGCCACGCACTTGCCGTCCATGGTCCACAGGTGGTGGTTGAAGCCCTGCTGGGCCACGATGAGATTGCCCTCGTCGCTGCTCGGCATGGCGATGAAGTCATATTCGGGCGGAACAAGCCACTGCACCACTTGTGCCTGGGCATAGCCGATGCACAGCAGGGAGAAGAGTATGGACGTGAATCGTTTCATAGCGTTGATGTTAGTTGAAGTGGTTTGCAAATGTGGGAATGGTCTCTATGACATTAGATTCTGAGTCTGGGCATCGCCACCTCCTTTTTTTTCTTCTTCATAGTTACTTTCTTCTCACCCCTGGTTGGACGTGAGATGTAATTCACTTCGAAGGTGAAGTCGGAAGGCGGGCATCCCTTTTCAACAATTCTTATGACAAAAGTGTTCATGCCTTCATGCAGGCCAGACACCTTGCCCTTATAGCGAGTCTCCGATATGCGGTCGGTAATTTCTGCTTGCAGGCTGTCGGCAAAGATTTGTGCTTCGTGAGGATAAATGCTCTCGCCTGGCTGACGGTCTGCAATGACGTTGAAGGAAAAGGACAGCATACCGTCGTTGATGGAGTAGTCGTCGTCGTTGATGTCGACATTGAAGTACTTCATGTGCCAGGTCGTGCTCTTCATGACGATGGCAGGAGAACGTAGCTGACCGTAGATGACATGTGCGGGGTAGGTGATGTCGACGGCCTCGTCAGTAAGACTGTCGGGCATGAAGAGTTCGCACCGGTAATAAGCGTAGTTGCCGAGGCTTGCCTCTTTCGTCTCGTAGGGAATGTTGTCCACACGGCAGCCCGTCTCAGCGCCCATTTCGATAGTGGTGGCGGCAGGCGTGATGTAAGGAGGAAGGTCGAGGCGGATGTCGGTGTCGAAGCGGTGATGACGGAAACCGATGGGCTCGCCTTTGTTCAGTCGCATTCTGAACTTGTCGTTGCGGTGAATCTGGAGCAGGCCCTGTTTGCCGTTTATGGCAACGACGGCCTTGTCGGCGAAGCACAGGGGAATGTCGTCGAACTGTGGCGGCAGCATCTCCTCGCCGTCCCAGTTGATACCCTTTTGACCTCTGCTGTCAGTCTTGATGCTGAGCAGGGAGGGTTGATGGGATTGGGGGGCATCTTTCTTTTCAAAGGTGTAAGACTCGCCAGAGTAGTCGATGGCGGTGGGTCTTAGCATTCTGTCGAAGGTGATGGTCACGATGCCGCGCTTGCCACTCTTGGCAGTGAGTTGCTGGATGGTGTCGCCCACAAAGGTGAAGCTCTCTTCAAGGCTGCCGTCTAAGCGTGCGTGGTTCTTAGGGTTGATGTCGTTGGGCGTGCTCATGATGGGCTTCAGTCCACCGTTGGTGGCACTGAAGAAGAACAACTTGCCTTTTGCTTCCACGATGCCTACTCCTGCGGCATTGACTGACGAAATAAACTCAATGTCATCGGTGTCGAGCCTCTTGTCTTCCCACCACAGGGGCACGGGCTTGAGGTTAGTGTCAAGCAGCAGGTACATTGGGTCTTTCATCTTCTGCGGTTTAGCATAGTTGATGCACATGGCGTAGCCGCTGCAGAAAGGATAGGCCAGATGGTAGGGCGTATTGCTGAGTACCCCTTTGTCGTTCAGATAATAGAAGAGCGTACCGTCGCTGACCAGCATAAAGCTGTCGTGGAACATGGCGTGGTCCCATGCGGGCTTGACGTTGTATTTATTGATGGAGGTCTTCTTCCCGTCAGTATCATAGAAGGCTTTGGCGATGCCGGTCTTTGGGTCTGTGGCCACCGCATAACCATCGCAGTAGGGGTGTAGCTGGTTGGTTAGCTGCTCGAGCTGCTTTCCGTCGGTGTCCCAGAGATAGCAGGCGTTGCCTTTATGTGACAAGAGAACGTTGCTGTTGGCAGGCATTTCAATCTTGTCGTATTCAGGCGGGATGAGCCATTGCGCTACCTGTGCCTGGGCATGGCCGAGGCACAGGAGCGAGAGGAGCGTGCAAACGACACGGTTCATGGAAATGGCCTTTCTGAGTTGTTGATGTGTCACTGGAAGGTGGGCAGCACCTCGTCAATGTACTGTACCAGGTCGGTCTTGCCAGCCAGCTCAGCCCAGCCGCGAGCTTCGATGAGTAGCTGCTTGCCCTCCTTGAGGTCTGGCTGGAATAGATTGTTGGGCATGACCCAATAGCATGCCAGACGATAGATGGACTCGGCGTTGATGTCGGCGTAGGCAGAGTCGCCAATCTCCTTGATGCGGTTGAAATAGGCCATGGCGGCGTTGCTCTTCTCGCGATCCTTTGGCAGATACTGATTGTCCATCTCGATGCCCAAGAGACGCTTGCGTGCCACGGAGGCAGAGTCGGTCTGCTCGCTGAACCATCCATAGGTGCGGGCCATCTCATAGAGTGCGGGCACATAGCGGGTGCCGCTGAGGCTGTCCATGACGTGCAGTCCGGCACGCAGTGAGTCGGCGTTGTCCTGGTTGATGAGAGCCATGGCCTCGCTGAATACCTCCTCGGCGGGGCGCACTGGTGCTTCCTCGGTGACGACCTGCACCTCGGGTGACTTGAGGAAGTAGGTCAGGGCGATACCGATGAGCAGTGCGGCAAGGACACTTATTCCGATGATGAGTCCCGTCTTCTTGGGCTTCAACGGGTACTGCTGAGCTGCGGCGGCACGACTGATGTATTCGGCCGTGGGGCGCTTCTCGGGGTCGGGGTCCATACATGCGGTGATGAGTCGCTGCACGTCAGCAGGAATGTCGGCGGGCATCTCGGGCATCACGTTGGCATCCTGCACCTGTGCCCAGCCTCCCTCCTCACCGAAGGGAACCTTGCCGGTAATCATCTCATAGAGCATGGCGCCCAGGGCCCAGACATCGCCGGCTGGCGTGGGCTCGGCATCCTCGCGGTAGCGCTCAGGTGCCATGTAGGCCATGGTGCCACTGCGCTCCTCGTCCTCGAAGGTGTCACGACCGCTGGCGCCCGACTTGGCGCTGATGCCGAAGTCAGTGATGGAGTAGTTGTCGCTGTCATCGATGAGCACATTGCCGGGCTTGATGTCCTGATGGATGATGGGCGGTGTCAGCGCATGCAGGTAGGCCATGCCGCTGGATACGTCGCCGATGAACTTCCACAGCTTCTCTGGCTCGCCGATTTTCCCTATGTGGCGTTCCGCTGAGCCTTTCTTGCAGTAAGGTAGCACCAGGTAGGGTACATCATGGAAGATGGAGAAATGGGTGGGGTGTATCAGGTTGGTGTGATGACAGTTGAACACAATCATGTATTCCTCGCGGAAACGCTGCTCGCCCTCGATGTCGAGTGCGTTCTGCGGGCGGTACACCTTGATGGCCACGATGAGGCCCAGCTCTTCTATCTGTTCGTCAGAGAGACCCTTGAGGTCGCCTACGCTGTCAATGTCGTTGACTGTGTTCAGATCCAGGGCCAGCCACACGTCGGCAGTGCCGCCGCTGGTGCTCAGCGGGCGAATCAGTCTGTACTTGCCGTCAAAGGCCTTGCCATTGGCAATATATTCTTCAATGTTTAGCATTTATCTTGTTTTGAGATTTATTTTGATTTGAGATTTGAGTTTTGAGATTTGAGATTTATTTATAGTAAATCTATTCAATTGAGCATTAAGCATTATGCATTAAGCATTAAGCATTATTGCATTAAGCATTACTTAAGTCTTATCTTGTCGCCTTCCATCACCTTTTCCGACACTTCCATGTGGTTCATCTTGGCCAGGTTGGCCACCTTGATGCCGAACTGCTGCGAGATGCCGTAAAGGGTGTCGCCTTCGCGGACGGTGTAGAAGTCCTTCGGACCGGTGAACTTCTTCTTCTTCTTGTCAAGGAAGATGATGTCGCCTTCATGCAACTCTTCTTCCACTACCACCTCGTTGAACTCCAAGAGCTGGTCCTTGGGAATGTCGTACTGCATGGAGATGCTCGAGAGAGTGGTGCCGGGATAGAGGATGGTGCAGGCGATGTCGTTGATGTCCACCACATAGCGTGTGACAACTTCTTTCACGGTCTGCTCCTCTTCGCTCACCTCGTCGTCGTCCATCACAACATCATCGTCGAAGACGGGTGCGGCGGAGCTGGTGGTCTGCTTGATGACGACGGTCTTGCCGGCGCGCAGCTTCACACCACCGTTGACGGCGTAGATTTTGTAGGTGTCGATAAAGCCGATGAGTGCCACGGCATAGTTCTTTGCCGTGGCGTAGCCACACTTCTGCAGGCCGATGGCCCAGCCGCGATAGTCGTAGATACTCTTCGAGAAGAGCGAGCGGTAGCGGGGGGCCAGCAGCACCTTTGAGTGGTCTTCAAACGAGTCGGAGGCCGAGGCATAGACGCGGAACGAGCTTTTCTGCGGCTCGTCGTCCCATGCCTTGTAGACGCCGCCGCTCCATCCGCCCAAGGCCTTGATGCCGAAGTGGTTGTTTGAATTGCGTGTCAGGCCGCTCTTGCCGGCGCCGCTCTCCAGAATGCCCTGTGCCAACGTAATAGTGGCAGGAATGCCGTGACGGCGCTCCTGCTCCAGAGCGATGCCTTTGTACTTTTCAATATAGGCCAGGATGTCGCTGGCCGACTGGCTCCAGCCGTTCAGGCCCATGACTGCCAAGAGAAGGAATATGATTACCTTTTTCATTAGTTCGTCTTATTCTTCATTTGTATATAGTCCATTCTTCAAGCAACAAGCTACACGCCAACCTTCTCTATCCGCTGCTTAACCATTTGTAAGGGAATGCAAAACTGCGGCAATTAATCTTCCGCAGGGTCTATGATGCCTTACCGTCTGTCTTGAGCTCGAATATGTTGGTAGTGGCGTGGCGCTGCCGTTTTGGTGATGCAAAGGTACGAAGAATTATCTATCTGTGCAATAGTTTTCGTTTTTTTTATGACGATGTATTTGCAGGCAGGAGGATTGCCGCTGCTTCAGGAAAATACATTTTGCCAGTATTCGACACCATATTTCATAATCGTAAGACCAGTCTTTCCTGCTGTGGCCACTTTTTCAACAATGGCTGATCCCAACTCAGCAGCGAAACTACCAATACATTTGAGACCTTCCCAGCACCAATCGCCTAAGCCCTTGTCAGTGATGCAGGCTACGATGATGTCGGCTATGGCCACCACGACTCCGACGATGGCTCCTACGATGTTGCCTATGCCTGGGACAGCCGTTCCGGCAATGGCTCCGGCAGCGGCAGCAGCTCCTATTTGTGCCAGTTTTGTCAACACTACAGAAATTAAGGAGCCCACCACGCCATCGAAGTCTTCCATGACCTGCTTTTTGTAGTATTCCTCCTCAGCGTCCGTAGCTGTGGCCCACATAATGAGGTGGTAGATGAGTGAAAGGCCTTGATAAGCCCATGCCACGATACCGGCTTTCTTTGCCACCTTTTTCCCTACACCTTGTATCTTTTCTATCTTTGCAGGGTCTACTTTTATCTTCTCAATTAGTCGGCTCCCTTTGCTTTTAATTGCCTCGAATATTTTCCTGATTTTGGAAGTGTCGACGTTGAACAGACGCTTGAAGTCTTCCTTGATTATCTCGCCGATTCTGGCGAACTTGTCAAACAGCCCCTTTATTTTTTCGCCCAGTATCCGTATTCCTTCTTTGATCCTGTCATCCTTGATGAGCTTGGCGAACTCTTCAACGATGGAGTTGATGTCGTCGAAAATGGTGACAATGATGTCCAGGTATTTGTTCTTGAACTTGTCGAAGGAATTGCCATCATACGCGGGGTCATACGAGACCATCAACTCTGGTGGTGCCGTTGTCTCGTAGGGAGGTGTGACATTCTGGTAGATGGTGCATGTGTATGGAGTCTGCAGTGTGCTGACTAATGGCTCTCCAGGCTGGACGGTGCCTTCAGTGACAGTTGCTTCAGGTTGTGGAGTTGGCGGCTGCAGCTCTCCTTCCGGAGCTTGGCTCCTGTGGCTATGACCACCGGGGCGGGTATGTTTGCGGTCACTGACAATTAAGGGTATGCTGGGCTTCCAGAACAACAGACTGCGCTGGGCACTGTTCATTTTCGACTTGATGAGCATCTGGGTGTTGTTGTTCAGGACACCCGTGGGCTGCAGGTTTGTGAAAATCTGAAATGCCCGCACGACATCACGTGTCTGACGGTCATAAGCACCTGTAATGGCAAGTGGAGGCCAATTCCCGTGGAAGGTTACGCGAATGTCGTTCAGATAGGTTTGGTACATGCGTATGTTTTCACCTATCTGAAGTATTCCTCCCTCTGTGAAGCTGTAGTCCATAGTCGATTCCCTTTAAGTTACTGTCAGTTCTCTGCTTGCATCTCAAGGTCTTTCAGTGTGATGATGATGGGCATGGCGATGCAGGAGCGGTTGCGTATGCGCTGTTCTGCCATCTTGTCGAAAGCCACCTGCACGGCGTGCTGGTAGTTCTTATGGTCTTTGAACTCGATGTTGATGTAGAGTCCGCGTTGCAGGTTGTTGCCCCCGGCAGCACCCTCAATGCTCATCTTGACGAAGATGCGGCGGAACTCCACTTGCCCGAACTCTGCCATCAGTTCCTTACGGAGGAAGGCTTCGATGTCCATGCGTGTGTAGAGACGGTCGTTGGTCAGGCTGTAGTAGCGCAATAGTTCATAGCGCTCGTCAGCGGTGGCTTTGTCGGTTCCCCCCATGGCCGCAACAAGCACAGGCAACTTTTGTTCCAGTGCTGGCTCCAGCGTGTTCTCCATGGCTTCGCCCACACTCGGCAGGTTGCCAATGCTTCCCATCGTGGTAAGATAGCTGACGCGTGTAGACGTCGTAGACGAAGATTGGTTCATGTTCTTCATGGCGTAGGTGCCACTGTCATATTTGAAGGCGTCATTCTGTTGCCCCACGCTTTTGCCTAGGCGGTTGATGGTCTCACGGAGCGTCTTCAGCACTTCGCCATCTTTGATGTTGTTATATTCAATGAAAGCGTAGTAATCGTCAATGAAGCGGTTGTAGAGGTTGCGTACATCGCGGTAGAGCGAGCCGTTGTTATAGCAAACAGCATCGAAGTCGCGGATGGTAAACTCAT